>OLFY01001061.1_pt1 | contig 37009 bp, 34 predicted proteins | sample 1605611 | NCBI WGS metagenome assembly OLFY01 (sample SAMEA3888923, study PRJEB22519) | human gut metagenome | biome: human gut; feature: human-associated habitat; material: faeces | place: Denmark | collected 2011 | reverse complement strand
GCGCAAACCGCAGAAGCTCATCTACCTGAATCGATTTCATGTCGTTTTCCTCCTGCGTTAACCAAGCCCGTTTTCATAGAAGCGGACGCGCGTATCAATCTCCGTATAGTCGATCTTTCCAGTCTGCATGAACCGGATCGTCGTGTCATAGTTCGGGATGCCAGCCCGTCCGCCAATGCGGGTACATTTGATCGCGGAAACAGCACTGGAAAACTGTGCAGCATCCCGTACCGTCATGCCGCGGATAAGCGCGGCAAGAAACGCGCCGTGGAATACATCGCCCGCACCAACTGTGTCTTCTACCGATACGGAATACGCATCCAGACGGAAAAACTCGCCGTTCTTTGATACGCCGCAGCAGCCCTTGGCTCCAAACGTGAAAATAACGATCTCCGGTCCCATTTCCAGTACTTTCCTGCAATTCTTTTCATAGTTTTCATTCTGGAACATGGAATCATAGACAAATTCCGAAGCAATAAAAACATCGTACATCGGAATATGCTCCATGATCTCCGGGGTGGGCCGATCTGCATCTACAAAAATCTTTGCACCGGCTGCCTTTGCAGTTTTGGCCGCATAAAGAACCGTTTTGTCCATCCACGCAAGGTAAAAATATTTGGTGTCCCGCAGAACCTGAATCGGCAGCTCCTCAATCGTCATACGGCCGCAGGTGCCAGGATGATAGACAATGCTGCGCCCTCTTGTTTCATCGTCAGACAGAACAAACGAGAGTGCGGTTGTTTCGCCGCGGCGGAATTTAATGATCGAGTCGATCCCATGACGGGCAAAATCCGTTACGCAGAAACGGCCGAACTGCTCGTCACCAACAGCGCCGAGAATTGCACATTTTGCGCCCAGCCGCGCAGCGGCGACCATACCCGTCGATACCTTGTTGCCCCCCTGAAAACTCAGGCGGTGGAAGTGCATACTGCTGTTCGGCTTCGGCATGGAAGGAACATTCATTGCGAAATCCACGCAGGGCATATCGATTCCAACTACATCGTACATAAATACTCTCCTGTTATTTTACTTCTGCATCAACCTTATAGGATCAACTCTGCCATTTCGTTCTCGTCGGATATGGATCGCGCAACCTTGTCATTCATGAATGTCCGCCCCGGCAGCAGGCAAATGAGGTGCGCTTCGTCGTGATGTACCGGGAACTGCGTGCCGTGGATGATCAGGGGATTGATTTTCACGAAGGTTCCTTTGGGGATGTAAAACGCCTCAAGGTTATCAACCTTCAGCTCGCCAGCGACCGGTGCCCCGACAAAAATCACGACATCATCATCGAACGGAAACAGACCTTCGCAGGTCGTCTGGTGGTATTCGAGAAATTTTACGATATTCTTCTCGCTTTTCTTAATATGGCAGACGCAAACCGCCGGGTTATTCTTTGCGCGGTCAAAATCCAGCCACAAAAGATCTGCGTAAAAGCCGCCGTTTCCCGTTCCGTCACCAGTAATCACACGGGAAGCCATTTGCTTGTTATTTGTCAGATCCTGATAGCTTCCGTATTTCCGGAATGCCTCCTCACTGAGCTGTTGAACCTTGATTTTATACATATCGCATTCTCCTTTTATGTTCTTTTGCTGGATTCAGGACAATCAAGCCCTTATCATTGTGCATCTTCAAACAGTGGTAAAAGTTCTACTGTCCGGCCAGTACGGGAAGAAGCGCGGATGGCTTCTACAATCACTGCGGTTCGGTATCCGTCCTGAAAGGTTGCGACAGGCTGCGTCAGAGCGTTTTCAGAAATATTCTGCAAAACAGCCGCCAGCATATTGACCTGCCCATGCTCCCAGCCGAGGTTGTGGCCTCCCGGCCACCAGTTATTTCCGTAGGGATACGTTCCGCTTGTTACATTGACCTTGCAGATTCCATCTGCTTCTACACAATCGCTCTTTTTACAGATTCCAAGGTAATTGGGCTCCTCCAGATTCCAGAACAGCGAGCCCTCGCTGCAATAGATCTCCCATGCCAGTCGATTCTTTCGGCCCCAATACGCGCCGGAGCATTCCAGCACGCCTGTTGCGCCTGACACAAAGCGTACCAACGCCGCTCCCATATCTTCGTTCTCTACAGTTCGCTGCTGCCCGCGGGTATCAGTTCTGTTTGGAACAAAGGTCTTCGTCATGGCGCTGATGCTCTCCATTTCACCGGCCAGAAACCGCATCTGATCGATTGCATGCGTTCCGATTTCCTGCAAGGAGCCGCAGTCTTGTGTGCAGGCGTACCGGAGCGTGTCAAACCGCCGGTTCTCATCTGCGCCATTCTGCTGAAAATAGGACACGCGCATATGACGAAGGGTGCCAAGCTCCTTTTTTAAGAGCATTTGACGCGCAAGCATGACCGCCGGGAAAAAGCGGTAATTAAAACCGGTAAAGCCTGACACGCCATTGGATCGTGCGGTGAGCAGCATTCGCTTTGCCTCCTCCGTGTGCAGAGCCAACGGTTTTTCACACAGCACGGTTTTCCCGGCTTTCAAAACTTTCAGCACAGTCTGTGTGTGCGCCTGTGCGGGGACACAGACATCGTAAAGATCGATGCTGCGATCCTGAAGCAACGCATCCAGATCTGCGTAAGCACGGGTAAACTCATAGTTTCTTGCGAGGGACCGCGCCTTTTCTTCATCGCGGACACAAATGGCGGCAAGTTTTGCACGAACACCCAACTCCGGAAATATGTATCGTGCCGTTCGGTAACCGTTGACGTGCGCCTTACACATAAATCCGCCGCCGATCACGGCGACCTTTAATTCTCTCATCAAGCCCACCATAGCCTTTCCGGCTGCTGCCGCGGGATCAGGCGATGCAGGAATGCCGCCGCCCGCTCTGCACCTTCCTGTCTGGACAAAAGCAGATCCTCATGCTCCAGACTGAGCACACCATCGTAGCCGGTCAGCCGCAATGCAGCAATGATCCGTTTCCATGTTTGCTCATCCATGCCGTCCCCAACTGTCCGGAAGGTCCACGCGCGCTCCGCTGCGCGGGAATAATGCTTGGTATCCAGAACACCATTGCGCCGTACATTCTGCGTATCCACGCAGACATCCTTCGCATGGACATGCCAGATCGCACCTTTGAGCGCCCGGATCGCCTCCGGGATATCGATGCCCTGCCATGCAAGATGTGACGGATCGAGATTTGCGCCGATAACCGGCCCGACTGCTTCGCGCAGACGCAGGAGCGTTTCCGGATTATAAACGCAGAAGCCGGGGTGCATCTCAATGGCGAGTTGTGTAACGCCAAACTGCGCGGCGCGCTCAGCGGCCCACGTCCAAAACGGGATCAGCCGTTCTTCCCATTGCCATTTCAGCATTTGCAGATACTCCGGCGGCCACGGACAGGTGATCCAGTTTGGTGTCCGGTCGTCGGCGCAGCCGCCGGGACAGCCGGAAAATGAGCCGACTGTCCGCACGTTCAGCTTCTCTGCCAGTTGGAACGTCAACTCGAACGCCTCGCGTGCCTGCCGTGCCTGCTCCGGGTCAGGGCTGAGCGCGTTGCAGGAGCAGTTCAGTTGGCTGATGATGAAATCCCTTTTTCTCAGTTCTTCCTGAAACCGTTCGCGCACAAGGGTGCTTCGGTTTATCTCGACCGGATCAAAATGCCGCAGGCCACGGCCAGGAAGCGAAGAAAACTCCAGCGCACCGCATCCAAGCTGCTGCGCGCACTCCAAAATGGATTCTAAATCCAGCTCCGGATAGAGCACCGTAAACAGGCCCAGCTTCATGGCTGTTCTCCCTGATATTCAGAATTACAGGCTGTAGACGCCCTGTTCATGCGCGTTGTCGAAGTTCAGATCCAGATACCGCGCGACCTCGCGCAGCACCGGCAGGTAATTGCCGTAGACACCAGCGACATGATGGATATACGGCCCGAAAATCAGCTTTTCTTCCCAGCGCTTCCAGTCGTCGACTTCAAGATAGGTATAGGTGCCAGTCGTAACCGGACCGCTCGTGGGTTTCGACTTGCCCTCTCCGGCAAACAGATAATACTTGCCGTCCAGATCGTCGAACCGGCAGAGCGTCAGGTCGCCTTCTTTGATGTAGAATTGCTCCTGCCCCTCAATGAGTTCCGCTTCGGATTCCTTCGCCTTCAGTGAATACGGGAACGGACCGCAATGCCACAGCAGCTCCGAGTGATCGTCATCCGGATTGCGGATGGTAAGGTCAGCAAGGAAGACCGATTCGTCATACAGATTCATTGCATGTGCAATGATCTGGGAGATTGCGCCGTTCAGGTCGCATTCGCAGGCAAGCGGCAATCCCTCATCCATGAGGTCGCCCAGCAGCACGCAGGGCATCATGCCATAGGAAGGGCCGAACTCCGGCCAGCATTCAAACGCGCAGGCATCCACCCCGGTCGCGCGGACAGCATCGCCGACGGCAAGTTTCAGCGCAGCCGTCTTCTCAAGCTGTTCCTGTGTCATCGCACGCGTGTCAAAGCGCCCTTTCAGGCTTTCCAGATACTGCTCAAACGCTTCGCCGCGTTCCTCACGCAGCTTCTGCGCCGCAGTCAGCACGCGCGGCATACTGACCGGGACAACGCCGATATTGAGTTTCGTGAGAAGCTCGGCTTCGTTTGTCATGACGCTCCAGAACGTGGTCGGACGGCTGCCGAGCTTGGCAATGGTGAGCGTGCTCAGATCCTTGATGACGTTGGCGAAGCGGATAAAATTCAGATATCCATTTTTAAAGGTATCAGATTCACAGGGAACGTTATGAATATAGCTGTAGCGTACGCCGCGCCGGGCCATGACCTTTGTTGCGGCAAACATGCCGCACTGCGTATCCGGGCCGCGGCCTGCCTTGGTATTCGGGAAGGTGTCGCGGTTGCCCCAGACAAGCGTCGGAAGTCGGAAGGAGGCCGCAATCGCAGACGCAACAGATTCTTCGCCGAAATCACAGAACGGAATGAACAGCGCATCGATCTTCGCAGCCTTGAATTTATCCACGATGGCGGGAACAACATCGTTTTTGAACGCAATGCCATTTTCGCTCAGATCATCAATATCGACGATCTTTACAAAATCCGGCCGGATTGCGCGGATAACAGCCATGAAGCGGTCTTTCTGCTTCTTTGCAAAATTCATATCGCGGGAGGCGCGCTTGACAGGCGCAACACCCAGCGTGATGGTCTTTCTGATCATTGTTTTGCTCCTTTCATCTCAGGCTTTTCCGGCCGCGCCGACAAGCTCAATGCGGTTTTCAGCGAACGCCTGCACCGCCTCGATCGGCTTTTTCATAAACAGATCCAGCGCCGGCCGCGTGTCGATCTGCGCGGCAAGCGTGTCCATAAACGCATAGCAGAGGTCGGTCGCGTAGTTGACCTTGCAGATGCCGGCTTTGACTGCCGCACGGATCTGATCATCTGGGATACCAGAGCCTCCGTGCAGTACAAGCGGGATCCCGGTTGCAGCGGCAATGTCCGCTGTGCGCTGGATATCCAGCTTCGGCGGCTTTTTATATTTTCCGTGCGCGCTGCCGACCAGAACGGCCAGCGCCGCTACGCCTGTTTCGCGGACAAAACGGGCAGCCTGCTCCGGCTCCGTAAATTCGTCCATCGCATCGTCGTTGACAGAGCCGACATGGCCAAGCTCACCCTCGACATAGACGCCGCTATAAGCAGCGGTCTCAACAACGCGGCGCGTCAGCGCAGCGTTGCCGTTAAAATCAAGCGTGGAAGCGTCGATCATAACGCCTGTGCAGCCGAGACGCAGCGCACGGTTTGTTTCCAGTTCAGACGCGCCGTGATCCAGATGATAGCAGACCGGAACCTTGGCACGGTTTGCTGCCGCAAGCACCACGGGCGCAATAAAAAAGGAGGTATCCTCCTTAAAAAGACGGCTGTAGCTCTGGATGATGACAGGCGCATGCATCCGCTCTGCGGCATAGATGACGCCCATCACGGTTTCCATGTTATAGACATTGAAGGCGGGTACTGCGTAGCCGCCTTTCTTCGCATCATTCAAAATTTCTTTCAGATTAACAAGCATAGATTCATTTCCCCTTTTTGGCACGTTTTCCACTGCAAGCAGGAGCGGCTCATAGCGGCGACCCGAAGATCTGCTGCTATGAGCCTGCTCCTCCGAGCGGAAAGCTGTTTTTATCCGATCAGACAGGCTTGGTGATTAGCCCATGATGCTGGGCAGCCAGGTAACAAGGCTGGGAACGTAGGTGAACAGGATCAGCGCTACATAGCAGACAATGACCATCGGCATAGCTTCCTTGAAGACCTTCTGGAGCGGCGTCTTGGTAATGCCGCTGGTGATGAAGCAGAGGAAGCCGAAAGGCGGCGTGATGTTGCCGAGGATGATGTTGATGGAGGTGATGACGCCGAAATACACGAGGTCAATATTGAGCGCAACGGCAATGGGAACAAAGATCGGGGTGAAGACGAAGGTCGCGATCTCGGTGGGGAAGAACATGCCGGACAGCAGCAGAACGATGTTGACGATCAGCATGAAGACCCACTTGTTGGTCGTAGTGGACAGGACAAGCTCCTTGACCCACACGCCGATGCCGGACTGGACGACGACATAGTTGAGCGCGAAAGCCGCAGCCAGACACGCCATGACCATACCTGCCTGCTTGACGGTTTCGCTCAGTGCCTTGTAGAGTTCTTTCCAGCCCATGACCTTATAGGCAAAGGCAGAAATCAGGATCGCATACAGAGCAGCGGCTACGCCGGACTCCGTTGCGGTGACGATACCTGTATAGATACCGCCGAGCAGGATCACAGGGGTCAACAGCGCAGGGAGCGCTTTCCATGTAAAGCTGAGGAATTCCTTTGCAGTGTAGGCTTTGCCGCGCGGATACAGGCGCTTGTGGGAGATATAGACCACATAGCCCGCAAAGCCGAGGCAGATCACGACTGCGGGGATTACGCCGCCCATAAAGAGTTTGCCGACGGACGCACCAGTCAGCATGGCGAAAATGACCATCTGAATGCTGGGCGGGAAGATGGGGCCAACGACTGCCGTGGTTGCCGAAAGGGCGCAGGAGAAGGGCATATCGTAGCCGTCCTTACGCATTTCTTCGATCTCCATGAGGCCGCTGCCGGCTGCATCCGCAACAGCGGAGCCGCTCATGCCGGCAAAAATCAGGGAGACGACGATATTCATATAAGCGGTAGCGCCTCTGACCTTGCCAAAAATAGCTTTTGCAAAGGCGTACATATAATCGGAGACCTTACTTGAGGTCATGATATTGGCTGTAAAAATAAACAGCGGTGCAGCGATGATCGTTGTGCTGGAATAGAGGCTGCCCATAACAGCGTCCGCGACCAGACCGAGATTCTTGCCGACCGCCAGCAGATACGCAGCCGCCGCGGCCAGCATGCTGAAGCCGACGGGGACGCGCACGATGAAGCAGATCAGTAAGACGATCACCGGTATAAACATGGTAAATGTAACTTGCATTTCTTAACTCCTCTTCGCGTTTTCAGATTGCTTTTCGCGGGAAACGGCTTATTCCGGCCGTTCCTCGTCCTCCGGTGTGATATCTCTGGAGGTATGCTTCTCGCCGACCGGCGTACGCAGCTCACGGATGAAATTCACAAGATAGTAAATGCCGGACAGGGTGATGAAGATCATAAAGACGGAATAGATCCACGCGAAGGAGATATCCAGAACCTCCGTCTTCTTTCTGGCCATCCAGATGGTGGATTTCAGGCCGGGAACCCACATCGCGGCGCAGAGCGCGAAGACAAGGAAATCCGAAATGATACGGAAGATCTTCTGTCCCAATGCGTTCAGCTTGTCGTAAACAAGCGGGAAAATAACATGGTTGTCGGTTCGTCCGGAATAGGATGCGCCAAGCATCGCGCTCGCCAGATATAAGACCTGACACAATTCAGCCATCTGGAACACCGTCTTGTTCAGCACATAGCGATACACAATCATGATGACGTACATGATGAAAACGGCGGAAAACAGGATGACCGGGATATGCAGTTCGATGATATCCAGCAGGTTCATGATGAATTTTTTCAATCGGTTCATTCAGATTCTCCTGACTTATTTCTACGGTTTCCGGCAATGGCGGGCGGTTTTAGCCGCCCGCCATGCGCCGGATTACTTCATGAAATGCTTAGTAGTTTTTGCCCATTTCGCAGATCGCGTTGAACAGATCCATATCATAGTTCGCCGCAAAATCGGAAGCGATAAATGCCGCTCTGACCTCGTCGCCGTAGGCCTTGCGTTCTTCGTCGGTCAGATCGTAGACGATGATGCCAAGATCCTTGACCTGCTGCAACGCGTCAGCGTCGGTCTGTGCAGAAAGCTCGTCGATGTAGAGAGCCGTTTCTTCCGCACAGGCGGTGATGAGTTCCTGAACAGCCGGATCCCACTTCTGATAGTTGGCATAATTCATGGCAAAGCCGTCGAGCGAGAGATAGTGCTGCGTCAGGGTAACGGACTGGGTAACCTCAGACAGGCCGTTTGCGATCAGGCCAGTCAGGTCGACCTCAAGGCCGTCGGCAACGCCGGTCTGAATACCCAGATAGCAATCGGAGAAGGGAATGGAGATGGGGTTGCCGCCGAGCGCCGCAGTCATCGCGATCATGTTTTCAGCGGGCGAGGAGCGCAGCTTGATCTTTGCCAGATCCTCTCTGCTGGTGACCTTGAGGTCTTTGTTCAGGCAGACATTGCGGTAGCCGCTGGTGAACCAGGTGAGCTGGCGGACGCCGAGTTCGTCCTCAAGACGCTTCATAAGGCCGGCGCCGGTCTCGTTCTGCGACCAGAAATCACGGACATGGTCGATGCTTTCCCACATGTACGGGCAGAACGTCGTTTTCAGCTCAGGAATGTACTCCATTGCGTAGTTCAGCGTCGCGACGATCATGTCGACATCGCCCTTCATGAGCGCTTCATACTCAGTGGACTGGTTGTACAGCGTGCCGTTGTAATAAGCGTTCACAGTAACGTTGCCGCCGCTGCGTTCTTCAACGAGTTCTTTGAAATGGGCGACGCCCATGCCGGACGGAGTCGTCTCAGCGCCGAAGAAGGAGAAGGTAATGGCGGTCTTGGGGTACTCGACAGTCTGCTCGGTTTCTGCAGGCTGTTCGGCTTCAGTGGGGGTCTCAGTGTTTTCTGTCGGTTCGGCTGTGGTGGTTGCCGCATCAGTCTTAGCCGGTTCCTCTGTTGCGGTCTGCTTGCCGGCACATGCGGCAAGGCCCAGTACCATGACCAGGCAAAGAAGGATCGCGAGAAGTTTTTTCATTTGTGTTGCCCTCCTAATATCTCTTTTGCTGACGATCTCTGACAGTTTCCGTCAGCTCTTGTCCCCTATTATAACGTCTCATCCGAAAGTTGTAAAGTAGTATTGTTGAACAATTTAACACCAATATTTTAGCTATTTTCACCGAATCAAACTTTCCCTTATAAAATATTTTTTACAATTTTACGCCATTTTCAAATTTTGTCTTTCAAATGTTCTACAATCTTGCTATAATAATATTTGAAAACGCTTCAGACGCTGTCTGTATCGCGTTTCGGATGTATTACGAGGAGGTATCCCATGTCGACTGTCCGGCTCAATACCGTCTCCACTGTGGACGCGATCTGCGCCATGTTGGAAGACGACATTTATTCTCTCCACTATCCTCCCGGAGCAAGGATCAGCGAAAAGGATCTGACCAACCGTTATGGTGTCAGCCGCAATACCGTCCGCGAAGCGATCGCGTTCTTTCTCTCAAACGGGCTGCTGGAGAAAGTCGCCAACAAGGGGGTCTATGTCCGCTCCGTTACGGTGGAAGGTGTGCAGGAAATTTTCCATTTGCGCGAATTGCTGGAGGGCGAAGCGATCCGGATGATCATGCCCTCCGGCCCGGTGCCGCCGGAGCTGTTCCGCGCGGCGGAGGACGTCTGTAAAATCGACCCCGCTGCCGACTGGAAGGCCAGCATCAATGCAGATATGGCCTTCCACAAGCTGCTGGTGCAGTGCTCCAAAAGTGAGCGGCTGGTTCGCCTATACGAAAGTATTCTGGCAGAGGTCAAGCTGTGCGTGTACCAGTCCTATGAGTTCATCGTATTAAAATACGTCCCTGTGCGGACCGAGAATGCCGCACAGCACATGAGCATTCTCCGTGCCATGCAGGCAGGTGATCTTGGCCTTGCGCTTAAACAGCTGTCGATCCATATCGATTCCGCTGTCAACCGGTACGTCGATGGATGCCGGATGAAGGAATTTTCTGAGGGCACATGACCGCGCAGAACATATTTCCATGACAAAGCAGCCCCGGCTCGGTATTCCGAGCCGGGGCCGCCGTTTGTCCATCAAAAGTCCCTATCAAGCCACTTTCCGAAATCGCAGGCCGTTTGCCCGTTTTTTCGCCATTTGTGTTCCCCCTTTTTCGTTTTGGTAACACAAACGACTATCACAGAAGATGGAGAACATCTGGCTTTTTTTGAATTTTCGGATATTTTTCAGAAACTTGCGTTTCAGTAAAAACGACTATTCTTTGTTTACTGCGGCGCAGTTTTTGCGCTTTAAATCCCCCATCAGTATCCCTTACTGTTCTCGCACAGTCAAAATTATGCAAACTTTTAATTCCATTTGTATTTCTCGCCAAGGCATTCAGAATTTACAGACTTTGCTCATAACCCTGCGCCTGCTCATGATCATCTTGCTTATGTCCCATTGCCGCCCGCTTCTGCATGAGCTTTTTGCGGCGCTTGGAATCGATGCGGATGCCCATAGGATTGCTGGGCGGCACGACATTGTCACGGAAGATTTGCCCCATCTGGTGGAACAGGCGGATGGTTGAATTCAAAAGATATTCGGACGGAAGCCGTGCGAACTGAGAAGTTATGGACGAAATATGCTCATCTGTAAGCAGCGGATTTGCAGAAGTCTGCGCAGAAGATTCTTCAAGCTGACAGCGCAAACGCTCCGCTTCCTGAATGATGGCGTTCTTGATGGCACAGAATTCTTTCTGCTGCGAGAGTGGATTATGCTGCCGAGATTTGGCTTTGTAATAACTCTCCAACGTGTCGCGCAAGTCATTCCAAACTGCATAATATTCAGCAACTTCCGGCAGCTTTTCCAGCCCATCCGCGATTTCATCCACCTTATCTTTGAGCGACTTTTTGAGATATCCGTATTGTTTTTTGCCGCTGACCGTGTGCATTTTCAGCGCAAGCTCCAGCAGCTTTTGTTGAATCGCTTCCGGCGGATCTTCACCTGTTTCTAGCTGGTCAACAATTCTGCGCATGGTTTCCCGCGCCGCTCCGGTCACGTCTTTATAAGGCTCTCCACATCTCGAAGCTGCGTCTCGTCCCGGAACGGGAAATTTGTCATGCCGATCTCCTCACCCTGATACAAAAACGGCGTTCCGCGCAGCAGATACATGGCCGCTGCCAGCATCTTCGCACTCCGGACGCGCAGCGCCTCCGAAGCGTCAGAGCCAAACCGCAACACGGCCCGCGGCTGATCGTGGTTGCCCCAGAACAGGGTGTTCCAATCGATCGCCTCCTGCCAGCGCACGAGAAGCTGCTTGAATTTTCTCAGGTCGAACGGGATCACATTCCATTTTCCGTCACAGCCGTCGAGATCCATAAAATCGAACTGGAACAGCAGATCCAGCTCCCGGCCGTCGCCGACAACGGAGTTTGCATTCTCCGGCGTTACGAAGGTCGTTTCGCCCACGCACATGCAGTCTCTTCCATCAAAACAGCGGCGGCGCATTTCCCGCAGATACTCGTGCAGCTTCGGCTGAAATGCGAACTGCTCCGGCGCAAACACATACCCGTCGCCCTGACCGTCCGGCAGACCGGGCGCTTTTGCGATTAAACTGATCACGTCCATCCGGAATCCGTCTACGCCGCGGTCAAACCAGCGATTCATCATGGCATAGACCGCTTCCCGGAGCTTTGGATTTTCCCAGTTCAGATCCGGCTGCTTCTCGCTGAACAGATGCAGGTACCATTGGCCGGTTTTTTCATCGTAACTCCACGCCGACGGCGTAAAGAAGGACGAGCAGTTGTTTGGCTCCTTTCCGTTTTTGCCGTCACGCCAGATATCGTAATCCCGGCAGGGATTGTCCAAACTCTTTCTCGACTCAATGAACCATGCGTGTTCATCGGAGGAGTGATTCACAACAAGATCCATTACCAGCTTGATGTCCCGCTTGTGCATTTCCCGCAGAAGCGTATCAAAATCCTCCATTGTCCCAAATTCGGACATGATTTTTTCGTAATCACGAATATCATATCCCATGTCCGCATTTGGAGAATCATACACTCACTGGGCACAGCCAGACCGCGCCGACACCCAGCCATTTCAGATAATCCAGCCGGGCAATCATTCCGGGGATATCTCCAATCCCGTCGCCGTTGGAATCCTGAAAGCTGCGCGGGTAGATCTGGTAAAATACCCGCTCCTTCCACCATGCCGCACACATTGCATTTTCTCCTTTCCGCTCCTGCATCGTATCAGCTTCTGACCTCCTTGTAGTATTCCGTCGGGCTCATGCCGGTCATTTTCCGAAACAGCTTGGAAAAATAGTACCGATCCTCAATCCCGACCAGATATGCGATCTCCGAAAACGGCAGATCGGTCGTGGAGATCAGCTGCTTTGCGTTGTTGATCCGCAAAATGTTGAGGTAGGCAAACACCGGCGAGCCGGTCAGGGAGGAAAACACCCGGTTCAGATAATCGAAGTTTCCCTCGAACAGTTCCTCAATCTCCCGGCTGGTCAAATGTTTAGTATAGTTCTGATTCAGATAGCGCAGAAGCTGCTCCGCGATCACGTCGGACTTTCGGATCTTCCGTCCCTGTGCACTGTTTCTTGCAAGCAGATGCTCGTGCGCCGTCTGAAGCAGAAAGCTGTGCAGCAGGGCAGACGCCCGGCGCTTATAGTCGTCCTCCCGGCTGTCATAGCACTCCACTGCCGCATGCAGCTGTGCTTTGAATTCCCCGCCGGTCAGATGAAACTGCTTCGGCAGGCATGTCTCCGGGGCCGTGGGATCGCAGGCGTCCAAATTATAACCGACCAGACTTTGCCGCCGTTTTTCCGCCAGCAGCGCCATCGCCTGCCGGTCGTCTGCGGCCCGGTGCATATCCGGATGTGTGAAATGCGCGTAATAATAGTCGCAGGCGGCCTTCTGATAGCCCTCATGCGGAAGGCCCGGCTCCAGCAGGAAGAAATCTCCCGCGCTCAGGTGATACCGAACGCCGTCCTCCTGCAAATACAGATTCCCGTCCCGGATCACATACAGGACCCATTCGTTGATGCAGCGGGAAAAATGGAGCCACGGCTCGTTATACCGGATCTGTCCCAGCATCCGCACCTTCGGGAGCAGATCTGCATTATAGGATATCAGCATACTTCTTCCCCCATCGTAAACCAGACTGCAGCCCAATAGTCCAACCGCGCAAGTTCAGCCGTATAGATCCGGCCCTGCGGTGTCTGCCGGCAGGTCAGCGGCAGACGCTCCGCGCAAAGACTTTCGCCGTCCGGCGAAGCGGCAAACGCACCGGCGACCGGCCGGTCGAGCCGCACATGGATCCGGATATTCTCCGCAGCCTGCGGCGCGGCCTTTGCCTCATTCCACCGCGCGTTGTTCCCGCGCAGGTTGACAAGCTGAATGTTCAGGCGGTTCCCGCTTTCCCGGATCATGCTCCAGACGGTACCCGCCTCCGCGTCCGTGGAAAAAACGCAGTCCTCCGCTTCAAATTGAACATCCTCATTGATCCCGCCGGCCGCAGTGCGTCCGATGTCCATACCGGCATCCAGATACAAAAGTGCGGCATAGCGCACCAGAAAGTCGCAGTACCGCTGCACCACGGGCAAAAAGGACGGTCGGAGGGCAGCATAGTTGGCATAGTAGCTGTCCTGCAGGGCGGCTTTATTTTCGCCCAGCACCAGCTGTGTGCCGCCGGCAGCGCTGATCGCGGCCCAGGACAGGCGGAACGCCCGTTCCGCACCGTCCGTGTCCGCCTGCTGGAACGGATGCAGATAGGCCGCAAGCACCACCTGCTTTCCGGAGCACAGCCGCGCCTCACGGATCAGCGTATACAGATCGCAATAGCGGTCGTTCGGCGGCCAGACCTCAATGTAGACTGCATCCTGTTTCGTTCCGGCTACCGCCTCCATCGGCCAGTTGTTGACGGCGTTGAAAATCACGCCTGCGGCAGAGTCTTCCTTCCGAACTGTCTCCGCCGCCCGGTCGATCAGCTTCGGAAGCGCGTCGGTCAGCTCGACCGGACGCCGCTCCGCGTCCCAGACCTGCTTTGGAAAGCCGTAGGTGTCCATATGGATCCCGGAAAAGCCAAAGGCGACGGCCTTTCGGAATTCTGCCAGAATATGCTCCGACCAGCCGCAGCTTGGCGCGATGTTCATGTAATAGAGCCACCCGGCAAAGGTCATCGCCTGCCCGTCCATGGTATACATGGCCCATTCCGGGTGCGCTGCAAACAACTCCTTTGCAGCGGCATAGACAGCGCCGTAGGCAATGGGCCGGATCCCGGCGGCCTTGCAGGCGGCGATCTTCGCGCGGATCGCCGCAAGGTCGGTTTCCCTGCCCATGGGATCGAGATACCGCTCCTGCGGCGGCAGCAGCATATCGTGGCGGTACATCCAGTCATAAAACTGCACGGCGTTAAAATGCAGCCGCCGGAGCCAGTCCACGTCCTGCGTTTCAGTGTCCGCAGCGGTAAAATCCGATAAAAAAGCGTACCGTGTCACCTGACGGGAATCCTCCACAACGTCGAACGCACCCTCCCACTGCGCAGAGCCGGCTTCGACGGCGACTCCGTAGCTGCCAATCGGCAGCGGCGGCAGGATCAGCGTCTGTCCGCTTTGGCGCACGGAGCAGTCAACGGGCGTTTCCAGCCGGTATACACATACGCGCGGCGCGTTCACTCCCTCCGGCAAGTACAGCCGTATCTCCTGCCCTGTCAGATACTGCGCGCGGTCAAATTCACAGGTCAGCTTCATCCCTTTACCGCCCCCTGTGTCAGGCCGCCGACGACCATTTTTCGCTGGAACAGAATAAACAGCGCGACAACCGGTATCAGCGCGAGGATCGACGCGGCAAAGACCCACTCCCAGCGCGTGGCGTACTGCCCGTTGAGCCGCTGCAGCAGCAGCGGGAGCGTCATCATTTTCTCATCCGCGCCGACGAGTACTTTGGCGGTAAAATACTCCTCCCAGAAGCCCTGAAACGCGAAAATCGTCATAGTCCCGATCGCCGGTTTGGAAAGGGGCAGCATGATTTTGAAAAAGATCGTGCCGTGTCCGCCGCCGTCGATAATGACCGATTCAGATAGAGAATCCGGCAGACCCCGGAAGAAATTCCGAAGGAAAAACGTATGCCCGCAGACGTTGGTCGCCACATACACCAGGATCAGACCGGCACGCGTCCCAATCAGGCCGTTTGTCAGGCCCGGAAGCGGAATGCCCTTCAAGATCAGGAACTGCGGTATGATGTTCAGAAAGCCCGGCATCATCAGCGTAAACAGATAAATTCCAAAGAGCTTGTCCCGGCCCGGAAATTGGATGCGGGCGAAGCCGTAGGCCGAGAGCGTGGAGATGAACACGGAAAGAACGACCGTTACACAGGTATTGACGACGCTGTTCCAGACCGCCGTCGGAAAGATCTCCAGTTCCAGAATATGCTTGTACGCGGAAAAGTCCAGTCTGGTCGGAAGCAGTCTGGGCGGGTATGGCAGCACATAGCTGAATTCCTCAAAGGAATTGCTGATCATGAAGAAAAACGGAACAGAGAAGACCAGCAGCGCACCGATCAGCAGCGCCCACAACAGGATCTGAGCCAAAAGTTCCGAGCCCCGTTTGCTTTTGATACGTTTCAAGCCTATCCCTCCTGTTCTGTGCTGTTCAGCTTCAGCGTCCGGTTCAGGATCACCGTCAGGATCACGATGGTCACGGCGGAGATCATGCCTATGGCGGAAGCCTCGCCGAAAGCGAACTGATTGAATGCCTTGTCATACAGCAGATACTGCAGCGTGGACGTTTTGCCGTTCGGATTGCCGCCGGTCAGCATCATGACCTGGATAAAGACGTTGAACGAACCGATGATCATGTTTACCATGACATAAAAGGTCGTAGGCCGCAGGCTCGGCATGGTGATATACCGGAATTTCGCCCAGAGCCCCGCGCCGTCCAACTCCGCTGCCTCATACCGCTCCTTTGGAATGCTCTGCAGCGCCGCCAGATAGATCAGCATGGCCCAGCCGACGTTTTTCCAGATGCCCATGAGCCAGATGGCCGCATTGCCGGACCACTCCCGCAGCAACCACGGCACATAGTCGTCCAGCACATGCAGCACATCCACGAGGATGTAGTTGATCAGCCCTCGGTTGGAGTTATTGAACATATACTGGAACACCAGACTGACAATGACCCACGAGGTGATGACCGGCAGATAAAAGCCCACGCGAAAAACACCCTGTCCGCGTTTGAGATTATTGATCAGATACGCGAACAGCATGCCGCCCAGCAGGATAAACGGGACGGTCACGAGCGCGTAAAGGAAGTTGTTCCGATAGGCATACCAGAACCGGGAGCCGCCGGACAAAACCTTTTTGAAATTCTCAAGACCGATAAACGTAATGTTTCCCTGCACGATCTGATAATCGGACAGCGCGATACGGATCGTAAACAGCAGCGGATAGAGCACGAACACCGCCACCAGAATCAGCCCCGGCAGGATAAACGGCAGCGCCGTGAGCCAGCCGCGCACACCCTTGCGGACTGCGCCGGGCCGCCCGGCCCGCAGGCCGGCTTTTTCGGCAGAAACCATAGGGATACCCTTCCTTTCTCAAAAAGGCCGCAGAACCGTTGGGTCCTGCGGCCTGCTGTAAGACGCGGTTTAACTGAGCTGCTCGTCGATCCGGGCCGCTGCATCGTGAAGCGCCTGCGCCACATCCGCGCCATCGACGAAGATGCTGGTCACCGTTTCGCTCCAGATCTCCTGGATCGCGGAGTTGTTGGGAGACGGAATGCGAGCCTTGGCCGATTCCATCTGCTGCATATAAACAGACCAGACGGGGTTGCTCTGCACGGCCTCACTGCTTACCAGCGACTTGAGGATCGGCAGCTGACCAGCCTCAAGCATGGCAAGCTGCACATCCTCGGAGGTCATGAACTTGGCAAACTCATAGGCTGCTTCCGGGTGTGCACTGGTGGCAAACACGGCGATATCCTCGCCGCCGACCACGGACGCGCTGCGGCCCTCGTAGGTGGGAATCGTCGCTGCGGTGATGCCCTTGGAGAGGCTGTCCTCATAGGAGCCGAAATACCACGGGCCTTCAAAGAACATGGCGTATTCGCTGTTGATGCCGTCCCATGCGTCCACGGAGCCGTCCACGTCGCGGATGGTAAACACCTTCTCGTCATGCAGCTCCACAATCTTCTGCATAGCTGCGATGCTGGCGTCGCTGTCCAGATAGCCGCTGGCCTTGGTAAAGCCGTCGTCGGTCAGCACGCCGCCGAACAGCCAGAAATACGGGTACATATCCCAGTCGCCGACGCCGGACACATTCAGGGAGTAGGTGCCGCGGGTCTTGGCGGCCTCAATGAATTCCTCCATGGTAGCGGGGATCTCATCCAGTCCCAACTCCTTGAGCACGTTGGTGTTGACAACAGCCGCCTTGCAGTTGGTATCCAGCGGCAGGCCGTAATATTTGCCCTGATAGAGGTTGGTCGAAAGCGGTGCATCCAGATACGATGCGGAAAGCTCTGCGAAGTCCGGGTAATCACTCAGCGCAGCCAGACCGCCCTGCTTGGCATAGGCTGCAATATTGGCAATGTCCACACGGGCCACGTCCGGGCTCATGCCGGTGCCGAAGGAGGTCACGATCATCTGGTGGTACTGGCTGCTGTCCTGACGGACAGCCTCGACCTTGATCTCGGGATGAAGCGATTCCCAAAGCGGCATAACGACGTTCAGAAACTGCGCTTCCTCGCTGTCGCCGTAGGTATGCCAGAACGTGATGGTGACCGGTTCGTCCTGTGCGGGCGCGTCTGCCTGTTCCGGTTCGTCAGCCTGCGCCGGCGTATCGGCTGTCTGTGCGGGCGCGTCTGTGGTATCGTCCGTCGCGGTCTCCTGCGTCTGGGTCTTGCTGCACCCTGCCGCGCACATCACGATCATAACGACGGACAGCAGCAATGCGATCCATTTTGAAACACTCTTTTTCATTGTTTTTCCTCCTGCTTCGTAATCTCTGCGAAGTTTCATTCGCAGTTTGATTATACCCCTCCGTTTTCAGCAGGTGAATGGAGAACGGCGTTCTTATTTGTATTATAGCGACTTTTTTGAAAATATCCATGCAGCACAATCTCTATTTGCGCAGAATTTTGCCTTTCCGATTTGTGCATTTCGCTGTCGGAGGGCATACCATTGGAACGTCCGCCTTGCATGGAGCTGCGCTGCCCTGAAGCAGTCCGCGTAGGTGCTTTTTCCCGTATTCTTTGATTACTGCGGCGCAGTTTCTGCGCTGATCAGCTTCTATCTTCATCCTTGACTTCTTTGCAGTCTGCTTTATAATGGTATTATGTAAATTAACTTTTACTTGGACTTTCAAAAAAACCGAAAAGCAACCAATACTTGCGCGAAAGCAACCGATTTTTGGTTTACAAAAATCGCGGTATCCCATAAAATCAGGAGAGAAAGATATGACACTTTGTGAAAAACTGACACAGGCGCGAAAGGCAGCGGGACTGACACAGGCGGACGTTGCCGCGAAGCTGAATGTTTCCCGGCAGGCGGTCTCCCGCTGGGAAAGCGGGCAGTCGAAGCCTTCCACGGAAAGGCTGCTTGCGCTTGGCGTACTTTACGGTGTGTCCATCGACCAGCTTTTGAACACAGGAAACGTAGATAAGCCTGTTGTGGAGACGTCTCCTGATCTGCCGGAAGCTGAGCCACTCGAACCAGTCATTTCAGAAAAACGCCATCCACGAACATTGCTAAAATATGCAGCCGCAGTGTTTTGCGGCGTGATTGTAACGCTTTTCATTGTCTGTCTGCTCAGTAAATCCGGGTCAATCGGGAAAAAGCGTCCGAAATCGATAGAAGGCTTGAAAACGGAGGATACCTCCAGCAAACCGGAATCCTATTTCGATTTCACATGGGACTGATTACCGCATGAAAATGGAACGGACTACAAAAGGCACGAACGTCATTGTGTCCAGTGCTCCATGGAGGTGTCTATGAAAAAGGAATTTTGTATCGTGATCGCAGCGCTTCTCGTCCTGAGCCTGACCGCCTGCGGCAAAAGCAAATCTACAAATTCTGTTCCGCTGGTCGATTGCAGCGATCGTGGTTCCGCTGTAGAAGGTGGCTGTTATCTCATGACAGAAGAAACGCCGGATGAGATCTGCGAAGAAGCAAAGGTTATTTTCTCGGAGAATCTGTCGCAGTGGGTTTCCGTGTTCGAGGGCGACGCGGGAGAATATGTGCTTGGGACTCCGTACCATACGCATCTTCGCCCCGACAATACTGATTTTTACAGTTTTCCTGTTCTTTGCAATGGTGAGTTCTGGAGAATCTTGAGCATATATAAACCAGACGGCGAAATACTCCATCAATTTTCTCCTACCGCAGAGAAGTTCCAGCGTTTACACAGCCTGTCATCACCGGAGAATCCCATCCGTTTTGTTTGGGTCGGGGACGTTCGGTATGCCGTCGTCGGGAATACCGCGGAAATCATCACGCATGAGGGCGGGGACATTCCGGATAACATTGGAGAGCTGGCCGTTCAAAGTGACCTGCCGGACAGCGTTGTCATTGATATCTCAAAACCGATTGCGATTACTGAAATCGCCGCGGAAAATACTCCTGCACCCAATTGGAATGAAATCTGCTCCAACGTCCGAATGCTTCCGCAGGATTTCACCTTTGCTGTTGATCTTAATGACGGGTCAAATGTAACGGTGTGCGGGCAGAAAGTGTCTATGCAGAACCCAATCATCGTTCCTTCTGCGGACACTGTAACGGTTGATACATTGCGGTCGGAAGTTCTCTTTCCTTTGCAGGAAACTCTTGATTTGATTGGTATCGCATGGGACATTCAAAATGATGTGCTGAATATGGCTTGCCAGTATCATATCGAAGCGGATTACGGAAAAGATCTGCCGCACCTGTGCAGCGTCAATATGCAGACGCTGCAGGTGTATGATCGGGATGGCGTCAGCTACATGACGCTTCCGCAGAAAGCGCAGGAGCAGAACGGAGTTTTATATATCCCGCTTTCGTGGCTGGAACAGCTTTTTGCATTTCATGTATCGGATACCGAACTGATTCTCGATACGGAACAATATCTTGCGAAGCAGCCTGTCAAAAGTGATGACGGAACACTGAAAAACTGGGTCTATTTGAGCCTGGACGAAATCCCGGAGCGGTTTGCAAAGATCCAGACAGAGGATCGGAATGGGGTGCCGGTAGAAGTGTGGTCGGACGGCAGCTTGGAACTGCGCGTATTTGAGGGAATGAACAGCGTGTTTTCTGTTACGCTGCTGGATGATTCTCACGAAACAAAGCGGGGGATCCGTGTTGGCGACAGCGTTGATCAGCTATGGGAATGGTATCTGGAACAGCAGCTGGATGGAATGGTCACAAGGAACGGAAAAGAAGAATCCAAGCAGAATCAGGACAAGCAGCAGTTTGCACTGATTCCATATGTCCTTTCCTACACACAGGATGGCGGCCTTTTGACGAGTATTACAATTTCTGCACCAGAATGAGTATGTTCAACGAGGAACGGATATTTTTTCGAGGCATGGCTGGATGAAGAAAACCGCATTGTGTCCTTTCACAAAATTCCAGACAGCCGGTATTACAGCGCAGAAGAACACGATTTCTGGCAGATGATCATCGACCTGATTCTGGCCGGATACCGTGTGCAGTAAAGCGCAGATTTTTTAGAAAGCAGCTTGCAAGTTTTCAGGCTTGCAAGCTGCTTTTCTCTGTAAACGCAGAGTTGCTTCATCCACCTCTGCACCTGCTGATATTTCTTCGATTCCTACGCACTTTTTCGTACAACCCCCTCGCAAAGTTCCAAGACTGCCCGCTTCGCGGCTTTGTCCTGCATCTGATATTGACGGCAGACTACAGGCGTTTCGTCCGGAGAATCTTTCGCACAGAGGGATAATCGAAAATATAGTATACGGCAGAACCTCAGCTGCCGCGGGGTTCAGGAAAGCAGGATGCGGTCGTTGTCCAGCGCTTTGCCAGTGCCAGATCTGAAGCGTTTGAGCAGGTCGTCCACATCCATATGTGTGCGTTCTTCACCGTTGACGTCCAGAATGATCTGGCCTCCGTTCATCATCAGCGTCCGATTACCGAGCGCGAGCGCGGCGCGCATATTATGCGTCACCATCAGGCAGGTCAGCTTCTGTTCAGCCGCGATGCGCGTGGTCATGGCAAGAATTTTCTCTGCTGCGGCAGGATCGAGTGCCGCGGTGTGCTCATCAAGCAGCAGGAGTTTCGGCCTGGCGATCGTCGCCATCAGAAGCGTCAGCGCCTGCCGCTGACCGCCGGACAGAAGCCCCACCGGCTGCCGCAGCCGATCCTCCAGTCCCATATTCAGTTCGCGCAGCTGCGCGCGGAAGCACTCGCGGTCCCGGCGGCTGATATGCCCCAGCCAGCCGCTGCGGCCGGCGGCCAGCGCGAGATTTTCCTCGATCGTCATGCCCGGCGCGCTGCCGCGCATCGGATCCTGAAACAGACGGCCGATGATCTTTGACCGCCGGTACTCCGGCAGGAGCGTCACATCCTGTCCGTCCAGCAGAATTTCGCCGCTGTCCGTCAGGAAGCTGCCGCTGATGGCGCCGAACAGCGTGGATTTTCCCGCGCCGTTTGCGCCGATGATCGTGATGAAATCCCCATCCGGCACGCTGAGCGACAACTCATGCAGGGCGCATTTTTCGTTGACCGTTCCGGGATTGAAGGTCTTGGAGATTTTCTTCAGTTCCAGCATCTGTCTCAGCCTGCCTTTCTCTGCATCCTGCGCCGGAGAACCGGCAGCCGTGTTCTGAGGTATGGAATCGAAATCGCAAGCACGACGATGACCGCCGACACCAGCTTCAGCATAAACGCCGGCATATCCAGCCGCAGCGCGACGGTATAGACCAGCCGGAAGACCACCGCGCCCAGAACCGCACCCACCGCGCGCAGAAAGATTCCGCCGCGGCCGAGAATCGTGCTGCCGATCAGCAGCGAGGCCAGCGCGATGGTGACCATACCCTGCCCGATGTTGATATCCGCCGCCTTCTGATACTGCGCGAGCAGGCAGCCGGACAGCGCCGTAAAGCTGCCCGCGATACACAGGCCGACCGTAGTGGTCATGGCCGGGTTGATGGACGACGAGCGCACCATGTCGGGATTATTGCCGGTCGCGCGGATGGCGAGGCCCATGCGGGTGCGAAGGAACAGCGTCAAAAGCAATACGATCAGCACCACTGCCGCAAGCACGGTCAGCAGCTTATACTGCCCAGCGAGCGGCGTACCGGCCAGCGCAGTTTTCATGAGCGAAAACACCGTTTGCGTCTTGTTGAGACTCAGAAGCGACGCGCCGTCCATAATGGCAATGTTGATGGAGTACAGCGCCGTATTGACGATGATCCCGGCAAGCAGACTGTTGACGCCCATGCGCGTCTGCAAAACAGACACGACCAGCCCGGACACCAGTCCCGCGCCCATCGCCGCAAAAACGGCCAGCACCGGATGGCCCGCCATGGCTGTGACCGCGCCGGTCACAGCGCCGAGCGTGAAGCAGCCGTCCGTAGACAGGTCGCAGACGTTCAGCATCGTGTAACTCAGATACAGCGCCAATACGGTCACAGAGCAGATAAGCCCAAGTTCCAGCGCTGTCTGTATCAGTCCCAGAACACTCGATAGATCCATGATGGTTCCTCTTTCTTTTTTAAGCGCCCGAAGCCGGCCTCATACCGGCTTCGGGCAATTTGTCTGTTCGTCGCCCCGATTACGAGAAACTCTCCGCCGTCGTCAGCGTGGTGATCTTGGTGCAGTACGGCTCGAACGCCTTGCTGACCGCGTCAAAATCAATGCCAAGCGCCGCGCAGGTCTCGGTGTTGATGGCAGCCGTGCCGTTGTCAAAGGTCTTGACCGGCGTAGCCGCAGGATCGGCGCCGTTCAGCAGGATATCCGCGATCATGTCCGCCGTTTCACGGCCAAGGTTTGCGTAGTCAACGCCGTATCCGAGGAACGCGCCGTTCAGCGCGAAGGAATCTGCGCCGGTGTACTGCGGGATGCCTGCGTCGATGAACGTCTCGTAGATGGCAAGTTCGGCTTTCATGATGGAGTTATCGGTCGGGGTAAATACTGCGTCAACACCGTCTGCGACCATGGCCTGCGCGGCCAGCATGACTTCGTCGGCTGTGCTGCCGGTGTGCTCGACGTATGCGATGCCCTTTTCGTCCAGATATGCCTTGGCGCTGGCAATGGCCGCCGTCGAGGAATCCTGACCGGCATCATACAGAAGGCCGATCTTTGCCGCATCCGGGTTGGCCGCAAAGATCAGATTCATAACGGCTGCGGTATCCAGATAGTCGGAGGTTCCGGTCACGTTGCTGCCCGGTGCTTCCAGCGACTGCACGAGTCCTGCGCCAACCGGGTCGGAAACAGCGGCAAACACAACGGGCGTCCGGCTGTCTTCCGTGGCCGTCTGCATGCGCATGGCGACGGGGGTAGCGACGCCGACGAGAAGATCCGCGCCGTTACTCTGGAAGTTTGCGATGATCTGCTCCATCACGGTCGCGTCCGCGTTGCAGTTATCATAATCGACCGCAAACTGCACGCCGGTCTCCTCGCTGATCTCGGCAAGGCGTGTCTGGATGTTCTCAACGATCTGGTTGAGGGAAGCGTCGTCCACATAGTTGCAGATGCCGATACGGAAGGTCTGCTGTTCGGCGTCCGGCACAGTTGTCTGCTGCGTGGTCTGGGGTTCGGCCGCAGTGTCTTCGGCGGGTTTCTGTCTGGCGGCGCAGGCCGTCGTGGTCAGCAGAACGGCAACGGTCAGGATGGCTGCTGCAATTTTTTTCAGGTTCAGGTTCTTCATGGTGTGTTCCTCCATTTTTGGCGTTTCGCCGTTTGATTTTTCGGGTGGCGGATGGAGGGGCCGTTGCCGACGGCCGAATTTGGAGTATAAAAAAACAGCCCCTTATCCCACATGGGACAAGAGCTGCACTCCTGCGATACCACCCAAATTGACGCTTACGCGTCCGCTCGCTTCTGCGTACCATCATACGCATCCCGGTGGATAACGGGTGGGCACCCGTCGGCTCCTACTTGCATCCGTCCGGATGGGTTCAAGCCGCCCTCAAAAGTCCATTCCCCTTACGCCGTTCCGCTGCACTCGCACCGCCGGCAACTCTCTGACGCCCGGTTTTGTAAGGGTACTCCTCTTTCTCAAAGGTTTCATTGGTATTTCGTTGTTGGCGCTATTATAGTCACGGCGCGGCTGGAAGTCAATCGTCAATTTAAACGAAAAAAGGACGGCGACAGGGCAGCAATTTCTGCATTTGGATTTTGCGGGGCGCTCTCTGGCTTCCCCTTTGAAAAAGTAGGAGCCAGAGAGCGGATTGTGCAAAGCCTGTACCGTTATACAACGCAGGTCCAGCCGAACGGGTCAGGCCGGGTGCCCCACTGGATGCCGGTCAACTCGTCGTAGAGTCTCTGCGACAGCGCGCCGATGCGGTTCTGATTGACCTCGTATTTCTCATTGTTCCACGCCAATTCTCCGATGGGCGAGATGACGGCTGCAGTACCGACGCACCATGCTTCCTCCAGCGTGCCGTTTTTTGCCGCCTCGAACAACTCGTCCACGCTGAGCAGCCGCTCCTCAACCGGGACGCCCCAACTCTTCAGCAGTTCGATGCAGGACTTTCTTGTGACGCCGCGCAGGATGGAGCCCGTCAGCATCGGTGTGACGACGGTACCGGAAATCTTGAACATGACGTTCATGCCGCCGCCCTCTTCGACATACTTCCGCTCCACGCCGTCCAGCCAGAGGACCTGCGAATAGCCCTTTTCCATCGCCTTATCACCCGCGCGGTTGGCTGCGGCGTAGTTGCCGCCGCATTTGGCCTCGCCCGTTCCGCCGCGCACCGCGCGCACGTCCTCCGTCTCGACCATGATTGGCACAGGTTTCAGACCGTCTGAGAAATAGCTTCCCGACGGGGAGAGAATGATGGCAAATGTCGCCTCATGCACACCGTGCAGGGCAAGCGTAGGGTCTGTCGAGTACAGGAAGGGGCGGATATAGAGCGACGTGCCGGGTGCGGACGGAACCCACGCAGCATCCGTCTTTACCAACTCCCGGATTGCCTGCAGGCCGTCGCGCTCATCGATACGCGGCAGGCCCAGCCGGTCGCAGGAGCGGTTCAGCCGTGCGACGTTTTCCCAGGGTCTGAACAGCTGCACCGCTCCATCCGGGCGGCGGTATGCCTTCAGGCCCTCGAAGACCTCTGTGCCGTAATGCAGAACGCTTGCGGCCGGGGAAATGCTGATCGGCCCGAAGGGAACGATGCGCGCGTTGTGCCATCCTTCCTGATCCGTATAATCCATTAGGAACATATGGTCTGTAAACACGGAGCCGAAGCCGAGCCGGTCGGCAGGCGGCAGCTTGCCGGGATGCGTTGTTTTTGTGATGCTGATGTTCATTTGTCATAACCTCCTGCCTGTTTTATAGTTCCTTGAGATGCTGCATATTGCGGCGGATGCCCTCGCAGCAGCTGTGGAATTGGGCCCGCTCTTCTTCGCTGAGCGGAAGCTCGATCACCTGCTCGACGCCGCTTGCCCCAAGGACGCACGGAACGCCCGCGAACAGTCCCGTCTCGCCATACTCGCCGCAAAGTTCTGCGCTGGCTGGCATGATGGCCTTTTCGTCGTGCAGCACAATGTGTGCCATCCGTGCCGCCGTTGTCGCAATGCCGTACTCGGTGCATTGTTTGCCGGAAAAAGTGACCCATCCGCCGCCGATGGACGCTTCTTGCAGCGCCATCCGGTCAAAGCGGAAGCGTTCATCTGTTTCCGCCCACGCATCCAGCGGCATACCGCGAAAACTCACGCAGGACCAGGGCGCAAACTGCTGATTTCCGTGCTCGCCCAGCATATAGCAGGTAATGGATTTATGGTCGATACGCGACGTGTGCGCCCACATGGCCAAGACCGATCACACCGAGACTTCTTTTCCTGCTCATAGCAAGCACATCCTTTCGTATCGTGTTCAAAGAATATTGGTGTAGCCCATAAGACTTGCGTCTGCCTGCGCAGCGGCCTGTTTGCCGCTGGCAGCAGCCAGCACGACAAGCGACGCGCCGGAAGCCATATCGCCTGCTGTCAGGGCCGGCACGCCGGTCTTCCGGACGGCCTCATACGCATCCACAGACGCCGGTTCACACCCGGAAAAGCCGGAGGCAAGCAGCAGCAGATCACAGGGCAGCTGTTCGCCGCTTCCCTGCAGGATCACCGCATTTACAGAGTCGTCATCGCCGCAGACAAGCCGTTCGATCTGTGTCTCATAGCGCCGGATATCCGCGCCGAAGACAGCCTCCGCCTCCTCATGCGCATGGTCGCGTTTTTCTGTCCGCTCCGTGCGCGGCTTGCGGATCAGCTGCGTGATGGACCGGCAGCCCTGCCGCAGTGCAACGGAGATACAGTCCGAGGCGCTGTCGCCCGCACCGACCAGCACGACCTGCTTGCCGGACGCCGTTACGGCGGGTTCTGTTTTTTCAAGCAGCGACTGCGCCGAGGCACGCAGATAATCGAGCGCATAGAAAACACCGGCCGTTTCAGCAAACGGCAGCGGCCGCGGCTGCTGCGCGCCGCAGCAGAAGATCACAAGGTCAAACTGCGCAGCCAATTCCTCCGGGCCGATCTGCTTCCCGACACAACAGCTTGTCCGGAATCCGATGCCCTCACGTTTCATAAGCGAAATGCGGCGGGCAACAATCTGCTTCGGCAGTTTCATTTCCGGGATACCATAGATCAGAAGCCCGCCCGGAAGCGGGTCTTTTTCAAAAACCGTCACATGATGGCCACGGCGATTGAGATAATAAGCAGCGGAAAGTCCAGCCGGGCCAGAACCAATCACCGCGATTTTTTTATCCGAACGCGCGGCAGGCAGCATGGGCTGCATCAGATCGTTTTCAAAGCCATACTCAATGATAGAACGTTCGTTTTCCCGAATCGTGACCGGCTGGGACACCTGGCCGCAGACGCAGGCTCTTTCACACAGCGCCGGACAGACCCGGCCTGTAAACTCCGGGAACGGGCTTGTCTTCAGCAGCCGCTGCAGCGCGCCCTCATAATCCCCGTTCCAAAGAAGATCGTTCCACTCCGGGATCAGGTTATGCAGCGGGCAGCCGAGCAATACTCCCTCAAACGACACACCCGCCTGGCAAAACGGTACGCCGCAGTCCATGCAGCGGCCGGACTGCCGGCGGCGGTTCCGTTCAGACAGCGGCAGTTCGACCGGCGCATAGTCGCCTGTGCGCGCTGCTGCGTCGCGGAGCGGACAGTCAACACGCGTATAATCCAGAAATCCAGTCGGTTTTCCCATGGCTTTATTCCCCCCGCTTCAAAAACGCTTCAAGTTCTGCCTCATCCTGCGTCATACCGGCTGCCTCATACCGGCCGATCAGCTGCAGCATATGGCTGTAGTCATACGGAATGATTTTTTTGAAATCCACAAGCCGCTCGTCGAAGTGTTCGAGAATGGCGTGGCCCTTTTTTGAGCCTGTGAGCGCCACATGACGCTGTAGAAGCTCCCGGAGACGGGAAATGTCCTGCTTCTGTGTGACGGTCTCGACAGAAACAAGTTCTTTGTTGACACGCAGATAAAACTTATGCTCCGGATCCAGCACATAGGCAACGCCGCCCGACATCCCGGCGGCAAAGTTCCGCCCGGTAGGCCCCAGGACAACGACTGTACCGCCTGTCATATATTCGCAGCCGTGGTCGCCGACCCCTTCCACAACGGCGGTCGCGCCGGAATTGCGCACGCAGAAGCGTTCGCCCGCAATACCGGAAATGAAGGCGCTGCCGCTTGTTGCACCGTAGAGTGCAACATTGCCGATGATGACGTTCTCAGCAGGCTCAAACGTGCTGGCCCGATCCGCAAAAACGACCAGCCTGCCGCCGGAAAGCCCCTTTCCGAAATAGTCGTTGCTGTCGCCCTCGAGCGAAAGCGTCACGCCCTTCGGCAAAAACGCACCGAATGACTGCCCAGCGCCGCCGCGGCAGTGAATCTGATAAGTATCATCCTCCAGCGTACCGCCCCAACGGCGCGTGATCTCCGCGCCGAAGAGCGTTCCGAACGCACGGTCAGAACAGGAAATATCAACGGTGCAGCGCTTTGGAACAGCCGGTTTTCCCTTTTTCGGAAGCAGCGGCAACAGCACCTGCTTATCCAGCGTCGTATCCAGCTTGAAATCGAACCGCTGTACAGGATCATAATGGCAGTTTTCTTCGCCGCAGCGGGCCAGAATGCCGGAGACGTCTACCATCGCAGCACGCTGCGTGATCTGATGCGGCAGGATGTGCAGATACTCCGTATGGCCAACCAGTTCGTCAACCGTGCGCACGCCGAGTTTCGCCATGATCATGCGCAGTTCCTGCGCGACAAACTCCATAAAATTCATGACATACTCCGGCTTGCCGCAGAAGTTTTTCCGCAGTTCCGGCCTCTGGGTTGCGATGCCCATCGGGCAGGTATCGAGATTGCACACGCGCATCATGACGCAGCCAAGACATACCAGCGGCGCAGTTGCAAACCCAAACTCCTCCGCGCCGAGCATGCAGGCGATTGCCACATCGCGGCCGGTCATAAGCTTGCCGTCTGTTTCAAGCCGCACCCGGCCGCGCAGGCCGTTGGCAATGAGACTCTGGTGCGCTTCGGCCAGACCAAGTTCCCACGGAAGGCCGGCATTGTAAATGGAACTGCGCGGTGCCGCGCCGGTTCCGCCGTCATAGCCGGAGATGAGCACCGTCTGCGCACCTGCCTTGGCGACGCCTGCGGCAATGGTGCCGACGCCCGCTTCGGAAACAAGCTTGACGGAGATCTCCGCATTTTCATTTGCGCATTTCAGATCGTAAATCAGCTGCGCCAGATCCTCGATCGAGTAGATATCATGGTGCGGCGGCGGTGAAATAAGCGCCACACCGGGCGTGGAATGCCGCGTGCGCGCAATCCATGGCCAGACCTTGCTGCCGGGCAGATGGCCGCCCTCTCCTGGCTTGGCTCCCTGCGCCAGTTTAATCTGGATTTCGCTTGCACTTACAAGATACTCGCTTGTAACGCCGAACCGGCCTGATGCGACCTGCTTGATGGCGGAGTTTTCCTCCGTGCCGAGTCTTGCAGATTCCTCCCCGCCCTCGCCGGAGTTGGACTTTCCGCCCAGGCGATTCATCGCAATGGCAAGGCAGCGGTGCGCTTCTTCGGAGATGGAGCCGTAGGACATGGCACCGGTTTTAAAGCGCCTGACAATGCTGGAGACCGGCTCGACCTCGCCGAGCGGAATTGCCTTTGTCTCGTCAAACCGGAACCCAAGCAGACCGCGCAGCGTATGCGGCAGCAGTTCATCATCAACCATGGCGGAGTACCTGCGGAAGCACGCAAAATCACCGGCACGAACGGCCTTCTGCAGCGTCAGGATGGTCAGCGGATTATACATGTGATCTTCCATCTCGCTGCCGGAGCGGAGTTTATGGAAGCCGGAGGAATCGACAGTCAGATCAGCGGTCAGATCCATCGGGTCAAACGCCCGGTCATGCCGCCAGACGACAGCGTCATTCATCTCTTGTAGGCCGACGCCGCCGACGCGGCTGACCGTGTTCGTGAAATACCGGTCTACAACATCCTTGCAGATGCCGACAGCCTCAAAAATCTGTGCTCCCTCATACGACTGCATGCTGGAAATGCCCATTTTGGATGCAATCCGCATGACGCCGTCCAGAATGGCCTGATCGTAGGCATCGACCGCGGCATAGTAGTCCTTGTTGAGCGCCCCTTCGGCAACGAGTTCGCCGATGCAGTCCTGTGCGAGATAGGGATTGACAGCGCTCGCGCCGTAGCCGAAGAGTGTGGCGAAATGGTGCACGTCGCGCGGCTCGGCACTCTCAAGGATCAAAGAGATCGCCGTGCGCTTTTTCGTGCGTACAAGATACTGCTGCACGGCAGACACTGCCAGCAGGGACGGGATGGCAATGTGGTTCTCATCCACACCGCGGTCGGAGAGGATGAGGATGTTTGCCCCCGCGTAATATGCCTTATCACAGGCGACAAACAGCCGGTCGAGCGCAAGCGCAAGCGAGGCATTCTTATAATACAGCAGCGAAACCTTCTTCGCCTGAAGTCCCGGCATATGGAGCCCTTCGATCCTCATAAGATCCCGGCTGGTCAGGACGGGATTGTTGATCTGCAGAACGCGGCAGTTTTCCGCGCAGTCGGAAAGAAGATTGCCGTCGGAACCCGCGTAGACCGTCGTATCGGTGACGATGGCCTCGCGCAGCGCGTCGATTGGCGGATTCGTGACCTGTGCAAACATCTGCTTAAAGTAATAGAACAGCGGCTGGTGCTTTTCTGACAGGACGGCCAGCGGGATATCCGCTCCCATGGAAGCGGTCGGTTCCGCGCCGTTTTTCGCCATGGGCAATATGGCTGAGTGGATCTCGTCATAGGTATAGCCGAAGATCTTATACAGGCGGCTGCGCTCCAACGCCGTGTATTCCGGAACCTTCCGATTTGGAATCGGAATATCAGCCAGCTGCAGCAGTTCCTGATCGAGCCACTCGCCGTAGGGATGCTCCGCCGCATAGCGGTGCTTGAGTTCCCGATCTTCCAGAACGGTGCCGGTTCGGGTATCGACCAGCAGCATTTTCCCCGGCTGCAGGCGGGATTTACGGACGATCCGTTCCGGCGGGACCGGCAGCGCGCCGACCTCTGAGGCCAAAATCAGGTAGCCGTCGTTTGTGACCAGATAGCGCGCCGGGCGCAGACCGTTGCGGTCAAGCACAGCGCCGACCTGTTCGCCGTCGGAGAAGATGATTGCTGCCGGGCCGTCCCACGGCTCCATCATGGAAGCATAATAGTGGAACATATCGCGCTTTTCCCGGGGCATGTTCTTATCCCGGCCCCACGGCTCCGGGATGCACAGCATCACTGCCTTTGGCAGTTCGATACCGCTGTACATGAGAAATTCCAGTGTGTTGTCCAGCATGGACGAATCAGAGCCGTCTGTCTCCACGACAGGATAGGCTCTGGCGATTTCCTCGCCCAGAATCGGCGAGGCCATCGTCTCCTCGCGTGCAAGCATTCGGTTGATGTTGCCGCGGATGGTGTTGATTTCGCCGTTATGAAGAATGATGCGGTTAGGATGCGCCCGCTTCCACGAGGGCGTGGTGTTGGTGGAAAAGCGGGAATGCACGAGTGCGAGAGCAGAAGCAAATTCCGCATCCTGCAGATCCGGATAGAATTTCCGCAGCTGCCAGACCAAAAACAGTCCCTTGTATACGATTGTCCGGCTGGACATCGATACGACGTAGGTGCCGGAGACGGAATGCTCATACTCGCGCCGGGCCAGATACAGCTTTCGGTCAAAATCCAGACCGCGTGCGGTCTTTTCCGGGCGGCGGATAAAGCACTGCGCGATTGCAGGCATGCTTCTCCGCGCTTTTTCACTCAGAATCTCCGGACAGGCAGGCACATCCCGCCAGAACAGCAGGCCCAGCCCCTCGCGCGACAGGATCATCTCCAACAGCTTTCGGCTGCGCATGCGTTTGAGCGGATCCTGCGGGAAAAAGATCATGGCAACGCCGTAATCGCCCGCTTCCGGGAGTGTTTTCCCCGCCTGCCGCGCCGTTTTTTCAAAAAAAGCATGTGGAATCTGCGTCATAATGCCGACGCCATCACCGGTGATGCCGTCAGCGTCCTTGCCGGTGCGGTGTTCAAGCTTTTCGACGATCTTCAGCGCGTCGTCTACTGCCCGATGTGTTCTCTGTCCGCTGATATTGACAACGGCGCCGATTCCGCAGGCATCATGCTGGCTTTCCTGTTCGGTGAATCGATGCTGATGTGCCTGTTCCATGCTTTCCTGTCCCCTCTTCCGCTGTAAGGCCTGTGCCGCTTTGTACTGCATATTTGGAGGAATGCAAGTACCCTCCGGATATGTCCTCGTATCATGCACACATGTCTTTGTAAAAAGAATTTTTATTTATTTTAGTGATGTGTATCGTTAATGTCAACAATTTTCACCCATTTGATTTATTCATATTGCTGAACGCTGCCTTCAGAAATTCTAATACTGCTTTTTCCCATGCAACGCTTGACATTTGCCTGTGGTGCGCGTATAATGCGCTCAAACAAATGGACCGGTAAAGTTCTTCCGGCTCACATGGAGACGCAAAAGCGGCGTCAGGATACAGTAATAAAGCATATTTCATGATTCCTCTTTTCATTTGTGTTGACGGCGGCCCGCAGGTTTTCCTGCGGGCCGCCGTCATATGCTGAAAAGCCGCTGAAGCAGCAAGTGCGTTTGCGAAGCTGTTGTCTTTCTGTTGGCTCTATTCCGTCCCCATCCAGGTAGTCTGTTATGGGAATCGTCCTGATGGAAGTATCACTTTTTGGAGTGCCGATCACGATTCTCGTCCGTGAACCGGAGTTGCCGGCAGCGTTGGTGTCGCGCAGTCGCTGAAGCGTGGCGTCGATACGGATCGTCTGCTCTTTTACGGATAGATTGCTCCATCGCAGCGCGCAAAGTTCTCCGATTCGGATGCCTGTAAACAGCGTCAGCAGGACGCCAAACTTGCAGCTATCCATATCCTCCAACAAATAGGAAACAAAGCGCGCTTGTTCTTCACGGGACAAAACCCGCATTTCCTTCTTGCACGGCTTTGGATAGTTCAGGTCAATCCCCGGAAATCCTCCGGAGAAACATGCTGCTGTGTATTTCAGGATGCCGTGCAGCACAACGAGAACATCATGCACGGTCTTTGGAGCCAGTTCGTCCTCGAAAAGCAGTTCTTCTGTAAAATCATCAATCAGTGCAGTCGTCATGCCCATATCTTAATGGCAACGACCAGTATGCCGTGTTTCTGAACTCCAATCAGGCGCAGACTGTCATTGCGGGCAGCGGAAAGAGCGGCAAACTCCTGCTCATGAAAGACTCCTACGGCAACACCTTCGCGCAGTTTCCCGTGGAGGACTATGCGGAAGTCCATGTAATCGATCTGCGCTTTTTCAAGGGCGATGTGGCAGAATACGCGAAAGAGAACGGTATTACCGATACACTGGTGCTGTACGGCACGCAGAACTTCGTGTCCGATACCACGCTCAGCGCCGCCGCATCCATTGTAAAGGCGTGATGTCGGATTCGCCTGCGGTGCTGTGTCCAGCCCGCTCACATGCCCGAATATTTTGCAGCCCTGTGATGACTGACAGATATTTTACATAAATTTTACGCCGCAATGGTTGTTGAATTTATATATGCGCGTTATCATTATATGAATAAAAGTTCTCCAAAGCTGGTTTTGTGGAATGGAGAAGAACAGATTATGATTTCTGCAAATTATCACACACATACAACCTTCTGCGATGGGCGCGACACGCCGGAGCAGATCGTGCAGGAGGCAATTCGGCTTGGCTGTCCGGCCATCGGGTTTTCCGGGCACAGCGTCGCGCCATATGACTACGCCGGCATGACGCCGGAGCACGAGGCGCAGTACCGCGCCGAGGTTCACCGCCTACAGGCGGCCTATGCCGGGCAGATCCAGATTCTCTGCGGCGTGGAGCAGGATTACTGGTCCGACGCAGCGACAGACGGCTATGACTATGTAATCGGCGGCGTACATTATCTGCGGCATGGAAACGAGTTTCGCAGCGTTGACGGAACGCCGGACATTCTGCGCTCCATCGTGAATGATTGGTATGGCGGCGACTGGTACGCGATGGCGGAGGAATATTACGGGCTTATTGGGAATCTCTATGAAAAGACGCGCTGCCGCGTGATCGCGCACTTTGACCTGATTGAGAAATTCAACGAGGACGGCGCGCTCTTTGATCGAAATGATCCGCGCTACCGGGCCGCGGCCCTCGGCGCGTTGGAGCGGCTGCGCTCCGCGCCCGTGATTTTTGAGATCAACACCGGCGCGATCGCGCGCGGCTATCGCAGCACGCCTTATCCGGCTCCGTTCCTGCTTCAGGAAATGCAGCGTATGCGCCTGCCGCTGATGCTCGCTTCTGACTGTCATGACCGCCGGTTCCTTCTGCAGTCCTTCGCGCAGTATGCGCACCTTGTTTCACCGCAGTCCTTTACGCCTGCGTTTCTGCTGAACACCTGAACCATAAACAATCGGATGAAATTCAAAGGGCCGGAGGCGTTTGCCCCCGGCCTAAGACTGTCAAAAAACAGGTGCCCCCCTCATTCTCATGCAGGATTTCAAGGCCTGCGTAGGGGCGGATGCCTCTGTCCGCCCGATGAGCAGCCGCGAATTCTCGCAGTACCCTGTAGGGGCCGATGCCCACATCGGCCCGCTGAGAAGCTGCGGATTTGCCGAAGAATACCGTATAATACTAAAATCTAATTAAAAAATTGATTATCCAACTACGCCGTGTAATGCTCTTTATCGTATCAGAGGTCAAGGTGCAAATGGTATCGCAAAGCCGATCTACTACCTTCTCCAAAGTAGCAAACACTTCATTGCGGAAGCCTGTGATTTGAAGTTCTTTCCATATCTGCTCGATGGGATTCATCTCAGGCGTATAAAGTAAAATAGGAAAGCACACGCAGTTCTTTCAGACAGTTCACCGCTGCATGATAGGTATCTGTTGTAGCGATTCCAAGCTGAATGCCCTTCTCCCGCAGCTAGTCCAAAATGACCGGCAGATCGGCAGTGCCCTTTATATTGTCATTGCCCGCGAGGCTCTCTTCCTCGAAATACCGAACAAGCTTATTCGTCAGGTCTTCTGCATCGACGTACAGTCCCGCTTCCATGGATTCCAATGCAGGTTTCAGATCATCTGCAATATCCCGGTATGGCTTCCATGCAAACGAACCATCCGGAAGCACTTTATTCTCTACAATCCCAATCGAATGCAGTGCTTTCTCCGCGTGGATGCTTGTATCTGATATCCTGTAATCCGAAAAAATGCGCCTGATGACGCGTTGTGCTGCAGGAGCCCAGAATTCGTTAAAGTCAAGCAGCGTCCCGTCTTTATCAAATAGAATTCCGGCTATCTTCATGGCTCCTGTCTATCCTTTCTCTTTCATTCTGTCTTTAACAGTCATAACACAGCGCCTTGAGAACTCCTGACTGTCACATTTTAAGAGGATGTGGCTCATAACGAATAGGCTGTTTTCGAGACATTTCCATACGCATTTTCGCCATAATTATCATTGCTTTTCCAAAAACGCCTGTGTTACGATTTTAAAAGAAATCAGAAGGAGAATCAAGGCATTGAAAAAGAAGCATTGGAAGCTGGTCATTTTGTCCGGCATTTTGTATTTTTTCTGCCAGATCTGCCGCACGGACCTGAGCGCCTGCATGGTCGATCTGCTGCCCGACCTCGGCATCGCGAAGGACGCGATGGGGCTGGCGATCACCGCCGGATATATCGCGTATGCCGTCGGGATGTCGATCAACTCCCTGCTGACAGACCGCACAAATCCGCGGCTGATGATCTGCGCCGCCATGTTCTGCTGCGCCGCGACGCATCTTGGCATCCGGCTGCTGCCGTACCTGCCGGTCATGATCGTCCTGTGGTGCATCAACGGCTATGCGCAGTCCGCAGTCTGGCCCAGCCTCGTCCGGCTGACGGCAGACAATCTGCCCGCAGAGCAGCAGGAGAGCGCGCTGCGCATTGTTTCGCTTTTCCAGCACGCCGGTTCCCTGAGCTGCTTTTTGATCGTCCCTGCGGAATTGGCCCTGGGCGGCTGGCGAATGGCCATGTCGGTCACAGCAGCGGCCTGTCTGACACTTGGCTTTGTGTGGTTTTTGATGCGGGATCTTCGCACAGCGTCACAAACGACGCAGATGCAGAAAAAACGCGCAGCCAAGCTGAATTGGCAGTTCTTCCGCCGGGGAAAACTCCTTTATTTTATGGGCGTCGCCTGTCTGTCCGGCATGATCCGCGACGGGCTAACCTCGTGGGCGCCGGTGTATTTTTCTGAGGAATTTTCGCTGAACGCGACGCTTTCCCTGATCTTATCCGCGGTGCTGCCCGCCGCAAAAATTCTGGCGCTTGCCGTGCATCCGGCAGTTCAGAAAAAAGTCCCGAAAACCAGAACGCAGCTGATCGTGTTCTATGCAGGCTGCGCTGCCGCAGCGTGTATTGTGCTGCTTGCAAATCTTGCCGGGTGGACGCTGGCCGCGGCAGGCTTCATGGCGGTCATGCTGTGCCTGATGGTCTGCACAGACCTTTCCTTTACGATCTCGATCCCCATCCAATTCGGCTCCGTCGGCCGCAGCGCGACCGTCAGCGGCATTCTCGACTGCATGCTGTATCTGGGCGCGGCAATCTCATCCTATCTGTTTGCACTGCTTGCACAGTGGGGCGGCTGGACGGCGACTATTGTCAGCTGGATCGTGATCCCGCTCATTGCGATCGGCATCCTCCTGAGCCGAAAGAATCTTGAGCCGGAGACGGCTGAAAAAGACTGACGCAGTTGAGGGTGGGCTCTACTCCGCCCGATGGGCAGCTGCAAATCTGCGCAGCAGCCTATAGGGGCCGATGTGGGCATCGGCCCCTACAATCAAGCAGGTAAGTACATACGGATTCGTCGAGATTGCCGTAAAAACAGAACCACCAGCCATATGCGTATGACTGGTGGTTTTCCTTATACCTGAACGGTCAGCTGCTTTCTTCCGTCCACATGCGGGAGAAGCAGCTTTTGGTTTTTCGTAATGGTGATCTCATACCGGCAGCCGCGGAACACGCGGGTGACCTTTGCCGGGAGCAGCTGCTCCGGCAGACAGGGGTCGATCTCAAGGCCGTCCCATGTTGGGCGGACGCCCAGCAGATACTGCG
>OLFY01001057.1_pt1 | contig 37086 bp, 50 predicted proteins | sample 1605611 | NCBI WGS metagenome assembly OLFY01 (sample SAMEA3888923, study PRJEB22519) | human gut metagenome | biome: human gut; feature: human-associated habitat; material: faeces | place: Denmark | collected 2011 | reverse complement strand
CTTCAATGTTTTTATTGTTTCAACACTACAAATGTAAGCACTATTTTTTAATTAACCAAACGTTTTACCAATTTTTTTTCAAAAAAATGTCCCTCTGAAGAGGGACGGGTGTTGAAACATATAAAAAACAGAATCATGTTACTTTCGCCGGACGGAGATTTGTTTAGGGCAAATGATATGCGCCTTGTGGTTCTTAGAAAAGATTTCAAGCCGATAGGCTTTCACTCCGTAGCGAATAAACAGAAATCTATGCGGTATTTTCTCAATAACAGGAATAATCGTGTCGGTGTATGTATAACTACTTTTTAAACTGTCCCGAGTGATTATACCGGATTGCTTTAAATATCCATCGTCAAAGGTAAAACTTTTTACTGGATTTGCAAAAATAATTGTGTCTTTTAGCCTACTATCTACCCTCCCGATAATCTGAGTAGGATAAAATCCAATGCTTTCTACACGTTTCAGTTTTATATTTAAGCGCTCTATTTCTTTCTTCAATTCAGGGATATGTTCTTCGATCTCTTTCTTTTTTAGTTCTAGCACCCCTATCCGGGCTACATTTAAACTATCTTTCGTTTTGTAGTAAGATACACCATCCAGTAACGAAGCTTCGTTATTTCGCTTTATTTGCACCTCTTTTCGCAGATGCTTATTTTCAAAGGTTAGCCATCCTATAGAAAGGATGGCTATTAACCCGATTACAATTTTCACTTTATTCATAGGCATCTTTAATCAGTTGAAACACCTTACCTCGCTCTTTTATTAGATCGATGACCTTTTCGTCCCGATCGATTTCGACATCGACATAATCAGAGGGAGCAAAGAACCGCAGCCAATTTTCGGAATCGTCGTAGGTAGAGACCGAGGTATAACGTATTTTCCCCTTGCTTAATCCCGTGCATAATAACTGTTCCTGAACCTGATTATATTCGTGTTTCCGTTTTTTTAAGATGTACTCTAGGGGATTGCCTTCATCTATTTTTTTCTTTAACTCTCCAAATTCTTCCCACCAAATAGTTTTCATCTCTATAAATTCGACTATCTGCCCCTCCGATATTTTAGCGAAATCTAACGAGGCCTTGAATACGTCCATTTCTTGGCAGACTATTTTGTACTGTGCGAAATAATCGTCCGGCAATTGAAGTAACATTCGTTCCTCTAAGATCGCCCCGGTCCTTAACTGATCGATGGGAGAAGCCAAAGCATTATAGTAGGGAATAACACCGGAAACAAAACGTTTAAGCAAGGCCTGATGCGTTTTGGTATTCTTCCCCATCAGAAGCGCGGCGACGTCCCCGGAGCCAATATACATACTCTCTATCATAACAATCCTTTTTTGTGGTAGGTATTGTATATCGTCTTTATGTCTTTATCGGTGATCTCCGCTAAATTTTCCGCAGCGAAAGATTTCAAAACCTTGGGCAGCTCCTCCGGTTTATCAGCAAAGTAATTTGTAATTGCTATACGCATATCCTCAGTCTTTTTAACTGTTTTCTTTTCGGATTTCGTTGCCTCGGGGTCCTCCTTTGCTGATGCCCCGATTTTATAGGCATTACGCAAAGCATTTTTTCGGGCGTAAGTAATAGCCTTATTCAATCCTTTATCTCCGTAGTCGATCCCCCTTCCGGCCGATTCTACGACTATTTTGTCGGACGGACGATCTAGATTTACAAATTCCCATATCATTTTTACGACGTCTACGAAATAGACATCCTCGGAATTATTCGAATTTAAGGTCTTTATTTCCTTGCTTTCTACGATTTCCATTTTTACCGGAACCGATACCACTCCGTATTTTTGTTCGGCCTCTTTCACTTTTAGAATCACATCCACATCCGCCAAAGCTTCGTAGGCAGACACACCGGAACCTACTACCATATTTTTTTCAATTGCCCCGATTTCGTTGGCGATCTTGGCTACTCGAACATAAATATTCCCTTTACCGTAACTTTCTGTTTTTTTTGTTGTTTCTGTTGCTTTCATATTTTTTTGGATTTAAAATATTACATTAATTTCTACTTTTTTCATGGCTTCAATGTTTTTATTGTTTCAACACTACAAATGTAAGCACTATTTTTTAATTAACCAAACGTTTTACCAATTTTTTTTCAAAAAAACTTTTCGATAAACTCTATCCTATCCTTACACGAATGTTTGTGAGCCAAGGGACATGTACCACAGCTTTTTTTACAATATATGTTGGCTATTTTATATATATTTTCTTTAAAAATATACCCTTTATTTTGAACCAATATTTCATTGAATAGGTCAATATTATTCCCTAGATCGACTAGTTCACCGGACCATTTTTCGGAAATTGTACGATTCGTTGTAATTACTCTATCAGCCGGGAATATATATAATTCCCCGGTTAATCTTTTATATACATCGATCGGACGATAATGCAAACTGTCTAATATCCCTCTTATTAGAATACTATCCTTTACTACAAATTTATAATCCTGATTCATTTCAATTTCTTTTCTTCTTTCAATCTTTTTATCTCTTCTTTTACCTGTGTTCGCATCTCCTTTAATTCGGCGTCTGATAGCTTAAAAGTCTGAAATTTCATCGCTTCCAGTTTTTCATACATCTCACTGCCATGTAAGGCAATTATTCCCTCACGATAGGCGTCAATATTTCCGCGCATATATCGGTTACAGTCGATGCACTGTGAGTTTACGTTTACCTCGTTAAATCGTGTGGCCATGTGTTTCCGGGGAATGTAATGCCCGGCGTCCGCGTCTTTCCAATATACTTTCCGGCCGCAAGATATGCAGGTTATAAATCCGGCCTCATTCGCATCTCGGAGGCGGATATATATACTAAACCATTTATCTAGGTCTGCTATTAGTTTTTCGTGTGCTGTCATCAGTTTACGAATCTTTTAAACGCCAATATATAGACGTCGTAGGTTTTCTTTATTATATAAAATTCAATCAGGCCGAAGGAATGCCCTAGGTCGTTAATCGACAATACCGGGCGAACATCCTGAACAATGTCTTTTTCTATGCCGGTGGTCGTGGCAAAATAATCCTCTAGGCTTTTTAATATCCGGTCTATTATTTCATCTCCGTACGGTTCGAAATAGGACCGGATTTTCTCTATATTTCTAAGTGCATACCTCATTTTATAAGATATTAAATAGAGCCTGATATTTGGGGGCAAACCAATCAGCCGAATAATCGATACGCATTTTATAAGAACCGGGTAAATTTTTGAATGCATTTATGCCGGAATCTACCATCTTTTCTACGATCGGCTTTCTTTTAGCCTTAATCCGATCTCTTAATTCGATCAGGAAACATTTTTTCCCGGCTTTGAACTCTCCCCAAGCTACCCGTAAAGATTCGGCAAATGTGGAGAAATAATGGCGCCGGAAATAACCCCAAGCTACCAACAACACTTCTTTTCTTCCATAGTTGAAAACATTCCCCTCAACATCTTTTTTGGGTTCTTCGATCGGGGATTCTTCCATTTCTTCCATTTCTTCCGGTTCTTCGGGTATTTCTACGATTTCGATATCGTAGGAGAGTGATTTAGCAATAGCGCGAGGATTGCTAGATAATACCATTTGGCCGCTCACCAAATCCACGTATCCAACTTCTATTACTTTCCCACCGCAATATACTTTACCGTATACTCTTTTCTTATTTCCTTTTTCCCATACCTGCCAAGAAATGGTACCACGCACAACATCGTGCATATCCTTATATTCTTCCGGTAAGTTGATCGATTTTTTTCCGTCTACTGTAATGTAATTTTTCATGGCTTCAATGTTTTTATTGTTTCAACACTACAAATGTAAGCACTATTTTTTAATTAACCAAACGTTTTGAGGTTTTTTTTCAAAAAAAAATTCCCCCTCCATGTAGAAGGGGGATCGGGGTATACACCAAATTATAATCCACACAAATCATTTCTTTGTCTGCTGCTCGCTTTCGTAGCTTAGAAATTTTTTTAGTAGGGGCAGTGTTTTAGTAAATTCCAAGCTACCACAAAAATATAAAAAAGCCAAGACCCGGCTATTCGGGTAAAGGCTTTTTAAATTTCGAAGGATATTTAACCCCAAGAAATAAATAACCGCATAACTTATAACACTTGTACAGTATAGCGCTTTATCTTCGATCCCTTTCATTTTTAACACTATGTATACGCCCATTACTAGGATCACGTATACTAAACCCTCACTCATTGCCTTGGTGAATTTATCGATCTTGAATCGCTCTTCCTTCACCTTTACGCTCTCCCACCATCCGAAAAAGAAATTCCCTACAATCATAATACAGATCACGAGGATATCCATGTGTATCGGATTTAAAAACGATATCACCGTCAACAAGGCCGAAGCGCTTACACTCTTTATGTTATAATATACGTCATTCATCTTTTACCTTCTTTGGACGTCCTTTTTACTTGTTTTTCTTGGGCAAATTCGGAAGTCATTTCCGATGATGGGGCTTGGAAATTAGGGTCAGCGTCCGTCTCCGGCTGTTCTTCCGGCTGTTCTTCTTGTACCTCTTCGCTTTCGGCTTGGGCCTTTTCGCTTTCGGCCTCTTCGCTTTCGGCTTGGGCCTTTTCGCTTTCGGCCTCTTCGCTTTCGGCTTTTGCCCTCTCTTCCATCAGAACCCGCACAATGTTATATTGTGTAGCATCCTCGGGGAAATAGCCAAAATGATAGAGTGCATGGGCTTTAGTTAATGCGTACTTTTCGGTTACCACACGTTCTACATCCGGAAGCATTTTTGAGGCTAGGCCTAAGAAATATCGATAATTCACGTCGATATCTGCGCGCTCTTCCATAGCCCGGGATATTTCCATAATTAGCGCTTTAGAATCGGATATAACATCGAGTAACTGAGGCCTGCTCTGAATTAATTGGGTACCGTATTGCCCAGCCTTTTTCAATTTCAATAAAAAGTCCGGGATAAGCCGCTGCATACTTAACCGATGTTGATTATCGTAAAACGCCAAAAGCAGGGTTAATTGTTCACTTTTTTTCATCGTTAATGGTTTTAAATGGTTCTTTATTTGGTTTCACACTCTTAAAAGTATAACTATATAAACATACATCCGGAGACGCGGGAGGGGTAACAGATGTAATTTTAAATCCTGCGCTGTCTCCTAATTGTAGGTTATTTTCGTCGCTGAATACTTCGAACATGTAATCGTTCTCTATCCACTTCAACAGGTCGGTTTTAGAAGCAATACTAAACTCTATATCATACCCTAATCGAAAAGGTTCGTACTGATTAAATACCGGATCAGCGCCGAACCATTTTTGTACATCTACGATAATATCATCCGACGCATCCTGTTGATGTCTTCTGCGATAGAATGGCCGAAGTCGTAAATTGCTGATTGCTATGTTCTGAAATATATTCATGATGCTACATTTTAGTCTCTAAAACAAAATTTGTATACGATATAACCGTTCCGTTTGTTTCGGTTTGAGATACCAAAGCAATACCAAATTTTTTAATTTCTACATCCGGGAGCGGATCGATAGCAATTGTAAATGTATGTTTACCTTGGTTTAAAGGCTCAAACTGAGTTGTGTAAGGGTTATCGTCTAATTCGTTTAAATAGAACGCTATAGCACAAGTCGGAATAGCTTGTACATTTAATTCTATTTCTCCATTTAAAAACAGATTTTCTCCTTTATGTGCATTTAAGATGTCGATTTTGGATTGATCTGAATATTCCCCATAAATTTGTATAGACGTTACTCCTGCCTCTTCTACAGGGTCAAAGATAATATTTTTCCCATTTATTTTGCCTCCATTTATCACAGTGCTAAACTTCAATTCTCCTACTAAGCCCTGCATATTATTGTTGATAGCTGTAGGTTTACATATATTAGCTTGGATGGCTTTAAATAAGTCGGGGAGAGCGTTCGGGCTATCTATGTTATTCGCATTCTCTATATATTCGATTGTAAACTGGGCTTTCGGCTGAGAGAAGGATAAAGTAGTCATTCCTTTACTGTCATTGTTGCCGGAATACATCATCTCGGCGATTTCGTCGGCTACCGGGAAGTAACCACGAGGACCACCGTAAACGTGCAAAATTTGGTTGTCGTAACTCAGTTTCAAGAAAACCCAAGACTTACTCTGCATAAACTGGGCGAACATGTCGTAGTACATGTCTGAACCAATTGGAATGCTGATAGTTGACTGCTGATAAGGCACACCGTTGGCCTCAATTGCATTGCCCACAGTAGGGTTGAAAATCAAAGCGTTACCCTTGAAATACAACGCTACGTCGGTCGGAAAACCTTCCGGGAAAAGAGTAGACAAAGTTTTCGGAGCGTTATACTGGTAACTTACCAGTGGTGATCCCTCTTCTGCTACCAACACTTTTTTAGGCGATTCGGAGGCACCATTATTCAGGTTCAACCAAACACCTTTTAACTGATTCCATACGGTTGAAGGAATGGCAATTAAGTCAAAGCCTTCCCCGTAAGAAAATAGGTCTTTCAAACACCATTCATTTCGATCTAAAGTATTCGGGCGACACGGAGTTAATTTCATGGTTATATAATTTTCAGCGTTTTTTGTATATAATTTTCAGCGTTTTTTGTATATAATTTTTCCGCTAAAAATTAATTAATACCAACCACCGCCATAAATCCCGAGGAAGCCTAAGTTGGTCCCCATTTTACCGGATGTATTGGTAGAATACCGGGTCGGTTCTACATAGCGGTAAACTTCCAATTTAAGCGGGTTTTTCCCTTCTTGGCCTAAATAGTCATGCAGCGCAAACAAAATATTACGGGCCTGAAATGCTAAGGCCTGCGTAACTTCGTTTTCTTCGCGCCTAGTTATTATGCGGGAATTAACGGGTTGTTTGGTGGCATTTTGCCGGGCGATCTGTAATCGGCCTTGGCTTTCTAAGTTTAGCGCAATAGCTACGCTCAGCAATGCAATTAACCCGGAGAACAGTATATTATCTCCGTAGATCAATTCGTTTATCTCTCCGAAATCCCATCGCCGGGGCTGCTCTACCGGATTCCCCCCAAATTCATAATCCTCCGGCAAATTAGATGTCGGCAACGTAATAGGCATTTTGTTTGCGTTAATGTATTCGATCAGCCGTTTAGCGCCTTCCTTACCGAATACCAACAGTAAAAACTGGCGTTCCAATACGTCGATATTTTCCTGCGTAATGCCGGAATTTTTTAAGGCTATCGAATATCGGTATACATCGTAAGCAGTTATTATCATAGCTTATTCAGTTAAATTTTCCGTAGCTTCTTTTACGTCCTCTTTACCCTCTCCGGCGGCTAAGATTGTCAATCGCCAATCGAAGATTGAATTTTCCAAAATCTTGTTAATTACGCGCTCGATGGTTCGGCGATCATCTTCTAAATTAGCGTTTATTTCTGCCATCATGGTGGCTCTATTTTCCTGATTTATAACGCCGCTTTCCATCTTGTAAATGTACTCATATGGCAATTGTAAAGCTACACATATTTTCCTTGCCGTCCTATCGTCGATCTTATTTATTTCGTCGATAAATTTAGGCATATCAGCCACCTTTACGTAATTCTCTATCGGTTCATCGGTACCGATATTCAAATACTCCGTTTCTCCAGCCGCTTTCACACCTGTATTATAAAAGTCACTTCCGGTGCTTGCGATAGAATCGATGCCTCTTCCGTCTCCCTCACGTCCCCAAATCCGGTTGAGATTAGTCCATCCTAGTAAGGAGTTAGCCGTATCGGTCCCGGTAGCGCCTTGTTTCTTTTTGTATGTTTTACAGATATCCGCGTTACCGAGGTAACTCATTATCATCGTGTCCGATCCACCATCGGCCAGCAAGATCGGAACCATAGCATTGAAAATACAATCCGGGTAGTCCTGATCGTCAGCACTGTTGTAGAACAAAATTTGTCCCGGAAATTCCTCTCCGGTTCTTTCGGTCTCTTCTTTTATCTGATCTAAAACCCTAGTAGGATCGTAGGGGTAATATATTTGGCCTATTCTATTTTCTTCGTTCATTAAGGCGATCATGTACCGATCGCGGGTTTGGGTGTAGGTTTCTTCATCCCGGATAACATAACGGACGTTATCCAACGATAGACGCTTAAATTCGTTCACTTTGCCGTTTTCGTCGTAGCCTACCCACAGGGCAAAGGATTTGTCGAACATTACGTAATCTCTGCATATATTTTGCAGAAGATTTTCTACGGTGTTTGTATAAGAACTTTCGAAGGTAGTTCTTTGGACCTTTATTTCTTGCGGGACATTCCCGACTATTAAATTCACCTTCTTTCGAATAAGGCTTGTTGCAGTAGGAGCATATTTAACGAAAATGTTAAACAGATTCGGGTACATGTTATAACCTATCGAAAAATTCCCCCACTGTACTAAATTCTTTTCGAACGTGGCTTGTTCCTCTAGGTTATTCGGAGAAAAAGGGGTAAACTTCTGCAACCAAACAACACCCGCTATAATTCTGTCATATAGTTTCATCGATTTTTAGTTTATATCCGCCCGGGATGCAAGGCCCGGACGGATAGATCAAACAAATAGTTAGGTTCCCGGTGAAGTTGTGGGAGTGGTCGGAATACAAATGGCCGTTTGAATTTCGGCAAACAGTTTTGGAAGCGCTTCGGAGTCCGTAGAATCTTCTGCGTTCTTGATGTACTCAATTGTATATGCGGCCTTTTCCTGAGTAAAGGAGAGTTGAGTTTCTCCCTTAGCATCGTTGTTACCGGAATACATCATCTCGGCGATTTCGTCGGCTACCGGGAAGTAACCACGAGGACCACCGTAAACGTGCAAAATTTGGTTGTCGTAACTCAGTTTCAAGAAAACCCAAGACTTACTCTGCATAAACTGGGCGAACATGTCGTAGTACATGTCTGAACCAATTGGAATGCTGATAGTTGACTGCTGATAAGGCACACCGTTGGCCTCAATTGCATTGCCCACAGTAGGGTTGAAAATCAAAGCGTTACCCTTGAAATACAACGCTACGTCGGTCGGAAAACCTTCCGGGAAAAGAGTAGACAAAGTTTTCGGAGCGTTATACTGGTAACTTACCAGTGGTGATCCCTCTTCTGCTACCAACACTTTTTTAGGCGATTCGGAGGCACCATTATTCAGGTTCAACCAAACACCTTTTAACTGATTCCATACGGTTGAAGGAATGGCAATTAAGTCAAAGCCTTCCCCGTAAGAAAATAGGTCCTTCAAACACCAACCGTTGTGATCGATATCGTTAGGTCTACAAGTTTTTACTGCCATAATTCTAAATTTTTTAGGTTAATATTATCCCTGAGACGGTTTAGCGCCCGGCAAATAAACAAACACTTTATCCGGTTCACGGAACAGAATAGAGTGGTTCAACGAAGCAATCACATTGTATTTCAACTGGGCGGTTTCTACCTTGTTGATTGCAAACAATTCCCCGATCTGATATGGAAGATCGAAAAATCCGCGTGAACGGTTAGCTACGTCGACGGTTAATTCGTCGTTACGAGTGAAAGCACCTTCGATAACCAAGTAAAGGTTATTCATCAGGTTTGCAGGCACTTTATCGTAGAACACCCGTCCCCGGTCGATTCCTTCCTGATAGGTCGTGATGATGGTGTCTTTTGCCAGTCCATTTAACGGAAGGATAAGCATGTTACCAAATACGATCTTTTCAAACTCGAATTTGTTTCTTTCCTCTTCCGGAGTGGAAGCTTCTTTCACGTACTGGAAGTAGGTGGTTTGCAAACCTCCGGCATTCTGATATTGGTAAGCGGATGCTACACCATTTTTCATCACCAAAAAGTCCTGAGCGGATACCCAAGTAACTACGATCCGGGATGCGCTACCACCGGGAAGCATTTGAATGGGCAAGCTTGCGTTAATGGAAGACAGGATAGCCGAAATATTCGTACTTTCTACTGCTGCGGTTTTGGTCGGGTCCCATTCAATTTTACCCTGCTGTTCGTATACGATGTTAGCTTCGGGCAACAATGCTGTAAACTGAGCAGGCAGGCCAGTAAAGAAGTTGGTTAACAACTGCTCACTCATTTTCCGGCCAATGGTATCTAAAACTTCGTAAATAGTAGCTTCGGTTAAACCGGATGCATCGGTTCTCATTTCGTTCGGAACGGTTACGATAGCACATTCCAAATCCAATTGAGAGAAGTATTTGTTTTTAGCCAACTCATACCCTACTGTTTCTACGGTAGTTGTAGAGCCGGACAACATTACCGCAGTTAATGTGGTGCATTGCGGCTGACTGCCAATGGTTGCCTTTACACTAGTCACCAAACCAACGTTAGTATTGGTAACAATTACGGGGATTCCGGCCCCTAATACCACTTTGTAGATGGTATTGAAAAGCGGTTGGACTGGCTTGTCCATCATCGCCTTACTGATCTGATCTGCTGATATTGCCATAGTAATTTAAATTTAGAGTTTATTTTTCAATCATCGCACCTACAGCGCCCCGGCCGCAGTATTTTTGCGCTAAGTAATACTCGCGTTCTACCTTGCTGAATTTTGATCCGGACGTTCCACGGTTTACGGGAGCCTTAGTTACAACTTCGTGTTTGGTGATTTCTTCGGTTTCGTTTTTCTTATCCTCCGGCTTAGTTTCCTCTTCGGTTTCGTTTTTCTTTCCCTCTTCACCGCGACCGTGGATATAGGCAGTTGTACCAGTGGAATGCAACAAAAACTCGTCGTCTCCGTCATTCACTTTGTAGTCACCTTCGGGCAACATTTTTGCTTTTCCGTCTTTGTCGATCGGAATTACAAAGTGGTCTTTTTCTACATCTTTTCCCGGGTGGGCGATATACTTAATATCTTCCTGACCTTCTACAGTTACGGGAGTTTTCCGGAAGTGAGGCGCCATGCTTTTTGCCTCTTCCTCGGTCAATGCTTCACCTTCATTTTTTTTGTCTTCTTTTTCGTCCTCATTTTTTTTACCTTCTGGCTTGAGGGCTTCTTGAATGGCATTCTTAACTTCCGCAAGAATCTCATTTTTCATGTTCGTAATTTTTTCGTCAATGTCCATACCGAAATCATTTTTGAATTGTTTATAATTTCTAGTTAATTTATATATCCCTGTTTTTCTGTTAGAAAACAAGTCCTTTAAAAAGCCGCGCTTCATGTTCATGGGGGCCGAAACAGGCTCCAATTCGGTAAGCAAACCGTACCCCTTGGCCAACAAAGCCGAAGTAATGTTTAATTCATCTTCCCCATAGAGGAATTTAATAACCTCTTCTTTTACACCTTTACTCCGGTAGTGATTTTCAATACCGTACGTAATATCCCAAATGCTAGAAGCAATATCATTAGCCTCTTTCGCGTTAATATCTCCGGCTTCGTCTACATTTACCGTTACCGGATGGATCAGGAAGCTAGCGCCTTCGGTGCACTCACGGATAAGGCAGGATAAAAACGGGATAATCGCTGAACTGTTACAACGTCCCGTAACAATGCCCCGAGTTACAACTCCTTCCTCTATTAATGTGTCGATACAATGTGCAATGACAAAAGCAGGTTCAATGTACCCACCTTCCGAATCGAAATAGAAATCTACTTCGTCTCCGGCTTCAAAACTCATTCCGGCCAACTGCCCGGTTATTTCTACCGCGGTTTCCGGCTTTATTTCATCTTTTATAAAAATTTGATGGATCATAATTAATTTTTTACTTGAATTAAAATTATAAATTTGGATACATTTTTATAACCAACATGAATAAAGTTTGTTCCATTTGATGCATAAATATAATGTGGATCAGTTCCTAATCCCGCTAGTTTGAAAATGCTCGCTAATACCCCTACTATATTTGAGGGGCTAGTACGTAAACCTATATCTACCCCATCAGTAACATAACTAGCATTTCCTAATACTCCATCTTCCGATGTAGTAATTTCTTTATTCACAACATCTACCATTGCAGTCATAAATCTATAAACATTCCCTTTATATAGAGTTCCTTGAAGTTTGCTAAGGTTTATTGAAGACTCCGCAATTTTAGTAATGGTAACGGCTCCCACAGCTATTTTTTCCTCCGTAACTGCCTCGGAGCCTATTTTAGTTTTAGTGATGGCAAAATCGCCTATATTGCCGGAAGTTACGGCTTTGGGAGCTATTTTTAATGTCGTTACGGACCCGGTGGCTAATTTAGCGCTTGTAACATTCCCATCTATAATATTCCCTGTAGCTACACTATTGCTAGCCATTTTTTCATTTGTTACTTGCCCGTCTCCTATTTTTTGTGTAGTAACCGCTCCGTTACCTATTTTAGAAGTAAGAACTGAACCACTATAAAGTTTCCCCGCTGTAATGGCCTCTGTAGCTATTTTGTCTTCTGTTACTGCTTGATCAGCTATTTTAGCAGTTACAACTTTACCATCTCCAATCGATGGATTAGGGTAAGTACCCGTTAAATCCCCTCCAGCCGGACCTACCGCTCCCGAATTAGCTAGGTCATAAATTTCATTCAACACATTTACTAACAGGTCTTTCTTTTGGGTTTTTAAGTTCTTAATGTTGTTTCGGTAAAAATTGTTATTGTTGATATCGATTAGTTGTATATTCCCACCTACTAAATCGAATTTAATCATCCAAATCGATTCACTTTGCAAATACTGATCTGTATATTTGTCTTTTCCGATAAAATCCGAATTGTTCCAGTCTATTGTATTCCCTTGGGCTACATACATTATAACATAATACTCAGCACTACCTACCATTGCATTAAATGACTGACCACCAATCGATATATTCTGAGTATTAAATTTAATAGGAATTTTTTTTGAACTTACATTAACCACATCAGAATTTGATCCAATTATATACACGTTAACCGGGAGATAAGAGACAACCGTATCCCCATTTACAATTACATTTCTAGGCTCGATCATCGGCAGCTTGTAAGGCTCAGGAGTATAGCCATTAGGTAAAGGCATAGAATAACTTCCTGAAATAAATTGAGCCGCCGTTACCGTTCTCACCACGGGCACCGTATGTGTCACATTTAACTGACTTAAAAATAAACCTAATCCGCTTTCTTGCGAATAGTTTACGGGTACCTTAATGTTATTTTGCGCGTCTACGCCGGATTGGTTAGGTGTTGCGTATAAATTAGCCATAATTCTAGTTTTTACAAAGTTACAAACTATATATAAATTATTTCATCATAGAAGCAGTTTTTTTTGCAGCTTCTATTTTTCCAACTAAAGATATTTCATTATCTGTTATAAATGTGTGTAATGGCCTGTTATTAATCTCCTGACCTATATAATATGCTAAGGTCTGATAATCAATTTCAAACGGCGTACTTGGGACGTCTCCAATCAGGGGGACGCCGGAATAACTTGCATTTACTGTAGAAATTTCCCTTAAAGCATCTAATACCCTAGGATCAGAGGACGCAAATTTATTCACTGCGAAAAGTTTTTCTCCTCCTTCTATTTCTGCGATCGGCGTACCTCCAACAGTAACCGGGATACCACCATTGGCATGAGATGCCCCGGTTGCAGTATATACACCTTCGCCTGTGGCAATCACACCACCTGTTGCATATTTTTGGGGTAAGCTTTCTACTTGCTGCGTCAGTTCATCGATGGCGTTTTGGAATGCATCGGCGCCAATCTGAACCCCGGCTACTTTTAGATTTGCCAATATGGAATTTAAGTCGGCTAACTCTTTATTCAGACCTGCCACTGTATTATTATATTCCTCTTCAATTATCGCTTTTTGCTTTTCAAAATTTTCCTCCCATGCGGTTTGTTCCTCGGCTAGGTATGCAGCTTTTTTGTCATGCAGTAATTCGGCCTGTTCAAGTTCTTTGTTATAGCCTTCGATTATCGCATCTTGTGCGGCTATCTGATCGTCGTAGGTTTGGTTTATTGCTTTTAGCTGTTCATCCAGTTCTTTGCTTAACTGCTTTTCTAAGGTCCAATTGTTGGCCTCCTCTTCCTGTAGCTGAGCGCCTAACTCTTTTATTTTGGCTAGAAGATCGTCGAAATTATTCATTTCGTAGGCTTTCAACGCCTCTTCCATAGAGTTTTCGCGCTGTTCCTGAAAAGCATCTTTAGCACTTTCAATCGCCTCCTCTTGGGCTGCCCGTTCCTCTTCCTTCGCTTTTAATTCCTCTTCCAAACGGGCTTGTTCTTCTTGGATTCTTTTTTGCTCTTCCTGTAGTGCTAATTGTTCCTCCCGGCTCAGGATTATACCATCGTTTAACTCCAGTTCAAGATCGGCATACTTTTGGGTGAGCTTAGCGGATTTTTCGTTTATAGCTAACTTTTCCTCTTCGATCTCCTTCACCCGGTTGGACATTTTTACCATTTCCTGAAAGCGTTCCAAGTCAGCCCCGGTTAACTCCGAAGCTGCTTTATTTGCACTACTCAGGTCGGATAATATTTCCTCCGTTGTGGCCTGATAATTTTCTGTCCATTCTTCGCGTAATTGCTCTAGGGCCTGCGTCCGGAAATCTGCTACTTCCTGCGCGGCGGCTAATTCCGCTTCCCGTTCCTGTTCGATCAGGGCTTTAGTAGCTTCTACCTGTTTCTTTTTCAGGTTAATAATTTCCTGCGTACTGGCTCCGTAACCGTGGGTTATCTGATCGATATAACTGGCGTGCTCTTCTGCGGAAATCTCCCCGGCTTCCAACATTTCATCCAAAATCTTCTTGTTGAAATTCAGGGTAGTTGTTTCCAGTTCTTCGTCGATTGCGGCCGATCTCTCTTTAAATTCGTTGATCTTTTCGTCATACTGCATGCGGTCCTTTAAATCCTCTAACCGGGCATCGGCTAGTTCTTTATAGGCGCTAATCATCGTCTGCAATTCCTGTGCACGCTGTTCCTTTTCGGTTTGGGTAGCGGTAAACTGGGCAAAATCCGATATCCCCATCTCCCGGAGGATTTCGTTATCCCGGACCTTTGCATTTTGGGCAGCCATCATTTGGGCCTCCTTAGCTTCCAATTTAGCCAACTCAGCTTTCCGGTAGGCTTCAAATTCTTTAGTAGCTATTTCCTCGGCCACATCATTCACGATTTGGTCCTGTGCGATTCCCCGGCCTTTGTTAGGAAGCTTGTACTTTTTACCATTTACCCACAATTTACGTCTTTTACGTTTAATCTGTAGGCTTGCTTTAGCTTTTTCAAAGAAATCGTCATAGGTCAGATAACCACCATCTTCAAACTCGGGGCCTTCTGATGTACCGCTAATCTCTTCGTTGGCTCCTTTTAACATAGCTAGCAACGTCCGGATTTGTTTATTTTTCATCGCCTTCTTGGAGATGATTAAAGCACCTTCCCCACCTTCAACTTCTGCTACTTCATGTCCTCCAATAGATACTGGAACCCCGCCTTCTTTGTGGCTTGGGCCTTGGATTTCCATAAAGGGAACAATACCACCTTTTTCATATTTTGGTTTTTCAGGTCCTTTTCGGGCAGATATCGCGGCGATCTGAGCGGCCCCCAAAGCTGATATCACCGGGACCACAACGATACCGGGCAAACCAGTTGATAAGGCGGCGGTTATTCCCAAAGCAATGTTAATCCCAGCTTTAGCAAGATCGGCCGCTTTTTCCATTCGGAATTGCTTCATTTCAATGGAATAAAGCTGATTTGCCTTCTGACGTTCGATCTCCTTTTCTTTATCTGCTTGTTCGTCTTGGGCTTTTATCTGCTCGATCCGGTAGCGGGCTTCGGTTATCTCTCCCTGCTGTAAACTTTTGTTTAGCGCTTCAAGGCGGTTGTTATAACGGCGTTCTGCCTGTTCTTGTTCGAAGGCGGCAAATTCTTCTATCGCTTCCTTTTGTCTTTGCAGACTGGTAGAAATTAAGGTCGTAGCCATGTCAATACCCTCGGAAACGGTTTGCAATGCTACTTCCGTTACTTGCTGCTTAAACTGGCTTAGGGATAATTGCCCATCTTTCAGCAATTTCTTAAAATCTAATACCTTCCCTACGCTTTTTACGATGCTTTTACTAGACTTCAAGAAAATATTAGCTGTGGAATCGCCTAATTCCTTCATTTGGTCGATGGCCTGTGCGATACGATCGGCGGTAAACTCGCTAGCATCTTCGACGTATATTTTCTCCCGTTCCCACAATTCCTCAATATTGGTCCCGTGGGCTTCTACTATTTGCGTAATGGAAGACAGGGCTTCCCGTTCATTCCGGATTTGTTCCGCTAATTTGGCCTTCTGTGCGATGTTTTCTTCGTTGTTGTACTGTACTGTTAACTCGTACAATTTTTGCCTAGATGCAACATAGGCCTCTTCCTGTTGCGTCCAGTATTCCAACTCAGCCTGACGGCGTTCCTCTTCCTGTTCCTGATTGTATTCTAATTGTTCGGTGTTGAATTGATCCAACTTTGCCTTCCGGACTTCGAGTAACTGGGTATATAGGTTAATTGCCTCTTCATCTCCCTTTTTCTGTGCGTCAATAATTTTCTGCTGAGCCGCCCGGACATTATTCACCAAGTTGTTGTAGGTGGCTATCGCTGTTTCGTTCGCAGCTTTTCGGATATCTTCGATCTCTTTGGCTCCGATCAACTGGGCCAACTCGATATCATCCTGTTCCTTTTGGGACAACTTAACATTAGCATCCGTGTATTTTTTTAACAGGTCTTGTTTGGCCTGTAGATTGGCTTCGTATGCAGCTAACGATCTTTGCGCTACTTCGATTTCTGCCTGCTCTGCCTTCTTGTTTTCTAGGTCTCTGATCTGTGCCCGGGTGGAAGCGATATTTTTTTCTCCGGCGATAACCTCCGTTAACAAGGTTTTGTAGGCATCTTGGTTAGATGTCTTAATTTCTACGATTTGGGCTAATATTTCTTTTTGTTGTTCGACTGCCTCCCGTTGTACTTGCACCATTGCGGCCCTTAGGTCAGCCTCTTTTTGTAAATCTTCCTGAGTAGATTTGCCAAGGGCATTCTTGGCCTTCTGTATTTCATACTCCCGGGTGGCTAAATCCACGCGGATTTGGGCATTTCGCTCTATTAATTTTTGGGCTTCCTGTAGCTGATCTATGGCTTTTAGCTGCTGCTCTATACTTTTTCTATCTCTTTCTTCGGCCTTGCTTCTTAGACTAGATATTTTTATTTCGTTTTCTGCTAGTTCTTGGGTAGTAGCCAATCTTTTCCGGACTAACTCGTTTTCCATATTAGCAATATCTAAGCCTTCCCGGGCCTTCTGCCGGGCCTGTTCGACCTTAGATGTTATCCCATCCCATACGTCTAGAGCGGTTTGCTTTAAGTCGTTAAAATCCTGCTTGATTTGGTTAAAGTATTCTTTGCTTTTTTCCCGGGATTCTTCGGAAAAAATACCCGCAATCGCGTGCCCCACTCCCATAGCACCGTTGTACAATACTTTAAACTGGAAGGTAAGAGGATCAAGGACATATCTTTTAAACTTCTTGTAGGCTTCTTGGGGTTCTTCGAAGATAGAAATTAGGTATTCTCCAAACTCAGCGAAGGTGTCTTTTAAGACCGTAACGATACCGTTTAGCGTTCCCAGTAGTTTATTATATTTTTCCTGCCCCTCGGCGCTAGATGTAAAGGCGGCTTTTAAGGCTTTGAAGGCGACAACAATACCCGTCAGGACTATTCCGATAGGAGTGGCAATAAAAGCTTTCGCGGCCGACAACAACTGCTTGAATCCACTTACAGCACCGGATAAGCCGGGGGATAATGCGCTCAAATTGCCCTCCAGTCCTTCGAATGCCGATGCGTAATTTCCCACATTCCGGCTAAATATTCCGACTGCTTGTTCAGCCTTATTTAATTCCTCGGTGGTGGCCTTTAGTTCATCGCGGACTTTCGCAAATTCGGGGCTGTTTTGGTTTAGACTTTTCCATTCGTTTTTAAGGCTAGACACTTTTAGCCGGAGGGCTTCTACCGATCCGGCTTCCGCTTCCATCTCTTTGGCCTGTTGGCGCTGATTCCTACGTAAGGTGTTAATAGTAGTAGAAACCTTCGCCAATTCTTGCGATAGTTTAGTATATTTTGGCGTACCGAGTTCTGTCTTATTTAACTGGTCTTGCAAATATTTTTGGGCGGATGATAAATTCTGCATACTAGTTTTTGCATTATCGATGCCTTTCGAAAGTTCAGCCATTACTTTCTTGTAATTAGCTGCAACATCCTCCGTATCTTTTATTTGCTTAGTAGTTTTGGCCTGCTGCTGAGACAGGCTATTTAATTCCTTTTCGTACTTCTTGGTAGCCGCTTCTAGGTCTACAATCTGTTTTTTAGTAGCCTCGAAAGCTTCACGGGCCTCCTTCCCGGATGCAGCAGTTAAGGTCTTGTTGAAATTTGAATAGGTCTTAGAAAGCTTGCTTAATTCCTTATCGCTGTCCTCTAAAACCTTCTGCAAAGTGCTTTGCTCAGACACCAACTTTTTTTGCGTATCGATTAGCTTTTCTAATTGCTGTTGTGTCTCTTCATAACCGCGCTGCGTAAATTCAAAAAGGGTTACTATCTTGCTTTCCGTTTCCATCTTATTTCAAATTTATAAAGGTACCTACAAATGTCTGATTTAATACATCATACTCACCGTCAATCAGCACCGCGTCACCATTATAGAAAAACAAATTACTTTGCTTCATTAAATTGTAATACTGGTAGTAGGACATTCGTAGGGTAGCCTTGAATACGTTCGGATTCTGTAGCTGATTACTGGATAAGAAAGTCAAAATGTTATTCCAGTATTTTTTTACTACGTTAGCTATCACCAAATTGTTAAACTGCATACCATTAACACCGTAAGGAGACCACGGATATAGTACATCACCCATCGTTATTTTTATGTTTTTTACATTAAAAACGTACGTTCTTTTGGTTTCATCACCCCGATTGCCTTGTATATACATACTTTTATTTTGGGATTCAGCAGTCGGAAATGAACTAACATAAATTATCACCTCATGCCATTCGTGGTCTTGTGGGAATGGTATTCCATTTTGGTAAAAATCACTTTGTAATACGCCGTCAAAATACCACTTAGAGATTGTCCCCAAGAAATGCCCTCCGAGTTTTAAAAACTCTCCCGATTCCCATTTTATTTTATAACTTACCACAAAATTCGGCTTCCCTTCATTTATCCAATTCTCATAACTCAGGTACATACCTGTATACCCCATGTTATTTACCTGTACAGTATATTCGTAGTTATTTACAATTAAGTTAGCCCCACCCTGAGGACCTACTAAAGAAGGCTTTATTATATTCACTCCGTTTGGATCATACATCCCGATCGCCGGGTTTATATCACTCCATTCCAAATATTCTACTGAAACATCGTCTACTTTTTTGACCTTATATTTTAAAGCAGGCAAAGTCAAGGCGCTCCATGGGTTATTTAGTTCACAGTGTGAAAATATGCTTTCGAAATATATACCGTTGGCCGGAAGCTGAGGCAATTTTATTTTAAAATACTGCTGCCGCTTTACATCGTCTTTATACCGGATCAGGTTTAGTTTATTTAATCCCTCCGGGGTTCCGATCGTTTCGTATCCGTTCCATTGAATGTACTTATCGACTTCAACAAATTCTTGTTGTTTTCTTAATACCTTGTTGATTTCGTAGAAGCTAACCTTTTTAATCACATCGTCGGAATGCTGTGCGATTTGGAATAAGATTAATAATTCGCGGTATAATTCCAAAGGCGTGATGTTAGGATAATTATCTACTACCGGATACATAAAATCAACCGGGGTGATATATTCGTCCTGATTGGTTTCGTAGATATTAAAAAGATTGTAGAACCTCCATTTTTCTATTTTTACCGATATCGGATAATTGTTTGGGTTTTCCAAGAATAACGAAAGCGGATTCAACCCCTCCTTGGTATTAATCGAGTCCGTAATCTGATTAATTACACTATCCCCTAGAGACAAAACATTTAAAAGGAGATCGGATTGTCCCTGCTCTTCGATGCCGAATACCACCGGATCGGGACATTCATACAAAGCTTTCAGTTTAAAACTTTGTAGTCTGTTTGGTTGGCGGATTTGTACTGCGGTTATTTCCTCGGAATCCCGCGGAGTAGGCGTACTACTTTTAGCGGTAACCGGGTATAAACCGATCTCTTTATATTCCAAGGTGGCAGTATTTATATTTGACTCTAAAAATATAATGGGTCCGTAAAGGGTAATCGGATTCGCCGGATTAAATTCGACTTCTATTTCAACATCGTTCCATACGCCACCATCCAATAAAATGTTACCTCCAAATACTTCTTGCTCGTAATTGTTAGTCCAAAAACCGAAGCCTACGCCACCCGATTCGCTTGGTTTTAATTTCCCTTTTAACAATAGGGTCTTATTGCGGTTTGCATTTAAGGCCGCAATATCAGTGGAATTTGTAAACGCTCCATATCCGGCGGCGATATTATCCGGCATTCCTAGGCCTTTAATTTGCGTCCGGGTAACCTCGGCATTTATTATTGCCGTGGTTAGATATATTTCGCCGATCAGGCTTCCACTTGTGGGAGAAGTGGGATAATCGATTGCTTTCACTCCATTTTTTTCGGAATTAAAAAGGCAATTTTCTGCGCCTAGATTCAGATATAGACGTTGGCCGGGCTGTACGATATACTCTGTATTATCTTCCCCTAAGACGAAGCTAGCACATCGGTAGGGTTCTGTAGGGAGTAATCGTAAATTTTTGAATCCATCCGGGAGTGAATCCCAGTCGGCATCCCATTTGTTTATCTGAAAAATCTTTTTAAAGTAGCTTAGGATGTTTAGCGACGGCTTGCAGAAGTCGTTTATATTCGACTGAGAAAATTGAAGCTGACCAGTATTCGTGTCCATAGGGTTATAATATCCAAAAGACAACATATCTGTATCCAAACTGGCGTTAAACTCTTCCGGGACAATGTAGTTGTATTCTTCCAAATCGATCTTATCCAAATACAAAACATTGTCTCCCATGTAATCGACCATATCTTTAAAAGCAGACACGATCGAAACAGTTATAACCCGTTGCTGATTGTCGATAGAGTATTCTACCAAATTGCCATAAATCACAATCACGTCATTGTAAAGTAGTTGGCATTTTTTTTCTACTCCTTCTAAATTTTGGAATATTTGTAAATTCCCATCCAAGGGTAAATTAAATGTCTGCGTTATATAAAGGGGGCGCGCTTGTGCTCGATCTGTCGTTAATAAATTATACTCGTTCCGCTGAACCTGAATGTTAATCCCTTCGGCAGGCAAATACAGATGAATGTCACCGTTTATAATAATGTCTAGCTTTATTCTCATAACTTCTCTCCCGTATAGGTTACATTTAATTTATTGCTTTTATGTTGGCCGTAGTTGGTGTTCACGAACCCCTGAATTGTGCCTACTTTCGTTTTATCGGCTAGGATGGGGACAATAATATCCGCTTCGGTATTTTCATCTTCCAACAACACTTCATTGTAAGTGGCACCGGATCGGTATGCTACACCATAACCATTCTGATAAGTGTTCTTGGTTAAAATTTGATAGGATAAATGCGCTAATATCGTATCCATCCCACTACTTTTTATTTCGGCCGGAGTAGGATGATAGTAAAGATTATTCGGATTTCCCCAAGCGACCATGATATTTTGTATTATGGCGCCCTGTCCCTGTGTTTTCCCTAATTCACCCGCATAAATATAAACTCTAAAATGTACTGCATTCTCCGGGGGGGCAGGCATTGGTTGATTTCCGGTTATATTTTTGCCTACTTTTAGTGTTTGTACTCTTCCATCGATAATCACACCATCGGCATCTGAATACAAACACCTTAAAGTAAATAATTCATAATTTTTCCCAGTACATTTTAATTCTCCTATAAACCATGATACCGTTGAATTTTGAATCTGAGCAATAGGTACACTTAATATTAACCTTGAGTTATAGACATTTGTGCTAGATGCTACTATAATTTGTTGTTCGGAATTTGAGAGGGTTATGGCATTTTCAATGTTATTTTGTATGTAGGTTAAATCTAACTTTATCCCTCCATGTTTTTCAAATCCGGCGTTAAGAGGACGATATAAATCAAACTCGATATCGTGGAAGATGTCCCCGTTTTGGTAGCCGTACGAAACGGATTTCATGATGAAGGTTCGTTCTTCTAGTTCTGCTGAAATCTGTACAATCTCCTTGCTTTCGAAAATTCCGTTCTGTTTAAATATTGCGTCGATATCATACCCAAACAAGTGTTGCAAGGCATCGATATCTAATTGCTTCCATTGCAATTTTACTGTTTCAGTCTGCCGGGCTACGACGTTAGAAATATCGTACTGATTTCGAAGCGACACGATTTCATTATCAGTACTCGGTTTATACAATTTGCACAGCATTGTAGAATAACCGCCGTAGCTGTTGTTATACCTAAAATAAAAATCGCGTCTATTGTTTAAAGTATATTGCTCACAGGGTATAAAATATTCCTGCGATGCCTTTGGCGTTTCGGTATTTCCGATATAAAATTCATCAGTAAATTGCTCAGTAAATTCTTTTTCATCCCTATTCGCATAGGTAACGATTACGCCGATTGTATCGGGTTTAACACTTATAATTGTAGAGCATAGCTGAGATATGTCGCAAATATTTATGGTATTCAATCCCTCTATCAATTCTATATCTTCCTGATATATATTAGATATCTTCCCATCTATATACAAATTAAATTGTATTCTTCCTAATATTTGCGCGGTATCGTATCCGATATCCTGTAAAATAAAATTTACCCAAAAGGGCATGACCATATTAGAATCGTAGTAAATCCGATCCTGAGTGTTCGGTAAAAGTTTACCTAAATCGAACGGGTTATATAGTACATAGTTTAGGTAATTTCCCCCTATCATGTAGCCATTTATAAAGTTCAGGGTAGAACTTGTAATCGTGGAAGTGTTCCCGAAATAGTCTTTTTCAGTAGCAACGATGTAAATCGATTTACAGCCTTCTACCTCCATTATCCCCCTGACTATTTCGGACACATTTAAAACCGATAATCCGTTCGCCTGTTGTGGCTGATTAGTAGTTAGCAAAAGTTTACCTACTCGTTCATCGCCGACCAATGTCGCATCGTATATATCATACTGAATATTATTCAGGTATTTATATACGATCTGAGCCTGACTATTTTCGAAATACTTATCTCCAAAAAATGCGGCGGCGTTATTATCTATATTTTTTAAATAAAATTGTGTCTTCCCATCATTGTAGATAATGTTGTAAATTCGGTATAAAGCTGAGTAATTATACCCATCATCAACCGGATCAAACAGATACACATTAAAATTATCGGCCCCTACTTCATTCTGCACTTGCAAAATCTGTGTCGTATAATCGCCTTCGACCTGAATAAAGATGTCGCCTGTTCCATTATTCCCGATCTTGTTAACCGGGATTTGTACGGATTCAAACACAACCGAAATATTATTTAAAGTTGCTACGGTTCTATAAACAAATTCTTTAGTCGAACCGTCTGAATCGATGTATTTTTTTCTGAATATAGGGGTCTGATAAATTTTTAACATGGCCTTCCAATCAAATAGGATTGAACATAATTTACACTTACATAGCTAGTATATTGTTGCAATACGGAATTATCATCGCTCCATTTTTGGAAGTCAGAACTACCCAGCACAATATTAGAAATATATCGGCGCTGCGTCCTCCAAAACATTTCCAAAATCTGTACCGTGTGGGTCCGGGCAATTGCTTGTGCTTTAGGGGTGTCGTATGCACCGAAGTGGATCACAGAAAAAGAAGTCGTAAGATGGGGATTCGTGGTGTTGATCTCCGACCGATCGGACATGGGGAAAATAACAAAATAACCTTCATCTCTTTGGATAAAAGGTTTTATTTGGTTTGTTATTACTTCGTAGGCTATTTCCGCATTAGCACAGTAAAATAGAGAGTGTACACCCTCTATTCCACCAATGCCATACTGAGCCCATAAATACCCTTCTTTTGCCGCTTTAACCTGCGGTAAGAAGATCGCTACTATGTTATTCAAATCCGTATCCGTCATATGCTTTACAAAATTCGGGATCGATAATAAAGTCGTATTTAAATTCTTTAGCAGCAATAATCTTTACTGTCCGATCCTGCCAACTTTTTTTAAATGCTTCTATCTTCACATCGTCTCCCTCTAATTTATCAATCAAAGACTTGTATAAATATTGTTCGACATTAAATTTAGCGGTTTCAATGTCGGCTCCTTCAACTAAATAGTCATGTCCCGCAGTCAATTCGTCTGCAATAAACATATCCAAAGTTAAGAGATATTTTTTTAATCCAATCTCTTCACCTTCATTTTCTTCTAATTCTTTTTCGTTTGCCTCTTCCTGTGCTAAATCTTCCGGCCTTTTAATCGTAGATTTAATTATCGTCATGGCTTTCATGATTTTAGCACTTTCAATGCCAAAGTTATCCTTACAATTTAGTTCTAACCAATCGACAACAGCCGCTAATGCTCCCCTTATCGAATCTCCATAGGCAATTATTTTCTTTTTAGTTCTGCCAAGGATTATTGTAAAATATATAGGATGCTTATAATTTGCGGGTAACTCCGAAGCGGTTCTACACTGATTAGAATAAGGGATACTCTCTATGTCACCCGCCGACAAATAAAAATTAATTTCCGATAGGACGTCCGGTGTGATTTCGGTCCCTTTTTCGAAAAGGATTTCCCTTCTTTCAACTTGCACCACTTCATCCGATTCAGGGTCAACGAAATCTTCTGTCCATTTTTTGCATACACGTTCAGCAATATATTTTCCTTTTAATTCTTTCAAATTAGAAGTGGTATTTTTTTGTTCATTAAATTTATTTTCCATTGCTTGTTATTTTTTTATGATTAGATAATATTAGTTCTTGCATTGTCTGAATAGCCACCTGCTGTGCTGGTTCTGTATCAATCGGGGCTTTCAGACCTCTATATACATCATTCCCCACCTCTTTTAATTTTCTAGCAATTAAATACGAAACGGATTTGGCGTCTTTTTCTTCTAATCCAAATTTTTCCTGTGCCCACTTCATCAGAGAAGTCCGGTTGTTACTTCTCTTATCATATCCCCACGGTGGGAATCTTCCGTTCTTTCGGCCATATATCAAGGTGGCCACTCCTATCGACGAAATAATAGAATGCCCATTTCTTTTAATACTATTAAATGTTTTCCCGTTAGATGGATATCCCCTTAAAATATAACTTGCTTTAAAGGAATATACAGCATTATTTGTGGCTATATCTAACATTTCATCTACATTCATCTTTTTCGTTTTTTTGCCTTTTTGGTTATATCTTCCTGTTCTTTTGCCATCCATCGGGCGGAATATTCAGAAGCGAAGTCGGCCACCATAGCGGCTATCGCTTCATCATATTGCAGAAGAATAGCTTTGTCTTTATCCGGAATGTATTTACAAAGAAATTTAATCGTCTGCCAACGGTCATAGGTCGACCGGACCTGAGTAGAAAGGCTATCGATTGCAGTTTTAAAGTATCCTTCACTCTTTTTTGCTCCTTCTGTTTTCGTCGGTAAGTTTTTAAAAATTGTTTCATGGAAAGTCCGGAGTTCGTAGATAAGTCTTTTTTCCAACTTAAAAAAAAAGCATAAATTGAATACACGTCCTCGAATGGACATTCTTCTAAAGCTTCTGACACAGCCAAAGCAACCCGGCTGATATCCCATTTTATGTCGAACATTCGTTGAATCAATGGCGCATACATAGCCGCAACGAATATCGTAATTCGGTCAAATTCATCCGGGTTAAATTCCGACAGCAGGATTTCGGTATGGACGTTCAGGTCTATATCAAAAAAACTGGACAATATAACCGCGTACTCAACTCCTTCGATCTTCACGTTAAACTGTAGTTTAACATCGTCGATGTCTTTAGGAGATTGCATATTGCGGCAATACTCCAAAAATAACTCGTTCATTTGATGAATTTCCGAAAGCGTTAATTGTTCTTTGCGTTCTGCTCCGAATACCGATAATAATACTTTTTCGATCTGAATTTCGTTTTCTCCGACGCGGATCAACTCTATTCCTGTTTTCGTGGTTAATTTCATGTCTTCTGTTTTTAATGTTACAAATATAATTTTTATTCTACAAATCGACAATCATTCTTTTAATAATCTCCTTGTACTTGTTCATCGTTTCGTTTAAAGCAATGTTTAATCTGTTTATATGTTCAACAATATCTTCTAAAGCTGCAACACGATCAACATCCATCAGCATTTTATTTGTTTGTACGTCTATCTCTTCCGATAGGTTACGTAATTTTTCTTCGATTTCTTTTAATGTTAGAAATCTTTTTATCGTTAGTTCATCCATAGTTATAAAATCGATTCTATAAATTCAACGTTGTGCACATCTTCTAAAATAATTCAAGTTGTGTATGTTTCTGTGGTTTACCGAGAATGAAATCATGTATAAAATTTCGTGCGTAATCGGGTGAAATCATGGAGCGTTCTTCTGAACAAATACCAGCTTCTTTACCTTTCTTGCAATTGTTAACAATCTTAGTTTCTTTCTGCTTTTGGAAACTTTTTCCGCTTGTCGGCTCACAGTTGAAGAACCAATAGGCTGTCGGCTTCATGAAATAATCGCCACGCCTCCGTCTATCTTTGTCAATAATAGTTGGAGCCTGCACGAAATTTGCTTTGAGGAACGTCTGTTCTGCCCAGGGATTTTCCATAATCATTGGAATACCCCTCATAATTGACACGGAAACCATCTTTACCGCAAGCGAGAAGAATTTTTCTCTGTTTGCACTCCTTTTCAATATTTCATCCGTTTTCTGCTTTTGTGACATCCTGCAATAATTTATGCATCCGAAACTAAATGCCATTTGACTTAATGCAGAAAAGTAAATGCACGGGAAGAAAGCCATTATCAAATCGTCTTTCGTAATACTATCAAACACGCTTCCTTTACCGTCATACGCTTTTTCAATCTCCGCAAACAAGTCTATTTGATAGTCTGTTTCTCCAAAATTATTTTGAATGTCGTAGTCGAAGGCTTCATATCCAAGTTTCCTAAACTCGTCACGAAAAGTAGCCGATTGCTCAAAGAATAGATGAACTTTACCTTTTATTTCCATTACACTATAATATCTAATGTTTTTCCTTTAGAACTAGGAGAATTATGCCGTTTCATATCCTTAAAATGAATATATATAGGCAATTGTTTATTAATCCATTTTGCTAACATATCAATGCAGTAGTTTAAATTCATACACGAATACCCAAGGATTATCTTTCCAAGTGCCTTTACCATTTCCGCCCGTATGATCGATCAGATAGGCGAAAGCATCTTGGGCAAACCGAAACTCTATGGGGGTTATCTTACCTTTTCTATATATAGCGAACTGAAAAAACTTAAGCATTGAACATGTGTATACTACCCCTTCTTTCAAACAATCTTCTAGGTCGATATCTTGTAGCCTTTCTACTCGGATGTTGGTTATTTTTATGCGATGGGGCATCAATTCGGGCCGGACAAACATTTTATTTTTATTCCCTGCTTGTTCAAATCCCATTGCACAACATCTAAAATCTTCGTACAAATCCCAATCGGAGCCATCCTTCATCATTTCGTTGAAGATATTGTTATAGCTTTGGGCAATGGCCACCTCTTCGCCTACTTTGTATTTGCAATATTTTGAATCCCGGATATCGATAAATTCACCATTGGCATTTTCATAAACCAAGGTGTCGCCTCGTCGATCCCAGTTTAATGTAAAGAAATCTTCCGGAATTATTCTTCTTGTTACTGTCTTCCTGCCTTTAACTACAGCTTGTGTTAAGTTATATAAATCATCGAACATTATCTTTTGCATAGATGTTAAATTTTAATTAATTACATTTTCATGGGATTCTTCAAGAAGCAGATATTTGTCTATGTACTTTATAGACCTCTCTATTTGTGCTATAAGTGTATTCTTTAACAATGCAAATTTCTCCGGACTAAGGTCGGATACAAATTCTTCTAGGCTTACAAAATCATCTCTTAAGGATTTTATTTCTTCTATTTTATCCATGTTGTAAATTTTAAATTTTCAATTCTAAGTATGTTTGCGGCCATGATAAATTGCTGTTCATTCACTAAGAAATCAAAGAAAAAACGGTAGATATTTCGTTTGGCATCTATAACAAAGCACCTCCATAGCCGCGATCCCTCTTCCGGACCGAATAAAAACTTAAAAGTGTTTTCGTTACTCCAATTTCCAAAATCTTCTAGTTTAGCGATCGGAGCATAAAAAGCCTGACAATCTTTTATCAGGCTTTCATCATTACAAAGGTCATCTATCGATATCGGGGTCATTGGTGGTATATAACAGGTGTTCGTTGCCTTCGTATGGAATCATCTCCTTATAACTATCTCCCATACATAGGTATGGATATTCGCTATCCTCCCCTCTAAAATAGGAGAAAAATTGCGGCCTCCATTCTTGGTTATCAGAGTCCCGTACCAAAACTTTTTGAAACGGTTTAAATTTCGGAACCTCAATGTTTAGAATATCTTCAACTTTAATTTCTCGATGGGTAGATTTCTCAAAATCCTCCATATTATTCAAATATGTTATTGTTAGTTCATCTCCATCTACCCCCATAAATAAAAATGGAGCATCTGTATGTTGAATTTTTATATCACCCGGAAACCACGAGTAACCTAATTCAAATAATTTCTCTTGGATTTCGGCACTCCGGCCGTCAACATACACTTTGGTATTTATTAAATCTTCTCTTTTCATGTTCTGTTTTTTTTATTTGTTATTGTTCTCTAATCACAAATACAATATTTTCCCCGCTTCTATGCTCATGAGCACACACCATACGTTCATTAATGTATTCTTCAAAATAATCATATATACCCCAATCTCCGTGCCGACTATTCATTACATCATCAATAATTTTATCTTTCAATTCCTCTACGGAATCTCCACAATAATCGGGGTCTGCCTTTACCTCATACATTTCTTCGTAGGGATAAAGATTCATTACTAGATAAGCCTTAAACGTTTTGTTCGATTTAATATTTTCCATGACTTCAATGTTTTTATTGTTTCAACACTACAAATGTAAGTACTATTTTTTAATGTTCCAAACGTTTTGAGGTTTTTTTTCAAAAAAAATCATGGTTTTATATTCTGCAATGTCTGCTCTATGAATTTATAGATAGGATCGTAGATTAGGGTCCTACGGTTTTTATCGAATACCTCTTCCAGTATATACCGCATTCCGTAAAGGGTAGCATCCAAAAGGTGGTCGTCACCGTCCGGAAGTCGCTCACCTTCGAGGTAGTAGTATTTCCTTATTTCGTTCAGGAAAAATTTAGATTGCGGGTCGACGATTATTTTTAATTTCTTAGCCGCTTTAACCGCCAATTCCTTCGGGCCGCTTTTATTGGCTCCTAACACTTCTACTACTTTTGTCCGTTTTGGGACAACTGCGCCTTCCTTAGTGGTTTCGTAGTTGAAATGTATGTCGATGTCTTTTATCAGGTCGGTACGGGCTGAATCGACGATTATAAAGGGGGTGAGATGGAAACGTGTTACTTGCCCCCGGGTCGCATAGGGAAGCAAGGCCAAAAGCTGGGATAAATAGCGCTGATGTTGTTCGATTATTTTTCCCACTAAATCGAAATACTTATCGTTTCCCATTCCCCGATCGTAACATAGTTCACGCACATTTATCTGATGATTGCCACCGAAGCCGATTTGTACGGCACCAGTCGGCGATGAAAAGCCGGGGTCAATGGCGTATATATTAAACATCCTCATGGGGAAGTCTGAAATTTCATATTGATAGATTTGGTTATAATCGATTTCGTCCGAGGCAACACCGAAGTAAAACCGGGTCGCGTTTCCACCACTTTTTAGGATTTCCAAATAGGTTTCATCTTGCAATACGTTATCCCATGCCTCGATACGTAAACAGGTAGATTTTTTTTTCTGAACCTCCGGGAGAGGCTCTAAGGTTATAGGATGCACACGTTTATTAAAATACTGGTAACTCCATGCGCGAGGGTCCGGATTTTCGGTAAGAAGCAATAACGGTGGACATCCCACGGCGGATCGGCATCGGGTTTCGAAAAATTCGTACCAGTCGTATTTTAGGGTAGTAGCCTCGTCCACATAAATGGTTTCTCCCTCCATACCCAAAAGATCAGAATCGGTTTCGTTTTTTGGACTTGCCGACTTAACGGCCCGAAGATAAATTTTGCTGCCGTTCCGCAGGGTTAATGTACTCTTCGAATCGTCGTAGTAGTATAGGCCTGTCATCCGGCGCTTATACTTGCTTTCCGGTACATTATTCTGCCGGAGTAGTTTTAATATACTCTTTTCAAAACTCGACCGGATAACTTTTAAATCCGTCTTGATTAAAAAATGTTCGCTGTTCTCATATTGCAAAGCCCGCATTAAAGCGATTATGTGGGAAATATATGTTTTCCCGGAACCGCTTCCCCCTTGAATTAACAAAGTCCGGTATACGCCGGACAATGCTACCTCAAAAGCTTTTCGCTGATTATCAGATGTAAAATTTAATGCAAGCTTCACAGTATTAATTTCTTGATAACTCAATATCCGGGGATACGGTTTCTATGAATTTTTCATCCCACCGATAAACAATTGCATCATCATATACGTTACACGTGGTTTCAATGCTGCATTTTACAGTAGACTGCCCGTAAGCCTCTATTACGACCGATCCATAACCTATTACAGTCGACAATTCGAACGCGTACACGCTCGACCATCCGTGCGCTTTCACGATGGCAGAGTCTATCGCTATTACGACACCCCTTCTACAGCACCACCAAAAATTATCTTTTATCACATCGCATAAATTCTCGAATCTTTCAGTGTTATACGCATCCCGGTAAGACAGAATGCATGCCTTTGCTTCATGAGCGGCCTCCAAAACCCTTGCTTTAAATTCTTTAAATCTTTGTTCTTTTTCTTCCATGACTTCTATTTTTATTGTTCAACGATGCAAATATAGATATTGTTTTTTTGAATGAAACAAGCGTTTTGAGGTTTTTTTTTAAATTTTGGCGTATTCTTTTTTTGCATCGAAGCAGGGACAATCTTTTATAAATTCATCCGGCGTTATAATACCGTCTCCGTTAACATCCGGTGAAAAGTCACGATGCCCCTGAATAATAGCGTCAGGGTATTCTCCTCTAAGGATAGTAAGCAAATCTATTAAGGTTTGCTTCTGTGCCTCCGTACGGGTATCTTTAGGCTTTCCATTTTCGTCTAGGCCACCAATATAGCATACACCAAGGGAAACGCTGTTATACCCTTGTACATGCGCTCCAACTTCATCCAGTTTTCTCCCCTGCTCGATAATGCCGTCTAGCGTTATAACGTAATGATAGCCGATCTTTTTAAATCCCCGTTCCCGGTGCCATTTATCTATATCGGCTGCGTGATAATCTTTGCCTTCTTTGGTGGCGCTACAATGTATTGCAATATACTTTACTTCCATATCATTGCATTTTACTCAGTTCTTCGACGACTATTTTTTTTATTTTACCCCAGGCGTTCCACTGCGGCAGTTCTCCGGGGCAAAATACAATCAGTATACATTTCGTTATTTCGTCAGCATTCCAGCCGTGAGAATGTTCTTCCCGGATTATCTGTTTTATCCGCTCCAAAACCTTCGGTGTCATTTTTCAACTTCTGATTTATTTTGTCGGCCGATTTAATGGCCATTTCTTCAATCATATCCTCAATCACCTTTAACCGGAGAGAGGTAAACTTTTGTTCCGGGTAGCCATCGATAAAGATATTAATTTCTCCCCATCCTCCGCGTACCGCTTCCCAAATTTTTTGCTTTAATGTTACTGGGTTGATTTCTTTATCGAATCTAACCACTAAGCTGTGTAAGTTCTTTTTCTTCATTTTTCCAATATTGTACTATTCGCAGGGTTTATTTTTGTCTCACCCCGGGAATTTTTGAGACAAACTAGGCATTTTCATCCAATCTTGTAAGCTTTCGGAATCCATTTTCGTCCGGTTCTCCTATTACGATTTTATCCTTTGGCTCGAAATTTAGATAGATCGGATTAAATTTACCTAGGTAAAAACTACTTCCACTCCGATTCAATTTGAAAAAATCATCGTGAAATTTAGAGTGTACCTTGATGTACAGGTTATTTTCTTCATCTTTTGCTATTTCTAGCCAACTACCTCCCTGTTCTAGAGCACTAGTGGCTAGCGAATTGAAGATTACTTTATAGTCCACTTTCGTAATCAACATCCGGCGCTCGTGAAAATCACTGGCTTTAATTCGATTCAATTTCATCTTGTTTGTCTTTAGTTAATACTCGCATTGTTACTTCCAACTTCTGCATGTCTTCGATCTCTTCACCTTCGCTATTTACGTTGCGCCTCCAGTTCTCCGGATCACGATTAGTAAGAGCAAAGATTATAGCTGTTGTATCTCCCGGTACATGCTTCTTGGTTTCAATCCGTTCTTTTACAACTGGCTCTCCTTTTTCATTCAGCTTTTTGTCGTAGGTGATTTTGGTTTCCAATACATCGTAACCCCGTATTTTCTTTAGCAGGGATCGCTTTGCCTCCATCAGAATGATTTCATTTCGTTCTTCGTCAGCCTTTTTAATCAAGTCCAAAAAGTCCAATTTTGTCTTTTTCCATCCAAAAAAAGTCGATCGGGAAATCCCGACCAACTGACATATCTCATCCACCGTATAGGTGTCTGAACGAATAAGTTCGTATATTTCATTTCGTATTTTTTGCGTGTACTTCATAAGGATTTTTGGTTAGACTATTATTAAGTAGATCGCTTTGGTTAAATGGACTAGACCTTCCTCTATTTGTCTTATTTCTGCCCTTAATCGATCATTTTCGCTACTTTCTGATGAATTTAAGCCGTTTTCCTGATGCAGTTGATATTGAATGTTACTCTTTATTTCTTGTATCCGATAAAGTGATTCCTTCAAATTCCTGACCTGCTTTCCTAGCTTTAGCTTGCAATTATTGTCCATATGCTTTCACTTTACACCTGACTACAGGTGTCCTCATATTTACGGATAGCCCGTAGGAAGATGTTCGCTTCCTCGATCGCTTCGTCGGCAAGCTTTTCCTTATCTACGATCAGGGATTTCTTAAACCCATTCGAATAAGCTTCTAACTTCGAAATGTACAGCTTACTAGCTAAAGTGTTAAATTCATTCTCTTTCATGATTCTGTCTTTTTTTATTTTAGTTCATAACTGAAATATGCTTCGATTTTGCCGGAGATGTATTCGAATCTCCATCCTAAATTGATCATGCGCTGCGCAATGGCTTTCCTCAATCCCCTTTCACATAAGGTGGGGATATCTACCAAATATACTAATACGTCTCCCTCATACCCGATTAGAGGCGATCCCTCACAGGGATTCAGCTTGGCCAATTCATTCAGGCCGTAGGTTAAGCCATCAGCCGGAGATACATACCGTCTTTTCGGACGAAGCTGCATAATTTGCGCGTAACTATATTTAGGTTCTGCATCGCGGTTACGACGGATAATATCGGCTTTACCACCTAAGAGGACGTTCCGAATATAGATCGTCGACGTCTCACGCTCCCCTAACTCGTTTTTGGGCAAGAAGTAAATTTGACGCATGGTGGTGCCTACCTCTTCCGGGGTAAAGTTGGCAAAGATGCCTAGATAACTGGTGAAGTAATAACGCTCCCCAGTCTTTTTAAATTCTATCTCTAAAATGCTTTTGATCATGGTTTAAATTATAATCCTATTCTTATTTCAACTCTACAAATATACGAATTACTCTTTAATCTTCCAAAAAGATATGGATTTATTTAGAAATAAATTTTCAGTATATTCGACTTGCTACCGGGTATTTTTTCGTACCTTTTCCCTTGGCCGGAAAGCTTTGCTAATAATGTAATATCGGGTGTAATAGCTTTGGGATAATATATACGGCAATCGTACGCACCCATATAACCCAGTACGCGATTAGGAGATATCCCCTTACGCATGCAGGTAGCCCGGAGATCGGTTATTATTTCATGTACTATTTCTTTTGCTTCCATTTTACACATTCTATTTTTCGGGTTAAACAATTTTCTATAGGCACCACGGCTCGATCACACACAATGCGATTAAACCATGTTAGTTCTTTACAGTGCTCACACTGTAGGCAATCAGACGGTTTTTTCTTAGGTAGCTTATCAGGGAGGCGTTTTCTCATGTCCAACTGAATTTACTAATAATTCTTGCTCCTAATTCACTATGAACATCAACAAACAACTTTTTCAGTTTAAGGATGGTAAAACCCGGTAAGGCTCTTCGGGCCCACATCCATTCGTCCTCTATCTTTTCAATCAGAGAAAAATCGTTCGATTCCGGATGGATCAGGATTCGATAATTATCTTTTCCCCATACATTTTTTTCCCATTCTCCACTTTTATCTACCTCTTCAAATCCATTTCGATTCAACCATTCTTTCAACTCTTCTATTTCCATATTCAAAATTGCTTAATTAATCATGTATTCCAAATTCACAATCTCCCCATTGATCATCGTCTGCGCCATCATAGTTAAATGGATATTTAGGGATATTCCATTCCACTCTTCGCCTATTATTGATAGCAACACGGATAGGATTATATCCGGGCTTAGATTTTTCTCTTTTCTTCGCAGCGCAAATCTTACTACAACAACGTCCCTAACCACGTTTTAGGTTTCTTGGGTCGGCAATATATTCTTTTCCACAATTATCACATTTCCGTAATATACCGTTTTTTATCTTTCCCATATTAAAATTCATCCAATTGTTTAATTAAATTCTTTATTCCTCTACCTGCTTTTAATCCTTTGCCCTGAAACCATCCTCTATAAGGGAAATATTTTATTACATGCCCATTCAGAATAAAATTTACCTCCTTATCTCCCCACAACTACCGGAGTGTAACCTTTATTAGCCAACATGCGGACTGCCAAATCGACCCGGTAACTATTCTTGCGGGCTTTCATTTCTTCAAAATCTTCCATCAGTAATTAGTTAACATATGCATAAAATCGCTTTCACTCACATTTTTCAGAAACACATCGAATAGAACATTTTTTACGCTCTTATACAGATCAATAAATTCCTCTTCGCTCATGCTTTCGAAGCTTATACTTTTAGCCTGCTCGACAAATTCTTTACGGCTAATTACGTACACAGGCTCCGATATCCCGGCGGCGATCTGAACTGTCTTGCGGAATTGAGTAAAGTTATTGCGGAAATGATTTTGTACTGCCTCACTTTGCAAATCCCATGCACACCGGAGCATTGCAAAATATTTCCGGTGAAACGCCAAATTCCGGGTTAACTTTATCTTGGCGGTGTAGGTTTCCCCTAACTTCAACTTTAACTTTTCGTCGTAATCTTCATCATATACGGGGATTAGCCCGTATATGGTGTTATGCAGCTTGAGGTCCATAAGCTTCTAATATTAATCCTTGTATCTGTTCTAAATCTTCGATTGTAGGCGTATCTTCAAATTGATACTTTATCACCTGTGATTTAGGTGTTCCTACAGTGATTTCCTTGAATCCTTCGTTTATTACGATGGTACATCCGTAATAATACATTAGCCAAATACCGTTACCTATTCGTTTCATGGAGATAAAATTTATGGTTTTTGTCCTGATAAATAATTGCGCCTTTAAATTCTTTCTGAGTGATGATGTGATTATCATTCAACCCTACTACTACTACTAGATCGTTTACTATAGCGGTAGTATTATCGTACATCTTGGCCATACAACCGCCACTCAATTCTAGCCTAGCATCGTCAAATGCAATAACATATGCCCCTCGGTAAGCATCTACCTCTGCATTATCACTAGCTTCTATGTTTTCATACCTGTATGCGTGTACAATGGTGTTATCCCGGGCGATGATGTGCGAATAACTGTCCGACACAATATAGGCTTCATCTTTAGCATAGACCGTCACATTTCCACCGACTTTCACACTATTACGACCGTCCACCATCAAACATCCCGAATTTACATTCTTATTATAGTTAATAGCGTATTGGCCCAAGATATCTCCATATACTTCAAACAATTCTTTGTCAAATATGTTATTACAACACCAAATAAAGTTGTTGCGAATAACTTCGCACAATCCCGCAAAATCTGTTTTCTTCCAAAACCGTATATATTGCTCAGCGCATGCTCCATGTAAGATTGCCCTTCGTCGTATTTCATTTTTAAATTCCTCAAAATTTTTCATGATTCTATTTTTTTGTTTTAAACTTTATTGCCTCTTTAATGGTACAATGGCGATTTCTTCATACCAAAGTCGGCCTTCCCCTATTTCTAAGAATAATTTACCTTTCCTTAACCAAATCTGTCCGGCCTTCCCCGTGATGGGGATGGCTCCCGGGGTAATAGGATTAGGGACATAATTTAGGCGATACCCTAGCTTGCCTAACACCTCTCCCTTTTTATAGTAGGGAAGCCCGGTCATAGCCTCTAATAAGGTGCTGACTTCTTGTTTTTGGGCAGAAGTCAACATTTTTTTACTAACCTTAAACATGGGATGGAGTAAAATATTTTAACCCTAACTGCTCGCGAACCATGCTCCAAAATAAGTAATTATCAACATGGCCCTGCCGGATAAGATTGCAATTTAGTATAATTTGTACCCGCACATAATGAATATATTCCGGGTCCTTCTCATTCCTCAAGATGTTTTTTAAATATGCCATGTGCCACCTTAAACGATCTATCTCGGACAACTTATTGTATTCTTCACCGGTTAAACTTAACAACTCTTCGGCTGTCCTTTTAACTTCTACAAATTCCGATTTATCTACCTCCAAATTTCTACTATCCACTATTTCATCGCGTCCATCATCATAAGAGGCGTTAATTTGGAGAATGGCGTTGGCCACTCTATTTTTTTTCATCCATTCTTTAGCCTGCTTTTTAGCAGTGGCCAAATTGGTGTTGTCTGCTATATTTGCCGGATTTTCATTTCCATTCACCAACAAATCAAAATTTTCATCGAATAACTGATAATAAATTGTTTTCATGACTTCAATGTTTTTATTGTTTCAACACTACAAATGTAAGCACTATTTTTTAATTAA
>OLFY01001052.1_pt1 | contig 37188 bp, 54 predicted proteins | sample 1605611 | NCBI WGS metagenome assembly OLFY01 (sample SAMEA3888923, study PRJEB22519) | human gut metagenome | biome: human gut; feature: human-associated habitat; material: faeces | place: Denmark | collected 2011 | reverse complement strand
GATCCGAATTTTGGTGGTCGGGCTGTCAAGAATGAAAACATTGGTACTGTTGGTGCTCCTCTTGCTGCTGCGTATCTTCCAGTCCTTCCGGGTTCTGTAACAGTTAGTGCTACAATTAATGATGCTGTAGCAAAACTTGTAGATGATGGTGCTGGAAATCTTAAAGATTCCCATGGTGCTGATAAAGGTTATATTGATTATAGCACCGGTGCTGTTACCATTGATCAGGCTAAGGATTCTAGCGATGTCTTTATGACTTACCAATATGATAATGAAAATGTTGGTCCTCATATAGAAGGCAACCTAGAACATGGTCAGTATGGCGCTTACATGGGTAAGGGTTACCTCCAGTTAGATGAGATCAACCTGGTAGCAGAAGCCCACCAGCTCGCTTGCTACTGGAGCATCTATTCTGCTTTTGCTGCTAACACTGAATATGGTGCCAACATTGGTGACATGGCTAAGGAAGCAGCTTTTTCAGAGCTAACAGCAGAAATCAACACCCAGGTATTTGAAGCACTTCGTAGAGCTGCTTCTATCCAGCCTCAGTATAACTGGGATGCCAGCCCTGTAATGGGTGGATCTGTTGTTCCTTCCGATTACCTGAATATGCTTAAGCTAAAACTTGGTCAGGCTGCTGCTTCTGTTTATCAGAGAACCAGACTTGCTCGTCCGAACCGTCTAATCGTTGGTTCTAACGCTGCTGAGTATATCTCTATGATTGATGGATTCCAGGCTGCTAATAACGATAATGTAGTTGGTCCTTATAAATTTGGTACTTTGGATCAATTCCAGATCTACGTAGCACCTGATTATGATCCGAACCTGTGGGTTATGAGTTGCAAGTCCGATTCCGATGTACGTAGAAGCTCCGGACTCTTTGGAGAGTACATGCCTCTGACTGCAACCGATCCAATCACCCTCGGGGATGCTAGCGCTCAAGCTGGTTTTGCCACAATGTATTCGGTCAAAATCACCAATCCGGCGACCGTAGTATCCGGCAAAATCCTGGGCGGTTTCTAATCCAAATCGTTCAATAATCTCTGTCAACTCACAAGGCCTTGCCCGAAAGGGCGAGGCCTTTTCTCATGTTTATAAGAGAAAATCGTTAATATAGACGAAGGAGGTTGACACAATGAGTTATAGAGCTGAGATTTCATTTAAACAGATTGCACCAGAGAATGTATTTGCATTTCTAAAAGAATTCAAAGATTGGGTCAAACATTCCATATATGAAATAGCCGAGGATAACTTTATGTGCTGTCCTACGGTTAGATGGTTACACGCGAGTTATGCTGATCTTAATGATCATGATAGTAGAGATTGGTGTATGCAATGGGCTAGAAATTTATTTTCTTACCGGTACATATATCTACCAGATGTTGAGCTATTGTGCGTATATGGGGTACCTACTATAGTTCAAGATCTGTTTGACGATACTATTTATTTCCAAAATAGTACAGACCAGAACTACGATTATAGTACTTGGGATAAAATCGAATTGTTCAAAGAAGTAGCTCGTAAGTGGCAGGCATTTACAGATGAAGGCGTTAGGGAACGTTTGCATCTGGATAAGGACGACGATGTAGATTACCATCGTAAGTCTGCTTGTTACAATGAAATTTGGAACAACTATTTGAAACAAAGTTTATATGAGGAAGATTCCGTAGTATATGTACAACTATTCGGATATTATGACGTTGACGTATTGACTAAGTTTATAGTCACCTGCGAAAGAATTGCTAAATTAGAGGAGAAATAGCTTAATGATTTATTAACCTTTTATACCCCACAATTCGTTATAATATAATCATAATAAGAACCTAACAGACGTTGGAGGTTTTAATTATGACGAATGAAGCAATCATATTTGATGCCAGATTGAAGCTCATGAAAGATGGGAAGATTGGATCTACCGGACGTATCATCGTTATAGAAGATGGTGAAGGCAATAAGACCCAGATGCCAGAGCCGGAGGAAATCCATACTTATACTGCCTGGCAGAAGTTAGGATTCCAGGTTAAGAGAGGGCAAAAGGCGATAGACAAGTTTCAAATCTGGAAGCATACAGTTAAGAAAGCAGAGAAGGAAGACGAAGAAGATAAAGAGAATATGTTTATGGTTACTTCTTCATTCTTTTCCCAATCTCAAGTGGAGGTAGCAAATGTCAAGAATTAAATGGATTTATAAAATCAAGGGTCCGGATGGGGATATTCAAGAAGTCCCATCTGCCACTATTGCAGCAATACGAATCCAAAGGTTGTATCCGCCTATATTCAAGGGTATTGATGATCCAGGTCCGTATGGGGAGCTATATGAAACAGAAATATATAAGTTCTTCAAAGGGGACCAGAAGATCATAGACAAATTCCCTGGGCTTAAGTCTATCCTTAGTAGGTATGAACCAAAGTTTACAACCTGTGACCATTGTGGAAAGAAAATATACGTTGGAGAGAGATGTGTAACCGTAGATGGGTACACTACTAAATTTTGCAGTCCAGGTTGTGCAGCATATTACTTTTTAGATGTATATGAAGGGACATTTGGAAACGAGGAGGAGTAGAAGATGGAATTCAAGGATAGAAAGCCCCAATACAACTACTATGTAGTAGGTAGAGATGGAAAAGTTCATACATTTGATTCTGCCCCACAGGCCGCCAGTTGTCTTCGTCACGAATACCCAGAAAAATTTGGACCTAATGGTTCTATCATACATATTGATGGGTCTCATATCAATCTGTTTGCTAACCGAGAGCGCCATGCTTTGCTTAAGTATGGAGATGCTCTAGAGGGACTGGTTCGTAGAGAAGAAAAGTTCTATGTAAGATGTACGGGATGCAGGCAAAAGATATATAGCGGTGAGGGATACTACACAGTTAAGGGTACTACTAATATTTATTGCTCTGGAGAATGCGCTGTCAAGCATCTTTTAGACGTACATAATGGTATTTTGGAAAATGAGTATCCTAAATTTTAATTTCTATAGCGGTATAAATTTGTTAATGATTTATTAACCTTTAGTACTCTTATTTTCGTTATAATAAATACATAAGAAATAAGAAACACGAAAAGGAGAAATTACTATGACGAACGTTAAAGAGAAAATGGATACCCGCCCGGTAGAGGTTAGAATTTGGAATGCAGATTGCAGCAAGTACACAGATAAAGTATTGGACCACGATGAATTCAATAGATTCTTAGCAGAGCGCGAAGCTATGGCAGAAGCAACTCCTAGATCAGGTCGTAGACAATGGGTATGGTTCGCGAATATGTATGGTAGGGATGGCTATGGAGTAAATTCCAAACTGTTCTCTGCCCGGTACGAATTTTATACCACACCTAAAATGATGACTAAATCCGAACTTACCTGCGAATACCACGATGGACCGATCAATAGAAATATGTTTGTGGTAAAAGCAGCATGTTAGTAGCGATGTAATGTAAACCGAACCTTAAAAGGTAGTTGCGCCCAAAGTAGGTGTAGCTACCTTTTATTTTGCTAGTGAGTGAGGTAGGCTTGAGAACCCTGCCTCTGACAGAGATTACGGTATTGACAGTAACAACCAAAAATCAAAAATACATTGGAGGTATTATAATGGCTTATACAGTAACTATTAAATACGTAGCTCCGGAGCAGGAAGCTTTCCAGGTTGCTATGCCTATTGCTTCCATCTTCCAGCCTTGCGGCTCTTATGTTGATTCCGCAGTTATGGTTGATGGCGGTCCTATTCGTGACAGCAAAGAGAATATCTATGGTAAGAGCATCTATGCTACTAACGTGAATGGTTGGGGTGAAATCGAAGTGAAAGAACCTTTTGCTTCTACTTCTATTCCTATGCCTGTAGCTCTGGCTCAGTTCAAACTTGCTGTTGCTGATGCTATTGATGGCACCGGCGATGGAGTATTTACTTTTGACGTGGAAGATTACAAAGAAGCTGTTTACTATGCTACCATTGGTGAGCAGATGGCAGACCAGGGCTTCCAGGTCACTGTGGCACCAAAAAACTAAACCCGGATCCCGAACCAGAGCCGGAACCTGCTGACATCTCCGTAGAGGTATCTAGCGGGGATGGGCAGGTTTCTCTGGATCCGGAAACTGTGGCTCAAGGACAACCATTTAGAGTAAACATTACACCTGGGTCTAATATGGCAGTGGATACTACTACTATTGATGGTATTCAATATGTCAATGACGGTAGTTCTGAACCTCCAGAAAATTCTTCTTGGGTAATGCTAGAATTCAGCAGCGCTCCTGCTACCATGAATATAACTGTATCATTTTCAGAATGCACTGATGATAGTGGCGTACCAGATAAGTATAAAGTTATTGTTACTGCTTCTGTATCCGGTACAGGCGGAACTGTAGAATCAGTTTCGCAGAAAGTGGTAAAGGGCCAATCTGCAGAAATCGACATTATTCCGGATGAAGATATGGCGGTGGATACCATCACCGCAGGCGATGATGTTTATATCAACAATGGTCAAGAATAATATGAAAGGGGTTAAACCACTATGGCAACTAACAAGTTACCAGAGGGTTCTACTTGGGATAAGTTTATCCTTAGTAATGTTACTTCTGACCAGACTGTAACTGTTACTTTTGCCCCGGATACTAACAATGATGGCATTCCGGATAAATACCAGACTGTAACAGTTACCGCTTCTTCCGATGGGTCTGGTACTGTAGATCCATCAAAAAAAAAGAAGTAGCTCTCGGTGAAGATGTAACGTTCACCGTGACACCGGGAGAGGGTCAAGCTCTTTACCAGGTGAAGGTCGGTGACGCAGTTAAGTATACTAATACGGCTGAAACTCCTTTCTCTGGAACCTATACGTTAGAAGATGTAACTGCTGATACAGTTGTTACTTTTGTATTTTCAGTTGATACCGATGGTGATGGTATTCCAGATGCTTCTGAAACGTGGTTCACAGTAACCCTGAATCATGACGCTAATACATCTATCTCCTCTAATGGAAAACAGGATAGTGTTAGAGTCAAAATTGGTCAGGATTGCCCGATTCAGTTCTCTGCAATTTCTGGATATGTTATTGACACTGTCACCGTTGGAGATACCGCTTATATCAACAACGGACAGACAGAGGCACCAAATGGTACTGACTGGGCTGGCATTACTCTAAGCAATGTCCAAGATAACATGACAGTATCTGTAACAGGTGCTGCCACAACTGATGATACGGGGGTTGCGGATAAATATAAGTTTAAGGTAACTACCGTAGTGGAAAGTGGTGGTACCGCAGTAGCAGTGCCACAGTTGGTCGTATATGGGCATGACGTAGATATCAATATTACTGCAGACGAAGGTCAAGCGGTAGATTCTATCCAACATGGAGATGAAACGTACGTCAACAATCCAAACTTTGGAAAAGCATTCATTGAAGATGCTTCCGACATTACAGAGGCTTTAACCGATCCAGACATTAGTGAACTAACATTGAATGCACCTATTGATACTACTTCGGAGATCCAGATTGATAAGCCGATGACACTAAATGGTGCAGGTAATACTGTTACTAAATCTGAACCAGGTAAGGCCTTTACATTCGCTCAGAATTCTACAGTAGAAGATATCACTATTAAGAATACTGCAGACAATACCGAGTGGAATTCTTCTTATGGTATCCAGTTCTATACTGGAGAGCATACTGTGAAGAATGCTACTTTAACCGGTGGTAATGCAGGAATCATTGCTAATAGCGCTACTGTGAATCTGGAAGGTACAATTGATGTATCCGGTAATACCTTTGGTGGCATTGAAGTTTGCAATAGCCGAGCTGGTACAGAAACCGGAGCGACTATGCCAGCTGGTGTGCTTAACATCAATGGAGCAACTATCATCAATACTACAGAAGAATATGGCAAGCCAACTATTTGGATTGACGGTAATACCGATGCAGAGGGTATCGTGAATGGTGCTGAAACATTTACAATGGTTGAAGTTCCTCATGGAAATGGATTCCAAAAACATTTCTATTTAGATGCGAACCATTCCAAACCCAGTGTAGTAGCAACTAACTAAGCTCAATGGGAGGCGTAATCTTATATGACTATGGCAGAAATTGTCGAGGAGGTCAGCTTTAGGTTAGGCCTCCCAACTAATAATAATGTAGAGGCCCAACAGATAGAGAAAGCAGTGCTTGCCAGTTTTAGAGAACTAAAGCGGTATATGAAAACACCAACTCACAAGACAGTACCATATAGTCCAAGATTAGACTTAATTAAGCTCAAGATTGATACTGTGAAGGTATTGAATGTGCAAGCAGCTTATCCAAGAATAGGCCTCACTCTAGGGAATATTGATTCCGGTAACGTATTTCAAGTTGCTGCGGCAGTCAATACCCAAAGTCTTATTGGATCCACCTCTAGGCTTAATATTGATCCAATAATGACTGAAATGGCTTTGGCACAGGTACGTAATACTATGACTACCGATTTCCAATGGAGATATGATATAACCAACCAAGTTGTATACTGTACCCATAGGGATCCAAGACCTGCAACAGTCACTATAACTTATGTACCTAACTTTAAAGATGTTTCAGAAATTCAAAGCCAAACGTGGATCGACTATCTGGTGAGACTGTCCGAAGCAAATATGAAAAAGAGCTTAGGGCGCTCCCGGTCGAAATATACAGTGGAAGGCTCCAACGTAACCTTAGATGGAACTATATTGCTTGATGAAGCAAATGCAGAGCTCGAGCAAATACGTGAAGAGCTGGAAGCAAAGAAAACCAATCTTACTTTTGTAAACTAATAAGGAGGTATTCTATAATGTTTATCCGTAAACGCAGAATTGTAGCAGAAGATGAGCTAGATGCTCAGATGACCCCGGTGGAGGCCCCTGTCGAAGAGGAAGATGCTGGTGAGGTTACTGTTGATCCTGAGGCCACTGAGCTTCTATTTGAAACAGATGACGTTGCTCAGCTGGTAGCAGAAGTTGCTGGCCAGGACGTAGACGTTACTGTTGATGATGAAACTGGTGAAACCATTTTCGCTGTCGGTGAAAATGAATTTACTGTTACTCCGGACGAGGATGTTGAGGTTCTGGAAAGCACTCGTAAGCCTCTCCGCAACAAGAGATCTATTAAGGCTTCTACTAAACGTCCGGTACGTAGACCAGCTACCAGAACTGTATCTGCTTCCCGTACTATCAAGAAGTTCACTAAGAAATAATCTTTCTTCAAAGATAGAAGTTTAATGTAGTAGGGCATAGCCCTTCGGGTTACTATATCACTATGCCCGAAGGGCTATTATAATATGTAAAGAAAAGAGGTATATAGCTTATGGCTTTACAGAAAGTAGAAGCCGGCCTAGGTGGGGTATTCAAAAACTTTTTCAAAAATTTAGGTGCTTTAGGTACCGCCATTGGGGCTGGGGTCAATAAACTCGTCAAGTGGGGAGTAGAAGTTAGTAAAGACCCAGAGGAGAATGAGAAAGGTGAAAAGACCTTTTTCTTCAAGATTCCCAACGTTGGTGAGAGTGAACTGAAAGTAGTAGCAAAGCCAGTGGAAGGAAAAGAAAATACTTTTGACTTTGAATTCTATGGTAAAGATACGAAGTTAAAACGTACCGAAGACAAAGACGTCAAGATCAACAAGGATTCTGATTTTGAAGAACTCTTCAAAGAAGTTATGAAAGAAGAATGGGGAGACGAAGATATGGAATCCTGGGAGAGGTTTGAAAAAGATGCTAACGCCTCTGCTAAGGTATTTTTAAAGAAAGTAAACTCCGCCTCTGGTACTAGTATTGAACTACAGAAAATTATGTGTGGTACTGATGTTCTTCCATCTCTGGATATGGTCCAGCTTGTTATTGAAGATCCAGACTTCGTTGCAGCTATTCCAGAAGAAGGTCAAGCCTATGCCATTACAGATGATGGAGAAGATTTAGACGTAGCAGAAATTGAAGCAGTGCCAGATACCAACCCATTTATTGATTTGTTGTGCGCTGCTATCTGTACCCGCAATCTATTTCAGTATCTGCATTGGAACTGTAAGGATAGAAAGTTCAATGACCTTCACACTTATTTGGATGAAGCTATTGACAAAATCCAAGATGATATTGATACGTGGGGAGAATTGTCTGTAGAAAAATTTGGATATGCCCCAAACCCATCTTCTTTATGCTGTGGCGACGAAGTGTTAGAAATGCCCGGTGGCGTAGAAGGTATGCAAGGCTTTGCTATCGTTAAAGATGCTATCAACCGGTATGCTGATGCCATTAACTGCATTGCTTGCAACTGTCAAGATGGTGATGTTCAAAGCCTTATGGATGATATCATTCGCGGCTGGAAGAAAGAAGCTAACTACTTTATTGCAAGAAGACTTCTAAAATAAAAATCGTTATAAGGTTTAGATAATTCCTATAAGTATAAGGGAGGTCTAAACTTTATGATAAAAACGTATCCAGAAAGCCGATATCAGCTTACAGATCCAAGTATAATTCGTCAGTATCTGTACGCCGGAAAAGGGATAGTGACGCTAGAATCCCCATCCGGTAAATCCCATACTTATCTATTCCAGAAGCCGAGAGATGAAAGTACATTTCCCGAAGATGTAAGATTCGTGTATGCTGTGCATGACAATGAAAAATTATTCTACATAGGAATGATAGAGGACGGGGATTTTAGACTTACCAGACACTCTAGATTCCTACCGGATAACGAAATTGTCAAAGGTGCTAGATATATTTGGGATATGGCTCATCATTGTAAAGATGGTAGAATGAAATTATACCATGAAGGCGTATGTGGTAGATGTGGGAGACAGTTGACGCAGCACAAGGTTCTGGAGACTGGTATCGGCAGAAGATGCCAGGGTATTATAAATGACAATAAACTCTCCTATATGGGATAAGTTAGTAAAGAGGTATGGTAATGAATACCAGGCGGTTATAGCCCTTGCTAATCTAGCAAGGGGTAGGGCCGCCCAGGTAGATTACCAGATACTAGACTCTGAGGCTATAGAATGGGTACTAACTGAAGTACCTCCAAAAGCGATACAAAATGAAGTAGATAAACCCCCATCTGATAAATCCCAGTATATTCGCGAAATATTGGGACAAATACAAGATTCCGATATACTACATAGTGTAAAGTCTTCCTTGCGTATATCGGCGCAAAATGCGGCATTATGCTATGTATATGCTGAAGGTATTAATAAGTACCAACAGCAAAGAGTAAGAATAATATGTAATATGATATGGTCCTATAGAGGTGAATAAACCTTTATAGGACCTTTTCTCTATTATGAACCATAAATAATTATGGGGATACAAATATATAATTTTAGGAGGTTTATCCGTATGGCAGAGGTTAATGAATTAGTCCTGGAAATCAAGAAAGCTATCGAGAATGGTTATACCGATGAGCAGATTAAAGAAGCTCTTGATGTAACCCAGGAAATCATTGATTCCGCAAAATAAATTGGAGGTGTATATACATTATGGCAACTAAAATTATTGACGTCTCCACCTGGCAGGGCAACATTGATTGGTCTAAAGTAAAAGCCGATGGAGTACAAGGTGCTATCATCCGTGCTGGCTTTGGTAACGTTGCATCTCAGAAAGATAACAAATTCGAGAGAAACTATACCAATGCAAAAGCAGTAGGTATGCCTATTGGTGCTTACTGGTATTCTTATGCTACTTCTGTTGCTGATGCTAAGAAAGAAGCAGAGGTTTGTTTGTCTATCCTGAAAGGTAAGCAATTTGAATATCCAATTTACTACGATCTGGAAGATCCTTCTATGACTGGTTGTGGTAAATCTGTACTTACTCAGATTGCTACTACTTTCTGTGAAACTCTTGAAAGTGCTGGTTACTATGTAGGTATCTACAGCAATCCAAACTGGCTCAATAACTATCTAGATTATAATACCGTTAAGAAATACACTTTATGGCTTGCCCATTGGGGAGTATCTGAGCCGTCCTATAAATGCGGTCTATGGCAGTATTCTTCTTCTGGTTCTGTTTCCGGTATTTCTGGTAGGGTAGATATGAACTGGGGTTACCAGGATTTTCCGACCGAAATTAAGAATGGTAAGTTCAATGGATTTGGTGAGGCCTCTAAACCAGTTCAGCCTGTTGAACCTTCTAAACCTTCTAAACCCGCTACTTCTAATGGTTTTAAAGTTGGGGATACCGTACGGGTTAAGAAGGGTGCTAAAACCTATGATGGTGGAAGTCTTGCAAGCTTTGTATATGATAGAGATCATAAGATCTCTGAACTGTCTGGTGATAGAGCAGTAATCACCTATGACGGAGTAGTGGTTGCGGCAGTAAATACCGCAGATCTAACCAAGGCAGGTTCTGCTTCCTCCTCTACTAAACCCAGCACCCCTTCGACTTCCGGTTCTTCCATTAAAGTTGGAGATACTGTCAAAGTTAAGAAGGGTGCTAGAACTTATGACGGCGGCGGCCTTGCCTCTTTCGTATATGATAGAAACCACAAAGTTTCCGAAGTAAGCGGGGATCGGGCAGTTATTACCTATGATGGAACTGTGGTAGCTGCTGTCAATACTAAGGACTTAACTAAAGTAGGCGGTTCTACCTCTTCCGGCTCTTCTAATGCTTCTATTAAGAAGGGCGATAAGGTACGGGTCAAGAGTGGTGCTAAGACTTACGACGGTGGTGGCCTAGCAAGTTTCGTATATAGCACAACTTATGATGTACTAGAAGTAAGTGGCAATCGTGTGGTTATTGGTATTGGCTCTGCCGTTACTGCTGCTGTTAAAATGTCTGATCTGACTAAAGCATAATTTATAGCATCGTTATTTCTAAGGGTACCGGGTACATTCCTGGTACCCTATTTTATTTATATGTAAACTCGTTATTAAGGTTAGAAAGGTTGTGATGTATTGTTAAGTAAGAGTACTAAAAGCCGAATTATTGGGGTGACTATTCTAGTTGGGGTATTAGCATTCAACATTAAACTTATTGAGATTAGAAGTCAGGTGTTAGCGAAAACCGAAGTGCCAGATTATCTATCTGCTCAACCCATTGTTACCTCCGGGTTTATTGGACCTACCGCTCCACAACTATTAGAGATAGGAGTAATTACAGATGAAGAAACTATAAAAACTAGTCCAAAAGTACAAGAGCCTACGCCTGAATCCACCCCCACTCCACCTGCCGCAGAGATAGAAGAGGAAGTACAAGAACCAGCCACATATTTAGAAATGTCGGAAGAAGACGTACAAGAATTAGCAACCCTAGTATATCTAGAATCCGGTTCGGAAAGTTATGAATGCCAGAAAGCTATCGCTAGCGTAGTAATACATAGAATGCAAAATGGTAATCTTACTTTACAGGAAGTTATCTATGCTAAAAACCAATTTTCTCCAGCTTATCTGATAGCAGAAAGCAAACCTTCGGAATCTACTATGCAGGCAGTAAGGGAAGTTCTACAGGATGGACCCACTATCCCTAACTATGTAACGTTCTTCAGAGCAGATTACTACCATAACTGGTCAGATTTAATTATTCCGTACTGCGTTATTGACCATACCTATTTTAGTGCAGATACAAGATTGATGGAATAGGAGGATTAGTAATGCCTCTTGGATGGGTACTGACAACCATCATTTATTTACCGATGGTGATCATGATGTACTTCGTTGTAGTATATGGTATATACATGATATGGAAAACTTTGAAGTATGTATACCAGGTTATCAAACGAAATTTGCAATTTTGAATATATGTCTTTTATAAACTGGGCATTTACCCTGTGTTAAGATACCACTATTTATTCAATATCTGCAATTTTCATGAATCAAAATTGCAAATCGTTATATACTAGTAAGAGGTGATGAAGTATGCCAGGTAAGTTACTGGTAATAAAGTTTCCAAGGTGTTACGATGCTGATGAGGTTGGTTCCTGGTTATGTGGGGTTCAAAAATTGCTGGAACCTGAATACCAAATTATTGCGGTTCCAGAAGATTTTGAAATATACTGCCCAGATAAAGATGATTGCGTAACTATCTGTGAAGAACTGCTGGATGTAGTATCCAAAGAGGATAGAGAGGAAATCGTTAAAAGGTTAGAAGCCAAATACTTAACACCGAAAGGAGAAGATAAGTAAAATGTTATTTGAAGTAGTAAACAGACTTGGTAAGGTTGTCATGCACACTCAGTACGAAACTTGTGTATATGATACCGACGATCTTACAAGTCTTCATAAAGCTGGTTATCGGTTCAAGGTCGATGGCAAGTTCGTAAATCTCGGAAAGGTGCTTAGTACTGTGAAAGAATCTGCTGCTAACTCCGAGCCGATTGAACCAACCTCCCCAGTACCGGAAAAAGCTGAAATGGAGGAAGTAGTCGCCTCTAATCCCAGTACAGTAAGTGCTGCAGAGGAAGTACAGGTTGAAAACCCTGTTAAAGAGGTTGAAACTCCTATCACAGATGAGGATGTTACGGAAGCAGTCGAACCTGCTATGTCTGAAACCTCTAAGACTTCGGATACCCCCAAATCGACTACAACTAAACCTTCAGCAGGTAAGAAGTTCGTTATTAGATGCAAAGAAACCGGACAGACCTGGGAGAAGCAATCTTGGGCTGCTAAAGAGCTTGGTATTGATGCTGCCCAGGTAAGTGATTCTATCAAAACCGGTAAAACCAGATCTGGTTACACTTTTGAAAAGATTGAAGTGGACGCCTAACGGAAGGATTGAATCATAATGCCTAATCCAATTAGAGTAGTGCAAAATGGAGAAGTATATGAAATTACTTTCAAGTACGACCCCACTATGGTGCATCTAATCAAACAAGTACCTGGAAAGGCGTGGAACCCCAAGGCGAAGATGTGGACTATCCCAAGAGATCGCCTTGGGTTTCTTATTAGTCAGCTGAAAGGTACTATGTATGAATCTATGCTTCAAATCTTTTCAGATGAGCAAATAAACGTGAATGCTTCTCTACCAATCAACGATGAAATCCCAGATATTGATATCTCTAATGTTAAGACCTATGTCAAAGATGGTGGACATTTATTCAAACATCAAGAAGACTTCATGAAGTATTCTATTGCTAGGCAGATGTCCGGAAACAGTCATGGATTTATATTAGCAGACCAACCTGGCTTGGGTAAGACTATAGAGGTTATGAATCTGGCTATATATAATAAATCTTTCTACAAATACAAACATGTGCTTATTATAGCATGTGTGAATGCCGCTAAGTACCATTGGCAAGAGGATATATACACTCATTCCAATCATCAATACCTGCCATATATTCTTGGTACCAGAAAGAAAAAGAATGGTATGTTGAGATTTGATACTGGAAGTAAAGAAAAGCTGGAAGATCTAACGTCTACCCGATTATTTTCAGAATCCGGAAAGGGTAGTAAAGGTCTACCATATTTCTGTATCATCAATATCGAAGCTATAAGAACCAAGCAGGGAAGAAAGTATCCAATCGCAGATAGAATTATAGAGTTATGCGAACGAGGATATTTTGGTATGATTGCTATAGACGAAGTGCATAAGAATTGTTCTCCATCCTCTCTGCAAGGTAAACAGCTTCTTCGTATTAAAAAAGCAGTAAAAGATAAAGTAATGTTTATCCCTATGACCGGTACCCCTATAGTATCTAGGCCTACAGATGCTTTCTTACCACTTAAACTAGTAGATGGGCATGATTTTAATTCTTTCTATTCCTGGTGTCAACAGTTCTGTGTATATGGTGGGTTTGGTGGTCACGAAATTGTAGCATATAAGAATATTGATAAACTCAATGACATGATGAAGTACAATATGCTGCGGCGTAGAAAGCAAGACGTGATGGACCTTCCACCAAAGATACACCATACAGAATATGTAGAAAATACCCCATACCAGCAAAAGCTATACAATGTGGTAGCGCAAGACCTCATTACGAATAGAAACATAGTATTAGCCCATATGAATCCGCTATCTAGACTACTTAGACTTCGTCAAGTTAATGGCGCACCAGAACTTATTGATAAGGATTTAGTAGTTGGAAAAGATTACATGAAATATAATGCTAAAATCTCCCGTATATTAGATCTGCTTGAAGATATACATGAAAGAGGAGAAAAAGTAGTTATCTTCTCCAACTGGGTGGAAAGTCTCAGAACACTATATCGGTTTATCTCTAAAAAATATAAAGTATGCTGTTATACCGGTACCATGAAAGAAGCGGATAGAGAGGAGCATAAACGAAGATTTATAGAAGATCCAAACTATACTATCATTATTGGTACTATTGGTGCCCTTGGGACCATGCACAACCTACAAGTTGCTACGAATGTAGTATTCCTCGACGAGCCATGGACAGCGGCAGATAAGGAGCAGGCAGAGGACCGTTGCCACAGATCGGTGAGCACAGAGCCCATAAACATCTACACCATCATTACCAAAGGTACTGTAGATGAAAGAGTGCACAATATAGTATATACTAAGGAGGGGGTAGCAAACTACATTGTAGATGGAGAACTAGATCTGCATAGCCATCCGGAGCTATTTGATCTGCTGCTTGCTGACACTATTAAGAACCAAACTGTATCCGAACAGGAGTTACTAGGGTACGATAATGTAGAGGGGGATTAAATGGAAGTATGGAAACCTATCCCTGACTATGAAGGTACATATGAAGTAAGCTCATATGGAAGAATTAGGTCTTTAGGTCGTACTATAATTAAACCTATACATGGTAAGCCAACCCTTTGTAAGTTAGGTGGTAGAATTTTAAAGCAAACCCAGATAAATGGCTATTGTTACGTAGACTTATGTAAAAATTCCAAACCACATAGACACGCGGTACATAGATTAGTGGCGCAAGGGTTTATTGAGAATCCTAATCATATGCCGGAAGTTAACCATAGGGATCTTAATAAATCTAATAATGTATATACCAATCTAGAATGGGTATCTGGTACCCAGAATCAATTGCATAAAGTGTATTCTGGTACTAAATCGCAGGCTCACCCAGTTATATGTATAACCACAGGTAGAGTTTACCCAAGTTGCCAAAGGGCGGAGGCGGAGCTTGGTTATTATGTTGGGGCAGTAAGCAATGCTGCTAATAGCGGTAGGACATATAAGGGGTTAGCATGGAAGAAGTTGACTTCCTCACAGTACTTACAATATGTACAAAATAAGCAAAGCCCATCTCTTTGAGGTGGGCTATATTCTTCGTTAATGAAATATTAACCTTTTAACCATGTTGCTAATCTATAATAAAATTAACGAAGATCAACCTTCTATACAATGGAGGTTTACTTTCAAAAAAAAAGAAAGTAGGTATGTTGACAAAATGAAAATATTGAAAGTGTATGCGGCTAATACAGCCGATAGACAAGCTGAACGTATGCAAGCTATGAATCAATATAATCAGCAAAGAGCCCAGGCTCTGAGTGAGCGAGATGCATATAAAATGCAAAATCGTAAGTTTGAGGAATCTATGATCAATGCCGTGAAGGACGGACTTGGTCAATATGCCGATGGATTGAGTATCCGAATCGATAGTTACTATGGTGAAGGATATCAGGTTCATATTGATAATGGAGATGATCCATATAAAGAGGGTCAAGCTTTATCCTGGAGGGTAGATGTTAATCTGGATTCTGATGGAAATGTGAAGTTTGATACCAGTTCTTGGTCCGGCTTAAATGCGACTGATGAAAGTCATATTGCAGATCTAAGGCGAACTGTAGAAATTCTAGATACTATCCAGCACATGGATTGGAAATTTATCCTGGATAGGGTTGGTCCTAAATGGGAAGATTATGTCAAAACCCCAGAACCAGAAGACCCAAGTAAACAGTTTGCTATTGAAGATGCTATGGAGGATATTTCGAACAGCATTGGTAGAAGTATTCTTATCAAAGGCCTCAATCCTATCAAGGGAAAATATGATAGCGTGTGGTATAAATTCACGTCTGAAGGACCTAGCACCTATGGTGCTAAATATTTAAGTCCTTACTATGTAAATGGTGCGTCTAGTTCTGAGATTGAAAGAATGTTCCAGAATGCTAAGACCACTAGAATCCCTAAAGCAGAAATTGGTAAATATGTTAAAATTCCAGTAGAGGAGATGACCTACTAATGGTTAGAAGAATTATTTCTAGTACTAAACCGGTTAGAGCCGCAAGCGAAGACGATAAAGATGTTATCTTCAAAGATAAGATGAATCAGCTATCAGACGATTTCGATTATATCCAATCTGGTTTGGAAAAGCTCAATCGTTCCGGTATGACCAATGAAGCAGATACCATCATCAATAATCTTGGTATGCAGTTCCAATCTATTATTGCGGACGTAGCAGATCAGATCACAAGTAGAGGTGAGTAAATATGAAGATAGTTAAAGCCTCCAGGGGTACTATTGAACAGTTTAGTACCGCTTTAGAGAATAAGATCGCAGAAATCCAGCAATCCGATATTGATAGCTCTCAGGTTATTTCTTCTATCGAAGATATGTTTTCCGGACCTATTGATAAAATGCAACAGCAGTATATCTTGGATATGTTCAAACGTCATGATCAGGTTGTGACCGACAGCTATGAAGAAGGAGATAACTTCGTGGTGGTTACCAAAGATGGTAATCCAGTAGATGTTAATTCCCTATGGGATGCTATTCAAGAGCTTGAATATGATAACGTAGGTTGCGAAATGAATAAGGGTGGCCCCGGATTTTATGATGTAAAATACACTTTCTTTCATTATCCTGACGAAGAGGTTGAAGGTTGCGATGAAGTAGTTGCAGACACCATTCCAGAGGATGATCCAGCAAGAGAAAGATATCTTCATACCCTTATTGGGGACGTACAAGAACAAATGGATAGAGAAGGACTTCCGACCAATCAAACTATCTTCGATACCACAGACGATGCTTTAATTATTACTATGGGTGGAGATAATGTAGTGGAGTTTGAGGTTCCTTTCGCAGATCTGTCTTTTGACTTCGATAGGATTTATGAAGACATTGATTATATCGTCAATGCGATGATCTAACTTTAGGTTTAAAGCATACACCTCTGTATTCGTTATAGAATTTAATGGGTGTATGCTTTATTCATAGAATGGAGGTGAATCCATGCCTGGAATTGGAAATGATGGTCTTGGTAAAAAAGCAGAGGAAAAAATAAAGCAATGGCTGGATAAACCAGAAAATGGATATAGCTTTGATAGATTTTACGACCAGATGACTGGTTATTTTATGACCTCTAGAAATATATGTGACTTCGTTTGTTATAAGTATCCAAATCAATACTACATAGAAAGTAAAGCAACTTATGAAGATAGATTTAATTTCTCCATGCTTACTGAGACTCAACACGATGGGTTGCTTCAAAAGTCTACAATACCTGGAGTATATGGGCTAGTTATAATCCTATTTGCTACCTACCAGAAAGCTTTCATATTAGATATAAGAGATATCAAAAAACTTGAAGATGATGGTAAGAAATCGTTAAATATAAAGAAGATAGATAAGTGGAATATCCCTTACACCGAAATCCCAACCATTCCATCTAGAAAGTCGTTATTAGATTATGATGGAGACCTACAATGTCTAGTAGAAAGTATGTAGGCGGGAAGATGAAATTCATAGTTAAAGCTTCAGGTTCTTATACAGATATCCCAGCTATTCATATTCAAATGTTTATAAAGCCTATATTTTATGAGGATTCCAGAATTGCTTCTTCCGTAGAATTCGACAAGAGTAGAAAGAAATGGGTATCCGATAACAATCCAAGTCGAATTATAAATGACGCATTATCTGGCCCAGGAGAAGAGCTTGGTTCTCCAATATCCGAGGAGTACGACAGATTTATTGAGGATTGCAAGTTCATTATAGAACAATGTGGGTTCATCGTTATTCATTCGGAAAGAAGCGATACGTCAAATAAGTCAGAGTATGTATTGATGTTCGGAATGAAGGATAAACCTTATGGGAGACTGGTATTTGATTTTAGAATATCCGATCACGCTTTGAAGGGGCAGCAGTTTCCAGATAGTTTCAAAGAAAAAGCTAAAGAGTATCTTACTATGAACCATATTTTGGATGGTACCGCTCAAGAGCAAGGGATTGATTTCCAGGTTGATAAAGTTCTTGTAGGAAACGTTCAGAATGATACCTGGAATCGAGCTTTAAACAGGCTTGCAGCTAGGTTAAAAATACTCAAAAGTAAAGTACAAATCGCCACTAAGCTGCATACTAATGGAGAATAAGCTATGAAACGATCTCTTAAAAAGAAGAGGAGGGTAGTACATGAATATAAAGGCTAAAAGGTACATTGATATTGTAGTAGTATGTGCCCCATCAAATATATCAGTTGCCGCCGCTAAAGTGTCGCATCCAACCTCAATACGAAAAGAACTTCAATGGGATAACATCACTTTAAATTTCTTTAATGATTTTATAGATGACGTAATTAGTTTGGTATCACAGTACTTTACCATTATTAAGGAGTATCAATCAAGTTCTAGTTATTCTTACTATGTTGAATTTGAAGCAGCAAACATTCAATGGGTGATTAGGTTTAGACTATCCGATCATATCAATAAGAAGTCATCCTCTGCTAATGTAAATGATGATAGGCGTAAATTGTTTAGAAGTATAGTAGTTGGGCCAGATCAAGAATTTACTTCTTTCATACAGGCTCTGGATGCTATTGAAGATATGTGCATTGGTATTCAAGATGGAGATGTAGAGATCATATATAAATCCTATAAAGTAGAGTGAAGAGGTGTTCAATATGAAAAAATACATGAAAGCTGCTGAGCAAAAACTTCCATACTTTGAAGAGTACGAGAGTGAAGCATACTATGCTGGATATGATCTAGCAGTAGATGATGAACTAAATCTGTACTTCACGTGCAAAGAAAACGCACATATGATGCCGGTTATTTCTTCTAAGAAGACTGAAGAGCAAGGAAAAGTTTGGTATGATTTAACTCTAACTTTTCCAAAGCTCTATTCTTCAAAATTTGATTACTACGATGATGCAGAGTATTGGATCAAACAGTGGTACAAAGTTGGCAAGTTTGTATCATATATGCAACAGCATCCATATGATCCATCCGTAGAATACGAAGAGGACGAATAATAAATAAATCCCTACATCAACGACCTTCAATGTATTTAGCTATACTTCATGGTTAAGTACATTGGAGGTCTATTTTTATGATCCAGTTAAAAAGAGGATTAGATTCCAGTTTATACAACAATAGTAAATTTGTACCTGGTATGTGTGTAACATTTTGCAAAATGGTAATCAAACTATACATTTCTCAATTTGAACTAATACAATAGCTACCTTTAATATGATTGAATGAAGGATAGAAAGGAATGATTCCAATGGACTTAGGTATTGCAAGTGTAGCGTCTATTGTAATTATTGTATATCTCGCAGGTCAAGTTGTAAAAGCAACTCCGCTGGACAATAAATGGATTCCAATTATTTGCGGTGCTCTAGGCCTTATCCTTGGTATTGTAGGATACGCAATCCAGATTCCGGATTTTCCGGCAAGTGACTGGTTTACTGCAGCAGCGGTAGGAATCGTTAGCGGATTTGGTGCAACTGGTGTCAATCAGGTTTATTCCCAACTCAAATATAAGAGTGGAGACAGCGATTCCAATGCACAGTAAAATTTAACTTAGATAACTCCTTAATTTTGGCGGGCGCATGGTGATTTTTCTTCCATAGTAACCTCCTTTCGGCAAATGGCAGTACGGCAAGAGTCGTACTGCCATTTCTTTTATAACTATATGGCTGAGGTGATACTATTGACTCCAGAACAAGAAAAACTCGTTATAGAAAACATGAAACTAGCATACTTTGCTGCTAACAGGTATTACTTAAAGTTTGGACTTGAGCAAGAGGAAGCTATTTCTCTAGCATTTCTGGGGTTAGTAAAAGCCGCTACGATATTTGATGAAACCAAGAAAGTAAAGTTTTCTACTCTTGCTATGAAATGCATGTACAATACCTTTCTGCAGGATCTAAGAAAACGAAGTAAACAAGTAGATACCATATCGTTTGATTGTTTAGTGTCAGCGGATTCGGATATAACCTATGCGGATCTTTTCCCGGATAAGGATGATCCCTATTCCTACATAGAAAATAGGGAAATGATTGAGAGTTGCCTTAGAGAACTTACTGGTAGGGAACAAGAGGTTGTTATCACCTATCTAGCAAACCCAAACCAGAGGCAAGTGCAATTATCCAAGACGTTTGGAATTTCCCGTCAACGAATCTCCATAATCATAAACAAATTTAGAGATATATGTCGAAAATACCTTCAAAATCGTTAATATAGATGAAGATAAACTTACTTTGGAGGTATAGTATAATGGCAACTTATAAGGATTTTCAATACTGGTTTAAATTCTGTTGCAAAGATGCATTCTACGTCATCGATAAAAATGTAGAGGGTTTCGTTGCTAAAGTTTCAAATGAGGGGGTAATTCCATTTGACGTTAGCCTAGACAGCAGTAAAAATTATGATTTATCTTGGCGGGTTCCAGAGATTTCGGAGGAGTTTGAACTATTCCAGGATAGACCAGAGTATTCAGTATACAACAACAGTTATTTGGGATATGATAACCCCCAGGATACTCTCATTCAAGAATATGAAAATAAACTTATAGGTTGTGCTATGATTCGAGCCCAAAGGAATGGATTTGACCCAGACGAAGCAGGTAAGAAAATAGAGAAATGCTTAGATTGGTTGAGAAATACGGATTTCTATGTCGCTCCGGCTTCTACCAGATTTCATGATAGCCAGCCGTTTGGATTGCTCAAGCATTCTCTAGATGTTGCAGACAAGATTATTGCTTTATGTGATGTCGATTCTTTTAAATCCGTACTGGTAGATGAAGCAGTTCTTTGCGCTTTAGTACATGATTGGTGTAAGATTGGCTTATATGAACCATACCAGAGAAACGTTAAAAACGAACAGGGTCAATGGGTGCAGGTGCAGGCGTACAATAGAGGAGTTTCAAAGTATCCATTAGGTCATGGGGAGGCCTCTATGTGGTTGGCAAGCAAATTCTTCAAACTGTCCCTAGAGGAATGTCTTGCCATTCGTTATCACATGGGAAGATGGAACATCTCCCAGGATAGTTTATCCGAACTGCAAGTTGCTAATGAAAGTTATCCAATGGTTCATATGTTACAATTCGCAGACCAGTTAGCAGTCGTTAAGTATTAAAGGGATGGTAGCATGAAATTATATATCAAATGTATGGGTATGTCCCGTAAGGATATTATCGAAGATTTAGATAATAAGTCGATTGAATTAGTTAGACATCTTATTAAGATAATTCTGTATCAGGATAGAGGAAATCTAGACCACTGGAGTAAGGAGTTATATGGGTTTCTTCCTAGCATTCCGAACCTGAAAGGCAAAAAGAGATTTCCAGATAAAAATACCATTTTGAGTGGGTTATGGGATAGAACCCAGACTCGTATACATCGTATGATGGGCGGATTGATTCGAGATTATGTATATGAACCGTATGACATATCCGAAGATGAAGTAAGAGATTACGTGTATCGGTATTTGGAATGGGTTGCAGAGGAGCTTTCTATGTACGGGGTTATGGAGGGTAAGATAGCTTGCGCGAACAAAGCGATTGAACTTCTAAATGATTATAGTTAGAAATGGTAGCCTACCTCCACCGGTAGGCTATTATACTGTTTGTTAATGCAATATTAACCTTTTAATCCACTAAATTGGTTATAATAGATATAGAAATCCACATTCAACCTTCTTTTAAAGTAGCGCTATAAAAATTACCTTAAGTTTATAGGTGGTGATAAACTTGAAAATTCATAAGAGAAGAATCGTTGCTGCCGATGAAGATTTCATGAATGACCCATATGATTTTTCCGAAGCGATAGACGATTTAGCAGAGAATGTAGAGGAAGTTCAAGATACTATTGACGATATGGACGAGGACGATCCATCTATTGAAGTCAATAATAATATTGAAGATCATCTTATTGCAGAATGTGAAAGGTGCCATGGCATCTTTATCTCTGCTATTCTTCAATCTGATATGGAAATAGATCATGTAACTGGAACTTGCCCTCTGTGCGGTAGAGAATCTAACCAATATCTAAAATGGGTAGTTAAACCAGCAAAACCGAGGGTATAGAAAAAGATGAAGGAACCGTTTAAGTATACGACTTGTGGTATATGTGGCAAACAATTCATAAAATCAGTTGGGTCTATATACCATATTAACTTTGCTGGTAAGACTTTTCAATGTTGCTCCTATCATTGCTACCAGCAAGGGCTACAAGTAAAGGAAACTGAAGTAAGTAAACAATATACGGATTACTTACGAAGAAATAAAACAGATAAATGAGGTGTAATACATGAAACATACTAAAACTTATGTTAGCTCGGCTAGTAACATTGAACCGGAAAGCCCTATGGGTATTATAAGTAAATTTATTGGTGAATACCATGGTGGTACTGTTTATAGTGGTGGAAATCTAGATGATGGCAGATTTTACCAGAAATTAGAATACCTGGCTCCAATCGCTTTAGATAAGAAAACTGTTGCAGATATGAGACAGGCTTTCCAAAAGGCTGGATATGATGTGATGGATATCATTATGAAAGATGGTAAGTTTGCTGGCATTACTGTAGCCCAATATGATGACGGTACAGATAACGGTGAGGAGTTCGACGCAGAGGATGGGCAGTGGATTCTAGAGCAATTATTCGATAATGGCGCCATTGATGAAATCAAACCTCTCGTAGATATGGCACATGTGGATAATGACGAAATCGACTTCGAGCTAGAAAATATTAGAGATATGGGTAATGGTTGGGTTCAATTTACTTTGAGTGGATATCACGGTCAAGATGCTTTTGAGTCACAAATCCAGCTCAATATGGATAATCCCGATACCTATGTACTTCTATAAGGGAGTGGATTTTTTATGAAACATAGAGTTAAATATACACCTTCTAATAAAGTGGTTGCTGCGAAAGCCCCGTACCAGGTAGCCGACCTCATTAAAGAAATTCAGGACACCGTGTACAACGTATCCGCGAAATATCTCAAGAATGAAGGTTGGGAAATGAATGACATTGCGGATTACTTCGTGACAGAAGTCCAAGAAGTAGAACCTGGGGTTATTAAAGCCGAAATTCGTGGTGAGTTAGATTACGAGCAGTTATCTGAACTCTGTAGCCAACTGGATAAACTAGTTGCTGTCAAGTTTGATAAAGACGCTTACTTTGAGCCAGTAGAACCTGGTATTGCTGAAGCATTCATTCGTACTAATGTGAAGGCTTGCTCTAATGTAACTGCAAGCCTGAATTATGTTACCCCGGAAATGAAACAGCTAAAACGTGCTATATCTAAGATATATGTGGATAATGATGACCAATTTCATGAATTGGTAGATTCCCTATTGAGCAATGAACCTATCAACCTGGTCCCAGAAACCCGGGCCTTGAAACGTGCTATAGATAACATGGTGGTAGATAGCGAAGAAGAGAAAAGAACCCTGGTATATGAAGTTGCAAAAGATTTAGGAGTAATCAATTCCTCATCCAATGTAGACGTATGTTGTGCTGATGCTATACATGCAGATTCTGATGACGCCCTTTGGGACGTCATAGATGACGAAGAATTTGAATTCCGAGGTGTACAAGATGTAACATATGACAATGATGACAACATAATGGTTATATTCAATCATGCTATTAGCGAAGATATGATTGAGCCAACAGCAGAGGAATTACTTACTGCATTCAGACAATACGGATATCCTGTACATGAGTGGAATACCAACGGCTGCAATGTATTCATTTTAAGCCGTGGAGGTATTTTAGGCTCAACTACAAATGCTTCTACATATGATGACCTAGATGAAGAGTTATTAGACATATTAGATGAATTATCTGATATGGGGTATGATATTCATGATGAAGCTGACATTAAGATGGGTCTAGGTGCAGGTCTCGGGTACGACAAACAAGATCAAAAACTCATAATGAAAGATTTAAGAAAAAGAAAGATAATAGCTTCATCTGTATTAGCACGTACAAAATCTGTTTACATTGATCATTACAACGCATTCGATAATGGTAAAGTACTAAGAAATTTTCAATATATGACAGAAGAGCAGGCCCAGGAAGCTGCCAGACAAGCATCTATTAAAGACCCAACAGATGCATACTATGTGCACTATGACGATGTAATGAATCCGGGCGGAGATATTGTTTGGGTCAATGGTGTTGCTTATCGCGGCATGGATGTTAGTCCGAGAGGTGAAGGAGTCGCCATTAGAAAGGGTGCTCAGCCGGTTGAGGCAGCTACTGCTAGCTGGGACGAAGATGACTCACAATGGATCAAGTTGAATCGCAAATCCGTATTGGATTCAGATGGATTTTATACGGATTATACTCTATATACGAATGGTCACGAATATATATGTATGTTTGGGGATGAAGACCTATATGGACCGGATCCAGACTATGCAGATTTCTCTACCGATTCAGAAGAAGAAGCCATGGAATGGTTCGATTCGTATGAAGGGTTTGAAGATGAGGAAGACGATGATATATACGATATATGCAGTTCAGAAGAAGTTGATGACGAACTCGAACACCCCGATCAGGAATATGACAGTGCGGCTACGTCCATCAACTCCAACAAGCTTCCTGCTATATACAAAATGGTAAACTTCGAACCTGGTAAAGTATACTTGGATTTCGGGGGCGGAAAGTTTGACAATGGGGTTTATTTCGTCAAAGATAAAGGTGCCACCCTACTTGTTTACGATCCATATAATCGTTCTGACGAGCATAATAAGCAGGTGTTAGCTGAGCTAAAAGAAAATGGTGGAGCAGATGCTGGCCTAAATTCTAATGTCTTAAACGTCATCAAAGAGCCAGAAGCAAGACTAGCAGTCCTTAGAAACTTAAAAAGAATGGTTAAACCAGGTGGGGATATCTACATCACTGTGTACGAAGGTACTGGTAAAGGTAATGAAGGGCCTACTAAAGCAGGTTATCAGCTGAATAGAAAAACCGAACGTTACATGGATGAAGTGAGACAGATTTTCCCTGATGCCCAGAGAAGGGGTAAACTGATACATGCCGTCAACTCTAGCACCCAACCCATTACTATAACTTCGGGAACAGTTACTGATAAGGTGTACTGGTACTTTACCAGACATGGGGTTCAGCCGGGAAGTATTCCTAAATCTATCGACACCTTGTACGATGTTATCGATACTCCCGAAGGTACATATTTTGCCACTAATACCATCTTAAATACCAAAGAATTATCCGAATACGAAATAAAAGAAAAATGGTTACCTGAGAAATTCAAGGATCAAACGAACTACTTTGAACATAATAGAGTGGTATCGTCAGCAGATTCTAGAGTAGTATATGATAATACTCTTAGTTACTATGCTAATACAACGGCGAATGCCTCTATTTTTGCAAGCGATACCGACATTGATGCAGAAGAACTTAAGGGCTTATCTAGGGAACAGATTGAACAAATTCTAAATGAAGCTCCGGTAGGTGCAGAGGTGACCCATATTAGAAATCTTAAAAATAGATTCAATATGGATGTGACTATTCGTAAGAAGCAAGTCTATAAGAGTAACTACTTTAATCCGGTAGGAGCTCCAGGGGATTTCAATAATCTGGATACGTACTGGGCACTAGGGGGATACGAAGATCCATACATCGATAGTACTATCTATAAAGCGGTGAATGGTACAGATAAGTACTATGGACTAACCTCTGAAGTGTTGAAAGCCCATGGAATTACTTCGTCTGTTCAACCTGGTGAGCATCAAACCCAGCCGGTAGCCTCTGCAAACGATATTGGATATTCCAGTTTTCAGGACCCAAGGCTTCAGCCTCCAGAATACGATGAACCGGAAGAGGAAAGTACCGAAGAGTTGGTAGAGTTTTCTTTTGATGAAATCGTGAGTGTCGACTCTGATGGGTATTGGGAGTACGAAGATAAATCTTATAATTTTGCCAGGAACCCAGATAGCTATGACGGACATTGGTATACTGTGGACTTCAACGTATACTTCCGGGACGTTAGTGGAGTAGTAGAAGATATGGACTCCGTGCTGGAAAAGAACATGCCAATGGAAGCAGGCAGATATCGTATTACTGGAGACGCTAATCTATACTACAATGTAAGAGGTATCCAGGTGTACACAGATTATTATGGTCCAGACGATTACGACCAGACTATCGTACAAGATGGGGTAGACGTAGAATTCAACTATGGTAAATCCTATATCGATAACTTGGTAGTACAAAAGCTGGACTAAATTAAAGCCCTCCATATTAGCACCGCTACTATTCGTTATAGGATATAGCGGTGCTATTTTTATGAACAAAATCGTTATAAGGTTTATAAGGAGGTTTTATAATATGAGTACTGCAGCACTAATTGGAATTAAACGAGGCCATACAATCAGGACCATATATTGTCATAATGACGGAAATTTATTTGGAGTGGGAGTCATACTTGATCATGAATACAATTACGAAGCTAAAATAGAAGAACTTATAAAGGGCGGTGACATTAGCAGTTTAGGTACCTTGTTAACCCCAGATCCCTTGTATGATCATTCATTTGATAATCCACAACCAGAGGTAACTGTATTTTACCATAGGGACAGAGGAGATAAGTGGGAAGACTGTCAGCCCATGGAAGTTTCAACTATAAAATTGCTTACTAGCCAAATTGGAATACAGTACTACTATGTATTTGATACCTCTGTTCAGGTTTGGAAAGTATACGGTAGTAATGGGAAGCTCATGGGTTTCTTAGACAACCTAGTTTCTAGGAGGAATGAATATGAAGGTGCTTAAAATTATTTTCAACATTATAGCATTGATTGGATTTGTTGGTATGTTGGGTACTAATGAGCAAAGCCCTTATTGGTTTATCATTTTACTTTCATCGTTCGCATTGTTTCTGGTTGGTTGCGGAGGAGTGGCATTTACAGAGAATAGATATTCCGTATATGGTTCGTTATATGCCATTATTTCTATCGTCGGAGCAATTATGTATCCATTTATGAAACAGCGTAAATTCCCGCGATTTTGCCGAGCATTGCTACATAAATGCGGGGGCAGTTATTCCAACCTGTTCAATGCAGTAAAGAATCGTTATTTACTTTCAATAGGACGGAAAGGAGTACAATTATAATTATGCATTTGAATTCCGAACAGCAGTGGGCTGTAGATTGTGATGATGATAAGATTGTATGTCTAGCGGGAGCGGGGGCAGGTAAGACTCAAACTATGATTGCTAGAATCTCCAGACTTCTTAAAGATGGGGTAGACCCAAATTCCATGCTGGTACTAACGTTTACAAAAGCGGCAGCTATGGAAATGCGTGAGAGATTTTATCGTACTCATAGTAAAAGACAACAGGCTCCGGACTTTAGAACCTTCCATTCTTTTTGTTTTCAAGTACTGTGTCATAATGGAGCGGTTAGAAAAGCTCTTGGTTATACTTCGGTTCCTGCTATTGCAGATGATAACCAAGAGAAAAGAATCAAGAATGAAGTTAAGCTTCAAGTTGATCTCAGACTGACAGAGAAAAAGTTAAATGGTAAAGAGCCTCTAACTCCGAAAGAGCAATACGAATTGGAGATGTATGAGAAGGCTATAGTTCGCAAAATGAAAGCCGAAAATATCATTACATTCGATATGCTCTCTAAACAAGTTACTGGGTTATTTATTGATGACCATGAGAGCGTTCAGTCTTATAAGAATAAGATCAAATACATATTTGCAGACGAGAATCAGGATACCAATATGACAGAAAGTCAGTTCATGCTATCGTTTCCCAATACCAAATTCTTTGTAGTCGGTGACCTATTGCAGAACCTGTACTCATTCCGTGGGTCTAGTAATAAAATTATGAAAGCCTATGTAGATAGCCCTGAGTGGACGACTATCAAACTATATAGAAACTATCGCTCTAGAGCTGCTATCTGCGATTATGCTAACCGCATTACAGATTGTTATGCTAAGCCCCAATATAGAATCGAGTTGCATACAGATAGGGAAGGGGGTCAAGTGACAGAAATCCCAGAGCCGGACCGTTTAGATGTTGGTGAAGTATCGACAGATACCCTAGACTGGCTTACCTCCACAGTTCCAGCATGGAATGGCACTACCGCTATCCTTGCTAGGTCTAATGCAGAGGTAAATATGATTCGTGATGAATTTAAATCAAAGAATATCCCATTTGTATCAAAGAGGAGAGACGAAGAAGCCCAATATATTCTTGCTTCTCTAACGGATAATGAATACTTTATTGATTGGGTATCCATGTATCTTAATAAAGCTCAATATAATCAGTATCTTCGTTTGAGAGCTATTCAGGAGCCACAAGATATTGTAAAGGATTTCCAGGAAAAGTTCTGCCACATCCCATATATACAGTATAGATTTAATACTGTACTGGAGATTCGTAGAGTTCTTAAAAGCGACGATTTCCCGTGCGATAAATGTCAAAAGATATTTAAACTTCTCGGAATGAACGATATTACAGTGGATACTAACGCCCATTCCATAAAAGAGATATTGGAATATGTAAAATCTAAACTTGAAGAAGTCGTGTCTTCAGATATCTATATCGGTACTATCCATTCAGTTAAGGGCCTTGAATACGATAATGTGGTTCTGGTCAATGTAAATGGTTCATCTTTCCAGTTGAGGGATGATGAGGATATGTGGAATTTATTTTATGTGGGGGCGACCAGAGCAAAGGAGAATTTATATGTATTCAGGTACCAATGACATTGAGGCAGATATCCAGCAGAATGAGAGACTGATCTGGTATACTTTACATAAATACTATCCACAGTACCTGAATGACGACGATATGGTTCAGGAGTTAAGAATTACATTATGGAGATGCCTTGAGTTGTATGATGAAACCCAAGGCATTTCTTTTTCTAGTTATTGCGTACAGGCTATGGTGAATAGAATACGGAATATTCATCGACAGCAAACCCTTCCAAGTAGAATACCATCCCGGTTGATGGATAGTTTGGACGCCCCTATATCCGTTACTGAAGATACTTTCATTACTTTGAAAGATACTATTGAGGCACCTCCAGAATCGTTATTAGAAATGAACTATTTCTTTACTTTTCTGGACACTTTAAAACCAACGCATAAGAAAGTAGTCGAGCTGTTAATTGAAGGATACCATCAAATTGATATAGCTAAAATAATAGGCTGCTCCCAACCACAAGTATCCAGAATTAAAAGAAGTATTATCCATAAATACAATACCTGGAAGGAGGGGCATTGATGGCGAGGTTAAATCCGGACGTCATCACTAAGGAGTTTCTGCTTGGCCTGTCTAAACGATTATCCTCTAGAAAAGATTGTAGGCAGGTAGAGTATGAAGTAACTATTGACGAAGGTGGGGTAGTGTTTAAACCTGAAGTAGAGGTATTTAAAAATCGTTACCAGAGATCTGAGTGCGACAAAGTACCAGTAGAGGATATGGTGCTATCGAATCTCGTTAATAATTACATGACAGAATGGATTAGATCTTATCTGGTCCCTGGCACATATATCTATAAACTGTCGTTCGATAAGAAAAGAAGACAATGGATCAAATTAATGGAGGTTGACGATGAGACTTAAAAGTATTGATATCCGTGGGATGAATAAAGTGGTACAACATACCTACACCTTTGACAATGACGTAGTATACCTCAATGGTAAGAATGGTGCTGGTAAATCTACTGTACTAAATGCCATTCAATTAGCTTTGCTTGGATACATTCCTGGCATCGCTAAAAAGAATGATCTTATTATGAAGCATGCTAATGGCCCATTTTTATCTGTAACAGCAACTATTGATGACGATGGAAAACTCATGCAGGTTTCTAGAGTATATACTGCGAACAAAAAAGGGATCAATTGTTCGGTATCCACTATTCCAGATAACCTGGATATTGCAGATATTCTTGGAGACCTTGAGCTTCCGGTGTTTAACTTTAATGAGTTTGTAGGTATGTCTGCAAACAAACTTAAAGATTGGTTTATTTCGTTTCTTCCCTCTAATCAGATTGATATTAACTGGGATAAAGAATTGAAAGAATCTTTGCAGGACATTCACCTTACAGAATCTAAGTTCTATGATGAGACCTTGCAGTACATCAATAACATTGGTGGGGATGGGGTAGATCAGGTACGAGCTGCTAATGCTTATTTAAAGCAGCTGCTTTCTTTCAAAAAATCGGAAATGGAAAGAATGACCAATTCTATCCAGTCCTTGATTTTCTATGATGATTATAAAGACGATATGACTATCGAGGATATTGAAGCCCAGAAGCAAGCCTATCAGCTGAATTATACCGAAGCAATTACTTTACAGAAATCTTATGAAGCCTGTAGCAAAGTCCTTGAGCAGCTTGCTACCTATAAGGACTTGAACGATAGTTTGGAACAGGATGACCGATATAGAAAAGCACTCGACAATAAAACCCAGTTGGAAAGTAAATTAAATGACCTCAACGTCAAACTAACCAACAATTCTATGCATAGAAGCGACACTCAAAGCAAGCTGCATTCTTTGACATCTCTAACCTCTGGAAATGGGGTATGCCCATATACCAATTCTGTATGCGATAGCATTAAGGCCTCGGTAGAAGAGTGGAAAGCCCAGATGGTAGAACTGAAGAAAGAAATTGATAATTATAACCAGTATGAGAAATCTCTTCACACTCAGATCCAGAACTCCAGGAATGAATTTAGTAAGTACCAAATGGAAATCACCTCTCTGGAAAACCAATATAAGACCAGAGATAATCTTAAATCTATGGTCAACCCTGCTCTAACCGCTGTCAATATCCAGGAAGTATTAGATAGAATCCAGTTTGACGAGAAAACCATCTCCGAGCTATCCGATAAGTTGGTGAAAGCTAAAGCAAACCAACAGTATAATAATTTGGTAGATACGTTCACCGCCCAGAAGTTTGATATCCAACAGAGCATTGAGGCTTTGAAAGTGTGGATTAAATTAACCGGAGAAAATGGACTACAGACCCAGTTCATGGGGGATCCATTCGCAGATCTGAGTAATAATCTATCTGTATATCTAAGTGCTATGTTTGATGAACCCAATCTTAAAGCCCATTTTAATCTATCTACTAAAGTAAATTCATTTAGTTTTGGTATTGATAGAAATGGTAGTTATATTCCATTTGATATGCTGTCCAGCGGTGAAAAGTGCATGTATACTTTAGCACTTCTGACTTGTTTAACAGATACCAGCAATGCTCAGCTCAAGCTTATCATGATTGACGACCTGTTCGACCATCTGGACGATGAAAATATTGAAAATGTATTCAAAGGTATACAATCTATTTCTGGTATCCAGTACATCTTTGCCGGGGTAAAACCCTGCAAAGCAGCAAGCAAAGTAACCATCAATATTTGAGTAGTACAACCTTCTTTTAATTAGAACCTCTGTATACTTAAACTATGGAGGTTCTAATTGAATTATAAGGAGTTTGTGAAAGTACATGAACGCAGGAGAAAAGTATCAAGTTACAGTAGAATCTATTCTTCCCATTGGAGCAGTAGTTAGAATGCCCGACAATCGTACAGAACTTATACACATCTCACAGATTGCCAGCTGTTTTGTGGATTCATTAGAAAACTTTGTATCTGTTGGAGAGACCTATGAAGCGGAGGTTGTAGAGGGGCAGGGTAAGAAACCTATCCAGTTATCCCTTAAACACCTGGGTTTAACCAATAAAAATCATAAGGATAAACCTCATAAATTTGCGTATAGTAAGGATAATCATTCACAAACTCGTTATAATAAACCTAGTATAAAGCACCCAAGCCAGGTTGAATATGCTAGATTTGCCCATGAGGATAAGCATGATCTAGAATCTATGATCCAGAGGGCCCAGAAAGATTTGGATGATAAAACTAGATCACGTAAGCCAGTAGAAAACCGTCGTAAACGAAGGAGAGATCAATAACTGATGTTAATTTATACCCCAACTAAAACCACAATATCCCCAGACATTATCCACTTATTACAAAAACTCAGAATCGAGCAGCTGAGAAAAGAATACCTAAGAGAGCTGTATGATCTACGGTTGAAGTATTCTAAGAAGTTTAAGGATGTTGTCAAGTTGGGGGATGAATATAATGCACATTCATGATATTATAAAGGAAGGCTATACCATTAAGGTATTTCTTTCCAGGTGCAACTGTAAATGCTTTACATGCCCTTATAGGTTTGTACTGGATAGGAATAGTATACCAAAGTATTCCAACATTAAACAGATTGCTAAGAAAATTCAAGCCTTGATGTCCGGTTCTAAATCTTACTATCTGGAATTTACGGGTGGAGAACCCATGATGGTTTGGGAAGATATTATCAAAGTGCTGGATAGTTTGAGTACTGTAGCAGCCGATATTTTTGTGCGGGTTAGAACCAGCGGAACGATGAATGTTAATCCATTTGTTGAAGCCTACAATAGAAGTGAGTTTGTACGTTCTAACGAATTTTTTAAACGTCATTGCAATATAGTATTCCATATTCCGACTCCTATAGATGACGACTACGCAGCAGATGTAGCAATCAATATGGAAAATAACCTTCCAAAATTTGTTGCACGCAAAAGATTAAACTGCGGGGATGAATTCAACTTCATTAGATTTTCAGATGAATCCTGGAAGGATGGCCAGACATACATTCAAGATTTACTTGATAGACTGAACCAGGCAGAGGTTAAATACCAAGTATTAAACCATTGAACAAAGCCTTATACATTCAGAATCGTTAGATAGGATGTATAAGGCTTTTTATTTTACAATAGGAGGAAGTTAATAGTGGAAGTTATTGTAGGGAAAATTTACCACCACTTCAAAGGCAACGACTATGTAGTAAGAGGAATCGCTTCAAGTTCCGATAATCCAAACCAACTGTATGTAGTTTATGAAGATTTAGAAACTCAGAAGCTATGGGTAAGAAGATACGAGGAATTCACAGAAGAGCTACCTATAAGTAAATACCCAGATGTAAAGCAGAAATTTAGGTTTGATTTCGTGGTTGAAGAGGGGTAGAGTCATGTGGTGGATAGTTGTCATGATCGGTGTAGCCTTACCTATTTTTCTGGTGGTTTTGGCCTGCCTGAAGGTGGCTAAGGAGAGTGATGAACGTTTGTATAAACCGGAGAAAGGAGGCAGTATCGAATTACTGTTTTCCTGCGCTCATATAGTAGTAGATGTGGAAGTACATAGTTTAAAACAGTCGCTAAAGAATCAAGGTTGTGGGCGTATGGTAATGGATGCGGTAGATCAAGATACTAAGGGTATTCATAATATGATTGATTCAAATCACCAACAAGCTGTAACCAACAAACTAGAGGCAGATTTCTATATATGTAATGAACAATCCTACCAAAATATGCTCAAGAGATTGGTAGGATACATGACGGATATACATGGATATGAAGATGGGCAAAAGATAATAAACGACTGGATTCAATTCCATGATACTTACATAGCAGAGCGTGGGAATCATGAAAGTTAAAGGTTGGGCTATACTAGTAACCAGCACAGAGCCCCCATTCCAGGGTAGGAAGTTATATAGGTTGCGGGAAAATAGAATTGAGACCTATAACTACCAGTTCCTGAAATCCGAACTATATGCTACTAAAAAAGTAGCAAAGCGTGTAGCTGCAAAGTATCTTAAGAACTGTGCTTTTGACACAGAAATTTATGAAGTCGTTCCAATATATGAAGTTAGGAAGTAGAGTAGGTTCTATCGACTTACTCTATTTTTGTTAATGATTTATTAACCTTTTGAGTGGTTATATGCTCTATAATATAGTTATAAGGTTAAAACAGATTTCAATTTATTCGGAGGTTGTTACATATGAAATTGAGCATTAGAGGTAAGCAGATCGTAAAAATTTTGGGGAACGTGATCACCTTCATCTGCGTGCTCATGATCGTCTGGGGAATTTTATCTTTTGTAGATGTAAACCTGCACAACGGATTCGGAGGCACAGGTCCTTCCGACTGGAATATGTTTAAAATTCTAGTAGAATGGAGGGATGTTCGGTGATTAAAAATATTCCAAAGGATACTAGATACTTCCACTACTATAACGCCAACCCAAAGGGTATTAGAGCTGGAGATTGTGTCATAAGGGCGTTATCCTTAGCTTTAAATCAAACCTGGGAGGATACGTTGCAGGGGCTAACTGACGTAGCTTTAAAATGTAAACGTAGTCCAACTGAGACTGCTACTATAGCGAAGTATCTGAACCAGAAAGGGTGGGTAAAAGAATTACAACCTAAACATTTAGATGGGACCAAGTATACAGGTAAACAGTTTATAGATGCCCGCCTAAAATCTAGGGTCATTATCTGCAAGATTGGTCCACATCATATAAGCGTAATTACTGGCGGTAAATTTTATGATACGTGGGACCCCTCTGACTATACTGTCGGTAATTACTGGTGGTAAATTTTATGCATGATTAGTTTGAACAATATGTGGTATCGGCAGGACTATGTTATCCGCCTGGGAAGATCCAAAGTGGATAATTCCAAGTACTCTGCGTATTTGGTTATAACAAATGGGTGAAGTCCCACAAAAAATTAGTAATCGTTAATAAAAATATAGGCAGTTCTAATGCTGCCTATCAAATATGCAGGTATGGTGCAACAGGCAGACGCAAAGGACTTGAAGTCATGCGAGTTCAAATCTCGCTACCTGCACCAAAGGCTTAAAAAATTGTGCCTACTGTGATTGACGTCATCCGATAAACAAAGATTGGGACATGTGGGTGGAAATCCCGAAGTAGAGTATTGGTAGGTGGGAGCTACTTCAAACATCATTGTAAACTTAGTTGAGTAAATGAGCAGTATTGCCCGATAAAGACAGCGAAAGCGTAGTCCTAAAATCCCTTAATGGTCAAGACAGTACTGCAATAGTAGGTGGAAACAAAAGTGTCGTAAGACTGGGGACGCCCTAAACATCTAGTAAGGTGCATGGGAGAATGGGTCCAGTTAATCGGGGACGGATTAAGCAGTTCACAAGATCCTGGAGTTAGGTTCGAGCCCTAGCAGCTCAACTAAGTTACATTTGCTGGATTAGCTCAGTTGATAGAGCAACTGACTTGTAATCAGTAGGTCGTGGGTTTGAGTCTCACATCCAGCTCCAGTTGCTTCTGTATCAGATGCATAATATGGTACAGTAAAAGCTCCCTAAGGTGTACATCGTTATGCCGATGTACAATAGATGAGGGTAAAACGTTGGGGAAGCAAGAAGCTCATTGTCACCTCATTTTTTTTACTGGGTCTCTCCTAATGGGAAGACTTTTGATCTGTCTAGCCTCAGGTACATTTTAAGTACCGGTCTCCGCCAAAGCTTTGAGGCAGCTTGTGGGTTGGCTTACCCCATGATGGATGAAATCGAAGTAGGCCACTTATACGGCGGTATAGCCCAAGTGGGAGGAGCGCCTGCCTATGTGGTAGGAGGTGTTGGTTCGAGTCCAACTATCGTCTAAAGCATCAATCCTGAAATGGTAGGATATGGAGAGATAGCATTGATCCGCTATACTTTCCTGGAACTGAAGTACAAAGTTCTTTACTAGGGTTGCTGGCAAAGGTCGTAGCGTAATTAGCGGATATTGAGGAAACGCCCCTATTGGTGCTTTAGTTGCCTATGTAGATGCTTTACTACGTCGTTATCCAACGATAAGGAAATAGCTAGCAGGTATTGCATTTTATGTGGGCTTCATCGAGATGTAGCTCAGTTTGGTAGAGCGCTTGGTTTGGGTCCAAGTGGTCGCAGGTTCGAATCCTGTCATCTCGACCAAGTTTTAACTACTAGCAGCGCAAAGGAGGGTTCATCCATGAAGAAATTACGCAAACCAGCTAAAGTAATCAAAAAGTATATTGATATTCTAGTTAATATCGATGATTACCAAGTGGATACTCCTATTGCCGCTAATACAGATTGTAATGCTAAAACCTTCCAGCCATCAATCCGAAAAGAGTTAAAGATTTCGGATGAAGCATTAGCTCTGTATACTAATTTCTTAAATGGAGTATTAAAAATTATCTGTAAATATGAATTGAATATTAAGAAACACTACCAGTCTAAGAAAGCATATACTTACTATATCGAAGTTGATCATTATGGATACATTGATGATGTATATGTTAAATATGACATCCAGTTCAGAATTAACAACCATATCAACCCAACTCTAATAAGAGAACCAAAACAAGATGATAGTGGACAGATGATTGTTCCGGTACTAAAAGATATCCGCATTGGGGCATTTGAATCGACTATTTACTCTAGGGTTATGGTTTATTTGAACAAAGTTTGTAAAGGAATTAAAGAAGACGATGAGAATATGCTTCAAACCGATATGGTGATCTTCAATAGCGAAAACTAATATAGTGAAAATATTTGGCATAGGATCGTTAATATAAATGAAAGGAGGCGTGATACATGAAAGCCCATATCATTAAGAACACCGACCTAGAAACCAACAAAGGATTTAAACCAATAACTGGAGAATCCAAAAGGCAGTTGATAGAGTGTATCTCCCCTCTATTGATTCCAGAAAATGAACGGACTAAAGAGGAACAGCTACGTATTGACGAAATCATGGGAAGGAATTCAAATAGACAGAATCGTTAATATAGATAGAGATGATGGGATATAGCCAAGCGGTAAGGCAGCGGACTTTGACTCCGTCATTCCGATGGTTCGAATCCATCTATCCCAGCCACCGGAAGTGCAACCTAGTAGGCCACTAGAGGAAGTTATTGCTAGCATAACATGTACTCCGAAAGGAAATATGTAACGTGGTTGCAGCGTTACATAGCATATATGCCCAGCTTAGTTTAAGAGTTAAAATACTCCCGCCAGGGGAGAGATACCGAGTGCAAATCCGGTACTGGGAATAAGTTGGAGATATGGTATTACCGTCCTCCTCACTCCGTAGGGTGACTCCTACATAAAGATCACGAGCGGTGCCGCTTTATTTCGCATTTTCTCAGGCGGTTATTTGATGAAAATGCAAAGTCGACTTGGGTTGGTAAACCTCACTTCGGTGGAAGCTTCCAACTTGCCGGTGTGGTGGAATTGGTAGACACACTT
>OLFY01001034.1_pt1 | contig 37485 bp, 25 predicted proteins | sample 1605611 | NCBI WGS metagenome assembly OLFY01 (sample SAMEA3888923, study PRJEB22519) | human gut metagenome | biome: human gut; feature: human-associated habitat; material: faeces | place: Denmark | collected 2011 | reverse complement strand
GTCATTTTAATTTGGTTGTCTAGGAGCTGTTGCACTTAGATTGTAAATCCATCCTTTTAAAATTTTATATGGTATGTTTCCGATTGATTCTTTTGTTTTCTCCAATCCATCATTTAGCAAAAATAATCCTCTTAGTATTTCCTCAGCATAATTAGGAAAGATATCTTGTAACGTGTAATATAATTCTTTATATTCCATAATAAGACAGTCCTCTCTAAAATCATAAAATTAAGATAATCTCTCCGACCTAAGTATATTATTCCATCTTTATTCCTAATAAATTATCCAAGGATATCTAGAAAGACATCCATATTCCTATTCTCTCCGTCATTTCTTAAAATATAATTCTTTTGCCTTATTCCAAACAGCTTCTTCAATAGTTTCAGGGAAAATATCTAAGCCCTTTGCAATCCCCTTGTATCCAGCATAATCGACGGTCTGATCGTCAATGTGACAGGTATATAAAACCGGCCGAAACGTAAAACCATTTAGATTAGTTGCACGAACCCAGATTTCCACAGTTTTATTTACCCTGTCAATCGTTACGAAATCTTTCGCATACATATAGGTTTGCGTTGCTGATGAATAAATCCAGTTCCATCGATCTGCAGCATTAGATGACATATGACTGATTCCATATTGATCACACACGTCATCGGCTGCCTTTTCTATATCACTATCCGGCGCAATTTTCTCCATAGGATACTGACTTTGTTTTATTATTCTTCTTTCACCCGTATTTTCGTCATAGATTGCATGCTTTATGCCTTGATACTCACGCCGATCTAAAAAGATATGATATTGTCCTATGCATAACGGCTTCCCATCTGATATGACTTTTCTCCAAATTGTAATAGAATGCGTATCAGGATCATACTGTGCAGTCTGTCTATCATAATACATCATATCTCTATTATCTTTTCCAACGTAGACCCATCTAGAATCCATCTCAGACGCAAATACGGTAGATGTCATCAAGACGAGAAAGAGGACTATGCCGCATATCCCCTTTTTATTAAAGTTCTTCTCCATCTAACATTTCATCTCCATCATATCTCAATGCTCACGATAATAATTTCTTGCCCAGATCAAATAAGCCCTATCAGCGTCGGATGGTCTTGATTCAGGATAAAACTTACCATTCTCCACCATAAACGGACGTACAATCATATTCTCTACATCAAACAAAAATGTGTTCACACTATCACCATATTGAAGTGTAGATGTTTTTCCGAAAGCATATACAAAACCATTCACTTTATCACAACGTATATTGTTTGTGTCGATATAATAGTTGTACCCCAGCCTCCTGTCTCTAAATACAAACGCCCATGTTGGCGGCTTGTTTACAGGCGCATCTGTAATTCCTAAATACTGATATAGACGTTTCTGATATTTTTCAGCATACGATTCAGGTGCAATAGGTTCCAATCCAACAGATTTTCCACCTTTATATGCAAATCCTTCTGTATTCCCTGGTGAATATCCCATTGAACCTGTCCGGAAAATCTTGTTCTCCCAGACATAAATCTTCATACCTGATACACTTTTCACGCCGCTTACTTCATTAATACTGCTTGTCGTAAAAGAAATTATGCCAGCATCCTTATCATACTGAATGGAGTCCGCATCAATACCAGAACGCCAATTATTACTCCCATAAAATGGTTGCATCAATATTGCTTTCCTAAAGTTTTTTTCATTTTCTTTTATTTTATTTTCAAGTGTTTCTTTCTCAATTATTTTTTGGCTCTCTGAGTATTGCTTTTTTAATTGATTATTTTCATTTTGCAATTCAAGAATTCTTTTTTCGAGTGCAGCGGCTCTTTCAACGGCTTTCTTATCTTGCATGATTTTTTCTAAATTAATATTATCTGGATCAACTGTTGCTTTGATTGTGCAAATCCATATGATATGCTTTTGGTCACTTGCAATCTTTGGCAAAAATTCTTCTTTTTGAATCGATAGAACTTGAGCAGAAACAACACGTATATCATCTGCTGTTAAAGCCTGTCCTTTTGTCTTCGAGTAGCTCTCTACATACACGCCAGCCTTCTCCGCTGCTGCACGCATCGCTTCGGTACGTGCCCTCTCTTTTGCCGTATTGATATTTTCGTCAGGGCCATCACCGATCAGGTACTCTCCTGTAGCCTCGATATTCTGTGGTGCTGCATCCACGATCGGAGCAGACAAGAAAAACGCCAGTGCATTGATGAAGATGGCGCCTGCTACTACATATGACTTCTTATCCATGCTGAACCTCACCGTTCTATATGCTTGTCACAAATCTTAGTATTAATATTCGCTGTGAATCTATAATATCCTGCTTTAGATGACAAGTATTCGTATCAACTATCATATTAATAGATACTATCAATAAAAAAAGGAACAAATCCTGATGAAAGGACTTGTTCCCTTAAGTATTACATGATTTAGTTTTTGATAGTATCACAAAGATACTTTCTCAATCAACGCGACCGTCTCGACGTGCGAGGTCATCGGGAACATGTCGACGGGCTGGACTTTCTCGGCCTTGTAGCCGAGGGGCTCGAGGATGGCGATATCGCGGGCGAGGCTGGCGGGGTTGCAGGAGACGTAGACGATGCGGTCGGGGTGCATGTTGGCGAAGGTCTTGAGGACAGTCTCGGTGCAGCCGGCGCGCGGCGGGTCGATGACGACGACATCGGCGCGCACGCCCTGTTTGTAGAGGCGCGGCATGACTTCTGTCGCATCGCCGACGATAAACTCGGCGTTGCGGACATTGTTGTCGCGCGCGTTCTTCTGCGCGTCGAGGATGGCCGGCTTGACGATCTCGATGCCGTAGACCTCGCGGGCCTTCTGCGCGAGGAACAGGGTGATGGTGCCAGTGCCGCAGTAGGCATCGATGACGGTCTCTTCTCCCTTGAGGTTTGCGAACTCCAGAGCCTTGTTGTAGAGGACTTCCGCCTGCTTTGTGTTGACCTGGAAGAAGGACCGCGGTGAAATGTGGAAGGTCAGGCGGCCGATGCGGTCGAGGATGGTCGGCTTGCCCCAAAGCAGATTCGTCTCGCGGCCCATGATGACGTTGTTGCGATACGTCTGGATGTTCTGATGGATGCTGACGACATGCGGCAGGCGCTTGCGCAAAGCCTTGACGAACTCTTTCTCGCGCGGCAGCTGCTTCGTGGCGGTGACGATGACGACCATGAGCTCGCCGTTCTCGCCGACGCGGCCGACGACATGACGCAGGACGCCGGTATGGCGGTCTTCATTGTAGACAGGGATGCGCAGTTCGGTGATGATCTCGCGCACGACGTTGACGATCTCATTGTTGCCTTCCTTCTGGATGTGGCAGTCGTGCGTGTCGATGATCTCATGTGATCCCTGCGCAAAGCAGCCGATGACGGTCTTCCCCTTGACGCGCCCAATCGGGAACTGCATCTTGTTGCGGTAGTTCCACGGGCTCTCCGCGCCGATGGTCGGCTCGACGAAGAGGTCTTTCTGGCCGCCGATGCGCGTGACGGCGTCGATGACCTGCTGCCGCTTGGCCTTGAGCTGTGCCATGTAGTCGAGGTGCTGGAGCTGGCAGCCGCCGCACTGCTCGTAGATTGGGCAGGCTGGCACAACACGGTCACGGCTGGCGCGCAGGACCTTGAGGAGATGGCCTTTGGCATACGTCTTCTTGACCTCATCAATGGCGGCCTGGACCGACTCTCCAGGCAGGGCCCCCGGCACAAAGACTGTGAAGTCTTCGTAGCGCCCTACCCCTTCGCCGCTCGTGCCGAGCGTGCGGATCGCAATCTCATATGATTTTCCTTTTTCGACGGGAACTTTGTGTTTCATGATATTATCCTTTTGCAAATGTCAATTTCTCGAAGAGTTCCGCTGGGTTAGCAAGGATGACCTTGGCACCGTGCGCGAGTAGCTCGTCCTCCGGGCGGAAGCCCCAGAGGACACCGACCGGAAGGAAGCCGGCGTTGACCGCCGTGTCCATGTCGACGCTCGTGTCACCGAAGTAGGCGACCTCTTCGGGCTTTACGCCGTATTCCTTGGCCATCATGAGGACCTTCTTCGGATCCGGCTTGATGGGAAGGCCGGGGCGGTCACCCATGACGGTCGTGAACGTTCCCGTGGGGAACATGCCGCCGATGATCTCGTCGGCCGCCTGCTGGTGCTTGTTGGTGCAGACGCCCATCGGGATGCCCTTGGCCTTGAGCGCGTCGAGCATCGCCTGGATACCCGGGAACGGCCCTGTGTGGTCGCGGTGGTGCTCGTAGATGGCCTGATAGCGCTTCATCGCCTCGATGACAAAGGCCTCATCGGCGGCCTTCTCCTTCGGCAGGGTGCGCTCAATGAGCTTCTTGGAGCCGTTGCCGAGGTAATAGCGGTATTCATCAAGAGGATGCGTCGGGAATCCGTAGGACTCGAGCATCTCGTTGACGCTGATGGCCAGGTCCTCGAGCGTGTCGACGAGCGTGCCGTCGAGGTCGAAGATGGCAGCTTTGTATTGCATGATGACTCTTCCTTTCTTTTTATCAAAAGCCTTCCCGGTCGGGAAGGCTTTTGTACTTCCAGTATCCTGTTTTAGTCGGCGAGCTTTTCGGCGAGCATCTTGTTGACCATCTGCGGGTTGGCTTTGCCGCGCGTGGCCTTCATGACCTGGCCGACGAGGGCGCCGATGGCTTTCTTCTTGCCGCCCTTGTACTCTTCGACGGCCTTCGGGTTCGCCGCGATGGCCGCGTCGACGGCCGCCTCGATGGCGCCCGTGTCCGTGATCTGGACGAGGCCCTTGTCCTTGACGATCTTCTCCGGATCATCCTCGTTCGTCCACATCTCCTTGAAGACCTTCTTGGCAATCTTGCCGGAGATCGTGTCCTTCATGATGAGGCCGATCATCTTGCCGAGGCGCTCTGCGCTGACCGGGGACTTCGTGATGTCGATGCCGTCCTCGTTGAGGTTCTTGGCGAGGTCGCCCATGATCCAGTTGGCCGCGAGCTTCGGGTCAGCGCCCGTCGCGACGACGGCGTCAAAGTACTCGGCCATGGCGCGCGAGCTCGTGATGATGCCGGCGTCGTAGTCGGACAGGCCGTACTCTTTCTCGAGGCGGGCGCGGCGTGCATCCGGCAGTTCCGGCAGCTCGCTGCGGTACTTCTCGATCGTCTCCTCACTCGTGACGATTGGCGGCAGGTCCGGCTCCGGCATGTAGCGGTAGTCGTGGGCGTTCTCTTTGCTGCGCATCGAGAGCGTGATGCCGCGGGCCGGGTCGAACGTGCGCGTCTCCTGGACGACGTGGCCGCCGTCCTCGAGCACCTCTTCCTGGCGCTCGATCTCGTAGTTGATGGCGTCCTCGAGGTTCTTGAAGGAATTGATGTTCTTCATCTCCGTGCGGGTGCCGAGCTCTTTCGTGCCGACCGGGCGCAGGGAGACGTTAATGTCGGCGCGCAGGTTGCCCTCTTCCATGCGGCAGTTCGAGACGTCGATGTACTCCATGATGGCCTTGATCTTCTCCATGTAGGCGCGAGCCTCTTCCGCAGAACGCAGGTCTGGCTCGGAGACGATCTCGAGGAGTGGCACACCCGTGCGGTTGTAGTCGACGTTGCTCGTCGCGGAGTCTTTGATGGTCGTGCCGGAGTGGACGAGCTTGCCGGCGTCTTCCTCCATGTGGATGCGCGTCAGGCGGATGCGCTTCTTCTCACCGTCGACGTCGATGTCGACCCAGCCGTGCTCAGCGATCGGCAGGTCGTACTGGGACGTCTGCCAGTTCTTCGGCAGGTCCGGGTAATAGTAGTTCTTGCGGTCGAACTTGCTGTACTTGTTGATCGTGCAGTTCGTCGCGAGACCGGCCTTGATGCCGAACTCGACGACGCGCTTGTTGACCGTCGGCAGGACGCCCGGCAGGCCGAGGCAGACCGGGCAGACATGCGTGTTCTGCTCTGCGCCGAAGCCCGTAGCACAGCCGCAGAAGATCTTCGTTTTTGTCTTGAGCTCGCAGTGGATCTCAAGGCCAATGACTGCTTCGTATTTCATCAGTTCTTCCCTCCCAGCTCAGGCATCTGCTTGTGGTAGTCCTGGCTCTGCTCATACGTGTAGGCCGTGCGGATCAGTGTCTCCTCCGCGAGCGGCTTGCCGATGATCTGCAGGCCGATGGGCAGGCCCTTGCTGCTCTTGCCGCACGGGATGGAGATGCCCGGCAGGCCGGCGAGGTTCAAGGGGACGGTGCAGACATCCTGCAGGTACATCTGCAGCGGGTCTGCAATCATCTCGCCGATCTTGAAGGCCGGCGTCGGAGCCGTCGGCGCCATGATGACATCGACTTTCTTGAAGGCTTCCGTGTAGTCCTGCTGGACGAGCGTGCGGACCTTGAGTGCCTTGAGGTAGTAGGCGTCATAGTAGCCGGCGGAGAGCGCGTAGTTGCCGATCATGATGCGGCGCTTGACTTCCTCGCCGAACTTCTCGTCGCGCGTGTTCGTCATCATCTGGACGAGGTCCTCGCCGTCGACGCGCTCGCCGTAGCTGACACCATCGTAGCGCTCGAGATTCGTCGCAGCCTCAGCCGGTGCGATGAGGTAGTACGTAGAGATCGCGTACTCCGTGTGCGGCAGGGAGATCTCGACGACTTCTGCGCCGAGTTCCTCGTACTTCTTGATGGCCGTGCGGACAGCCTGCTCGACCTCCGGATCCATGCCCTCGACGAAGTACTCCTTCGGCAGGCCGATCTTGAGGCCCTTGACGTCCTCGACGAGCGACTTCGTGTAGTCCGGCACCTCTGCTGCACTCGACGTGGAGTCCATCTCGTCGTGGCCCGCGATGATGTTGAGCAGATGCGCGCAGTCGGTGACATCGCGCGTCAGGGGGCCGATCTGGTCAAGAGAGGACGCGTAGGCGACGAGGCCGTAGCGCGAGACGCGGCCGTACGTCGGCTTCATGCCGACGACGCCGCAGAAGGAAGCCGGCTGGCGGATGGATCCGCCCGTATCGGAGCCGAGTGCCCAGATGGCCGTGCCAGCGGCGACGGCTGCGGCACTGCCGCCCGAAGAGCCGCCCGGCACGCAGTCGAGGTTCCACGGGTTGTGCGTCACATGGTAGGCGGAGTTCTCTGTCGAGCCGCCCATGGCGAACTCATCCATGTTAACCTTGCCGAGGATGACAGGATTCTCGGCCTTGATCTTCGTCATGACCGTCGCATCGTACGGCGGCACGAAGTGCTCGAGGATCTTCGAGGCGCAAGTCGTCTTGACGCCCTTCGTGCAGATGTTGTCCTTGATGGCACCCGGGATGCCCTCGAGGAAGGAAATCTCCTCCCCTGCCGCGATCTTCTTGTCGACGGCCTCTGCCTGTGCAAGAGCCTCCGCGCGCGTGATCGTCAGGTACGCCTCGACATCGCCCTCGACCTCATCGATGCGGCTGAGCACATCCTGCGTCAGCTCGACCGAAGTGATTTCCTTATTGACGAGCATGTCGTGCAGGACATGCGCCGGTTTATCGTATAATCTCACAATCGTTCCCTCCGTCAGTCCTCAAGTACCTTCGGCACCTTGAAATAGCCGTCTTCCTGCAGCGGCGCATTCGCGAGCGCTTCCTCGCGCGGCAGCGACGGCTTGACGACATCCTCGCGGAAGACGTTCTGCATCGGCAGCGCGTACGTCGTCGGCTTGACATTGTCCGTATCGACTTTGGAAAGATTGTCCATGTACGTCAGGATCGAGTCCATCTGCTGGATGTAGGTCTCAGCCTTGCCCTCCGGCACCGAGAGGCGGGAGAGGACCGCGACGTTCGCCAGGTCTTCTTTCGTTACTTTCATATTTTCACCATCCAAATCAAATTGCATGTTCATGCTCGTGCTGAAAAACACCTTTTTATTATAGCACATTCTGGGGCAGCAAAAAAGAGAACCGCCTGCGTAGGGCGGCTCAAAACATCGTGATGGGGTCGATGTCGATGGCGACATCGGCGCGCAGGTGTAGCCCCTGCTCCTTGAGGAAGTCGTGCACGGCTGAAATATCGGCCGTCTTGATGAGCACGACGAAGCGGTAGACGCCGCGGAAGCAGGCGATGAGTGCGGGCGCAGGGCCGATGACCTGATGGCCCTCTTGTCCGGCAAAGGCGAGCTCGAACGCCTTGACGAGCGCGGTGGCATTCGCCCTCGCCTTCTCCTCCGACGCGTCCTGGTAGAGCAGCTTGACGAGGCGGCTGTATGGCGGGTAGAAGAGTTCCTGACGGAGGGCAATCTCCTTGTGAAAGAAGCCCTCGTAGTCCTGCCGGATGCCGCAGGTCACGGCGTAGTGCGTGGGATTGTAGGTCTGAATGACGACCTGGCCGCGCGTCTCGTGACGCCCGGCGCGCCCCGCCGTCTGCGTGATCAGCATGAAGCAGCGCTCTGCCGCGCGGAAATCCGGCATGTTGAGGCTTGAGTCGGCGCTGATGATACCGACGGCCGTGACATTTGGGATATCGTGCCCCTTGGCGACCATCTGCGTGCCGAGCAGGATGTCGTAATCGCCGCGCCGGAAGCTCTCGAGGATTTCCTGATGGGCGAATTTCGTCGTCGTCGTATCGCGGTCCATGCGGATGACGCGCGCAGACGGCACGATCTGACGGAGCTCTTGCTCGAGCTTTTCCGTCCCCGAGCCAAAGTACTTGATGTAGCGGCTCCCGCACTTCGGGCAAACGTCTGGCACCGGCTCCTGCACATCACAGTGATGGCACTTGAGCTGCCCGCTGCGGTGGTAGACGAGCGGCAGGCCGCAGTGACGGCAGCGGATGACCTCGCCACACGAGCGGCACATGACAAACGTCGAGAAGCCGCGCCGGTTGAGCATGATGATGACCTGCTGGTGCTGCGCGATGGTGTGCTCGATGAGCTCCTGCAGCGAGCGCGAGATGATGTGGCGGTTGCCCATGCGCAGCTCCTCGCGCATGTCGACGCAATGGATGATGGGCAGCGGGATGTCGCCGATGCGCCGCGGCATGACGAGCAGCGTGAGCTCCCCCTGTGCCGCGCGGAAGTACGACTCGAGCGACGGTGTCGCACTGCCCAGGAGCAGCACGGCCCCGTGGACGCGCGCAATCTTCTCGGCGACGACGCGCGCGTGATAGCGCGGCGACTCGTCCTGCTTGTAGCTCATGTCTTGTTCCTCGTCGAGGATGACGAGGCCGATGTCATCGGCCGGCGTGAAGAGCGCCGAGCGCGCACCGATGATGATGCCCGCCTCATTGCGGCGCACGCGCAGGATGGCGTCGTTGCGCTCCGCGAGGCTCAGGCGGCTGTGCATGACGACGAGATCATCGGGAAAGTACGCCTTGAAGGCCATGACGACCTGCCCCGTCAGAGCGATTTCCGGCACGAGCACGATGACGCGGCGCCCGGCCGCGCGCACGCGCTCCGCGAGCTCGATGTAGACCTGTGTCTTGCCGCTGCCCGTGACGCCCTTCAGCAGGAAGCCCTGGTAGCGCGCCGCATCGATGGCCGGGTAGACGCGTGCGACGACCTGGCGCTGGTCATCCGTCAGCTCAATCGCGTTGCGCGTCGCCTTGGCGTCACGATAGCTGTCGCGCAGCACGCGGCGGCGGCGAATGGCGGCGAGACCAGCTGCCTCCAGATTGTGGACAGTCGCCAGACTGACGTGCTGCGCCTTCAGCGACGCGAGCGGAATCTCCGGCGTCTGCTGCAAGAGGTTCAAAAGATGCACCTGCGCCTTCTTGCGCCGATAGTCTTCCAGGAGCTGCGGCGTGACCTCGCCGCAGAGCGCGACGAATTTCTCGTACTGGGCTGTATCGCGCTTCTGCGCCTCGTACACCTTGCGAACAATGTGATACTTCTGCATCTTGTCGAGAAAATCCGCCGCATTCTCCTGCCACTCGGGCAACGCCTTGCAGATGGCGGCTTTCTTCTGCGGCCCCTCGCGGCGCAGGTAGTCGTAGATGGCGCGGCAGCCCGGCATCGCGAGCAGCATGTGGTCCTGCTGGCTCTCGTCCGCTTCGTAAAGCACCGTGATGCGCAGGCCGCTCTTGCCCGGCATGAAGAGCCGCATGATCTCTGCCAGCGAGCAGAGATAGAAATCCGAGAGCCAGCGCGCGATCTCGATCATCTGCGGCGAGAACCAGCACTCTTCGTCAACAGCTGCGAGAATGTCCTTGAGCTTGATGCCGTCCGGCGCTTCCCGGAGCTCGTGTGTCTCGACGACAAATCCCTCGACCCTGCGGCTGCCAAACGGCACGAACACGCGCCAGCCTGCCTCGATCTTGGCGAGTTCCTGCGGCACGCGGTACGTATAGGCCCGCGCAATGCTCTTGACGGGGATATTCACAAAAACATCGGCTGTCTTCATCCGTCTCTTTTCTTCCTTTCTGGATCTTGTCTTCTGGATTGTGTCTGAATCGTGATGCCTTCCATTATATCCTGTCGCCTGCCATCTGGTCAAAGGAGCTGCTTCGCTATCGCCCTGCCGTTCACTCCACCGAAAGGCCGATGTCGCTGCGCAGCTGGACGGCCTCGGCGATGTGCTTGGCTGCAATCTTCTCCGGTGCCCCGTCGAGGTCCGCGATCGTGCGCGCGACCTTGATGATCCTGTCGTAAGAGCGGGCCGATAAGTTCATGCGGCGGAAGGCCAGCTCTAAAAGCGACTGTGCCTCGTCCGTGAGCGGACACACACGCTGCAGGATGGTGTGGTTCATCTGGGCATTGCAGAAGCGGCCAAACGGATGCAGGCGCGCGAGCTGGCGCTGCCTTGCCTGCTCCACGCGGCCTCGTATCGTCTCAGACGACTCAGCGCGCCGCTTCGAGGTCAGTTCCTGATAGGCGACGCGCGGCACGCGGATGTGGATGTCGATGCGGTCGAGCAGCGGCCCTGATATCTTGCGCGTGTAGCGGCGGATCTCGCTCGGCGTGCACTCACACGTCCGGCCGCCCGACTCATCGCCGTAGTAGCCGCACGGGCAGGGATTCATCGCGCAGATCAGGATCATGCTCGACGGGAACGTCAGCGTCGCATGGACACGTGAGATCGTCACCGCCCTGTCCTCGAGCGGCTGGCGCAGTACCTCGAGCGTCGCCTTCGAGAATTCCGGCAGCTCGTCGAGGAACAAGACACCGTGATGCGCGAGCGTGACCTCGCCGGGACGCGGCACACTGCCGCCGCCGATCATCGCGACCATCGACGTCGTGTGGTGCGGGCTGCGGAACGGGCGCTCCTGCACAAGGCCGCCGCCCTGCGGCAAAAGACCCGCGATGCTGTAGATTTTCGTGACCTCGAGCGCCTCCTCGCGCGAGAGGCGCGGCAGGATGGAACTCAAACGGCGTGCGAGCATCGTCTTGCCGGAGCCCGGCACGCCGATCATCAGCAGGTTGTGACCGCCCGCCGCCGCGATCTCGAGCACCCTTTTTGCCTGGAACTGCCCCTGCACATCGGCGAAGTCATCGCAGAGTACAGTCCGCTCCTCTGCCTCCGACGGCACAGCCGGCGCAAGCGCTTCCTGCCCATTGAGGAACTGCACGACCTCATTGAGCCGGTCGAGCACATAGACCGTGATACCCTCGACGAGCAGCGCCTCGTTGGCATTGCCGCGCGCAACAAAGACGGACGTCAGCCCCTTCTCTCGCGCGGCGATGACCATCGGCAAGATGCCATGCACTGCGCGGCACTCCCCTTCCAAGGAGAGCTCTGCTGCAAAGAACGACGTCTTGATTGAGTCCTGCGGCACAACGCCGTACGCTGCGAGGAGGCCGATGGCGATTGGCAGGTCGAGGCCGGGACTGTCCTTGCGGATGCCGGCCGGCGCGAGATTTATCGTGACCTTCTCCTGACGCAGCTGGATGCCGGAGTTGCGGATGGCCGTGCGCACGCGCTCCTTCGACTCACGCACCGCCGTGTCTGGCAGCCCGACGATATCAAAGGCAGGCAGTCCCGCCGCCGAATCGACTTCCACGGCGATGATGAGCCCGTCGACGCCCATCGTCGTGCCGCCAAATGATCTTGCAAACAATCGCATTCCCCCCTGTCTGTTCATCCGATGAAAGAACTTCACGAAACGATCTCACGTCTCAAATGCGCCGGGCAGGTGATGGATTTCCCAGCGCTCCCCTGCGACGCAGACCTCAATGACATCAAAACGACAGAGACAACCGTCGAGATGTCTCTGCCGCAAGAACCAGCGCGCAGACTGGATGATTTTCTGTTGTTTCCAGTAATCGACAGCGGCCGCTGGCCGACCGAAGCGCCTCGTGCGCCGCGTCTTGACTTCAATGAAGGCCACGGTCTGCCCAGTGCCGGCCACGATGTCGATTTCCCCGCGCGGCGTGCGAAAATTGCGCGCAAGAATCTCGTAGCCAGCCTCCTTGAGAAAGACGGCCGCGGCCTCTTCGCCCTGACGGCCAAGTTTCGTCGTGTCCATGATTCTCTCCACATTTCCTGTAATTTTCAAACGATTCGTATAGTTTCATTATAGGGGCTGAGCGAGAAAGAGTCAAGCATCCTGCAAAGCAGTCCGATACCTGCAGTCAGATTCCGTCGAAGTCGTAGGAGAGCGAACGTACTGGCTCGAAGGAGCGGCGGTGAATCGGGCACGGACCGTACTTCTTGAGCGCCTCGATGTGCTGCGCCGTGCCGTAGCCCTTGTGCTGCGCGAAGCCGTACTCCGGATAGACCTTGTCGTACTCGTCCATGAGGCGGTCACGCGTGACCTTGGCGATGATTGAGGCCGCCGCTATCGAAGCGGACTTCGCGTCGCCCTTGATGATGGACTCTGAGGGCATCGGCAGCCTGTCGAGCGGCACGGCATCGATGAGGACTTCCTGCGGCTCCGGCTGCAGCGAGAAGATAGCCTCGTACATGCCGTTGATCGTCGCCTGGTAGATGTTGACGCGATCGATTGTCTGCGCGTCAATGAGCGCTGTGCCGACGGCGATAGCCTTCTCCTGGATCTCATCGAAGAGCTCCTCGCGGACCTTGGCCGAGATCTTCTTCGAGTCATTGAGCTTCGGCAAGCAGAGGTCGTGCGGCAGGATGACGGCCGCCACCGAGACAGGACCGGCGAGCGGACCGCGGCCCGCCTCGTCGACGCCCGCCACGATCTCGTGGCCGCGCGCCCAGGCCGCATGCTCGTAGGCGTAGAGCTTCAGCAATCGTTCGTGCTCCGCCTGTGCCTTCTCGTAGCGGCGCACGAGGCGGGCCGCAGCCTTGCGCGTATCCGCGCGGCAGGCGGTGAGGAATTCCTCGCTGACCGCGCCAGCGGCAAAGGCCGCCTCGAGTTCCTTTATCGTGCAGTCTGCGACGGCCTTCATGCCTCATCCCCCCGCTTCTCATCAGCAGCTTCCGTCGAGGCAGACTGGGGGACCTCATCGAGCGTGACGAGACCGAGCTTGCCGCTGCGGAACTCTGTCAGGACGATGTTCTGCGCCTTCTCGAGGTCGACGACGCCGCCCTTGACGAGGCAGCCGCGCTTGCGGCCGATGGCCTCTAAAAGCTCGATGCCATCTTCCGGCATATCCCCCTTGAACTTGAAGCGCTCCTGCAAGCGCTCCGGATAATCGCGGCGCATGACAGAGAGCAAGAGCGCCGTGACCTGCTCACGGTCGTAGATATCGTCGTTGATGGCACCCGTGAACGCAAGCTTCAGTCCGACTGTCTGGTCCTCAAACTTCGGCCAGAGGATGCCCGGCGTGTCGAGCAGGTCGAGCGCAGCGCCGATCTTGATCCACTGCTTCGCGCGCGTAACACCCGGCTTATCGGCTGCCTTCGCCTTGACCGCGCCGGCCAGGCGGTTGATGAGGGACGACTTGCCGACGTTCGGGATGCCGAGGATCATGCAGCGCGCCGCGCGCGGACGCCCGCCGTTCTTGACGAAGCGGTCCGTCTTCGGTCGCGCGAGTTCCTCCGCCTTCGCGACAAGCTGCTTCATGCCGCGTCCCTTGACCGAGTCAATGGCGACAGCCGGGATGCCCTGCGCACGGAAATACGCAAGCCAGCGCTTCGTGCTCGCCGAATCCGCGAGGTCCGACTTGTTGAGCGCGATAAGGCGCGGCTTCTCCTTGATGATCTCCGCCAGCATCGGGTTGGCGCTGCTCGCCGGGATGCGCGCATCGAGCAGCTCGATGACGACATCGACGAGCTTCAGATTCTCCTCGATCAACCGCTGCGCCTTTTTCATATGGCCAGGGAACCACTGGATTCCCGGCAGGTCATTTCTTGTTTCTTTATCCATGTGTTTCGATTCCTCCGAACAAAAAAATCTCATATTTATTATAGCATATCATGGTACAATAGAACTAATGATACCAGATTTAAAACGACAGAATCAGGAGTGATCATCATGAAGAAATATACCCTCATCCCCGCGCTCGCCCTTGCAGTCGGCGCCATCTCCCTTTCCTCCATACCGGTGGCCTCGGCATCCTTTGGCACAGGCATCGGCGTCTCGTTCCCGACCTCGGGCTCGCACAGCAGCGAGATTGTGCCGTCATATGCCGCCTTCAGCTTCGATAAGATTGTCGAGGAGCTGACGGTCGAGGAAAAGCACGGCCGCCTCATCATGGAGTTCAAGGTCACGAATGACGGTGACAGCGACTATTCCATCGCGCATCGCGACGGCCAGGTCTACGACTTCGCCATCCTCGACAAGAACGGCAAGACGCTCTACAAGTGGTCGGACGGCATGGCCTTCACGCAAGCCCTGACGAGCTCCACCGTCGCCGCCCACAAGAGCGAAGTCTACAAAGCAGAGCTCGACCGCAAGGCCTACCGCAAGATAAAGGACGACGGTGTGCTCGTCACGGCCTGGCTCGTCGATACGCCTTACAAGATCACGACGCGCATGCCGACAAAAGTCGGCAACTCCACGCCTGTGACGCTGCACGGTGGCATCATCATCGGCAATGGCCCTTGGTATGATGACTGAGTCTTCTGCTCCTGCTCCGCCAGATGTGACAAAGCACCATAGTTATGCTATATTATAAAGAACACAGTTTACACTATATTTCATGCAGATAAAAGGATGTGTATCATTTTTGGACAATACTGACGCGGGCCTACTGCTCGTCTTACTCTTGTTACTGCTGTTTGCCAATGCCTTCTTCTCCCTGATTGAGACGGCGCTGACGGAAAGCCACCGCGGCCGCCTCGAGAAGCTCGCTGAAGATGGCAACCGCGACGCAGAGGCGGCACTCGGTTTGCTCGAGAACGCAGAAGCGCCGCTTTCCCTCGTCCAGGTCGGCATCACGCTGACGGGTATCCTCATGGGAATCTGTACGGGTGCATTCATTGCGCCGTACCTCGCCACCTTCATCTCGTTCCTGCCGCATGCCACGCTCATCGCGATGATTCTGAGCATCGTCGTCGTGACGTACATCGCCCTGCTCTTCAGCGAATTCCTGCCGAAGAAGAAAGCCGCACAGAATCCTGAGCGCATACTCATGAAGTATCACCGCATCGTCGCAAGACTCACGCATCTCGCACGGCCGTTCATCCGCTTCCTGTCCAGCTCCGCGAGCGGCGTCCTGCTGCTGCTCGGCATCAACCCGAACATCGAGGACACCGTCACAGAGGACGAGGTCAAGGACCTCATCGAACAAGGCACAGAAGACGGCACCTTCGAGAAGTCCGAGCAGGCCATGGTCGACCGCATCTTCCACATGAGCGACCAGACGGCCTATTCCCTGATGACGCCGCGCACGCAGATGCTCTGGCTCGATCTGACAGATTCCCTGCGCCACAACCTGCGCATCATCCGCGAGCATCCGCAGAATGTCTTCCCCGTTGGCCGCGAGAACCTCGACGATTTCTGCGGCGTGCTCTACGCCAAGGACCTCTTGAATGCCTCGCTCGAGCGCAAATCGCTTGACCTCGCGCAGTACATCCGCAAGCCCATGTTCGTGCCGCGTTCGATGGAGACCTTCCGCGTCCTCGCAAAATTCCGCGACACGGGCATCCACGAAGCCATGGTCCTCGACGAATACGGCGGCGTCATCGGCTTCATCACCATGAACGACATCCTGCAGGAGATCATTGGCGACTCCATGTCAAATGTCGAGCCCGACCCCATCCAGTTCACGCCGCGCGATGAGCACTCATGGTACGTCGACGGCCTCTGCTCCATCGATGACTTCAAAGAGCGCTTCGACATCGCCGAACTTCCCGACGAAGACCACGACCACTACCAGACGATGGGCGGCTTCTTGACCTCCTACTTCGGCTACATCCCGAAAGTCGCCGAAAAATGCGAGTGGAACGGCTTCACCTTTGAAGTCGTCGACATGGACCGCGCCCGCATCGACAAGATCCTCGTGACGCGCGAAGAAAAAAGCGGCGACGCCACCGCAGCGCCGTCCGATGCAAAAAAAGAGAGCGACAAATAAATCATCGCAAAGCGAAAAAACGAGACTGTAACCAGATGCAACACCATCTGGTTACAGTCTCGTTTTTGATTCAGCGATTCAGGGAATCCGCAGGCTCGTGCCGTCGTGGAGCAGGAAGAGGATGCTCTCTTTGACGGGCTTGCCGAGGATGGATTCGACGGCTTCGCGGTAGAGCTCGATCTGCTTGGCGTAGCGGCGGCGGATCTTGTCGAGGGCGGTGTCGCGGTCGGTCTTGTAGTCGAGCAGGACGAGGCTGCCGTCGTTTTCTTCAAAGAGGACGTCGATGACGCCTTGGATGAAGATTTTCTCCGCGCTCTCGCTGTAGGCGGGATTGACTTTGCCGACGGGGATCATGCGGCTGAAGGGCAGTTCGCGCCAGACGCGCGCAGCGCTTTTCATGCGCTTGCCGATGGCGGATGAGCAGAAGCGCTCAATGCTCGTGTAGTTGACGGCTGACTCGTGGCCCGCGGCAATCAGGCCCTTTTCCTCCATCAAGGCGACCTGAGCGCGCAGGCCCTCGCGCGTCAGGTCGCCTTGCAGCTCGAGGTTCTGCATGATGCTGTGCATGAGCGTGCCGCGCTCGGCGCCTGACAGGCGTCCTTTCTGCTGCAGGAACTGCGGGCGACGCCAGATGGCGGGCTCAGCGGGCTGCACAGCAGGCAACGAGGCCGGTTCTTCCTCGCGTTGCGCCTCGGCAAAGCGCTGCTTGATCTCGGAGACGGTCATCTTGGCCGTGATGCCCGGCAATACTTCTTCACCGTAATGCCAGCCGAGGCGATGCTCGACCGTCTCGCGCTCTGGCGATGCGGGCAACTCCTTTCCAGCGCGCACGGCCTGCAGGAGCGCGTCGAGCTCTTCTTCCTCTTCATGCGGCTGGATCTTGTCGGCAGCGAGCAGATGGACGGCAAAATGGGCATCGGGCTCGACAGCGTCGAGCATCTCGCCCCAGTCTGCCCCTGCGGCCTCGCGTATCGCCGCACCATCCGTATGGCGCGCCACGGCAGGCGCAATCCAGTCGAGATAGCTGCCTGCCTCGCGTATCATGTCATCAGGCAGGGCAAGCTCGCGGCTGCTGAGGCTGCGCGCATAGCGCTCGGCCTGCTTCTCCCACTTCGCGGCGGCCATCGTGCCCGTCAGGATGAGCTTTTCGCGCGCGCGCGTCATGGCGACGTAGAGCACGCGCATCTCCTCGGCCTTCGTCTCTGCGACGATGCGCGCGGCGATGGCCTGGTACGGCAGCGTGTCGTACATCTGCCGCCCGACGTCGGAGCGCTCGACGAGACGCGGGCCGATGCCGAGTTCCTTGTGCATCAGGAAGATTCCTCTGGCATCGAGCTGGTTGAAACCCTTGGCGATGTCGGCGACGATGACGACGGGGAACTCGAGTCCCTTGCTCTTGTGGATGCTCATGATGCGCACGACGTCCTCGCTCGCGCCGAGCGTACGCGCGACGGAGAGGTCCGTATCGCGCTTGCGCAGGTCCTCGAGGAAGCGCAGGAAGCGGAAGAGGCCTCGGTAATTCGTCTTCTCATACTCTGCCGCGCGGTCGGCTAGCATGCGCAGATTGGCCTGGCGCAACAGGCCGCCCTTGAGCCCGCCGACGTAGTCGTAGTAGCCCGTCTCGCGGTAGAGTGTCCAGATGAGCTCCGGCACGCTGTGGCTCACAGCATAGCTGCGCCAGCGGTTGAGCGCGGCACAGAAGTCGGCCGCGCGGTCGGCGAGTCCTTCCTCGAGCGGCGTCTCCGGTGAGTGGCTGCGCAACAGGGCGCCGAAGAGGTCCTCGTCGGGGACGGACATGCGCAGTCGCGCGAGTTCCTCCATCGTGAAGCCACCGATTGGAGAGACGAGCACGGCTGCCAGCGGGATCTCCTGACGCGCGTTATCGATGGTCTTCAAGAGGGCGAGCACGAGCCGCACCTCATTGGCCTCAAAGTAGCCACCGTCGACGTCGGCGTAAGCGGGGATGCTGTTCTTGCGTAGCAGTTCGAGCAGCGTGTTTGCCTTGCCCTTGACGGCGCGCAAGAGCACGGCGATGTCGCGGTACGCCAAGGGGCGGTATCCGCCGGCATCCTTGTCGAAGACGCGAACGCCTGACTCCATGAGTGCTGCGATGCGGTCGGCGATGTGCTGCGCCTCGAGTTCAAAGCCTTCGAGCCCGCTGCCATCTGATGCATCATCATCGGCCGTCTGGCTGAGGCCCGCGACGGGCTGCTCCGGCTCACCGCGCAGGATGATGTCAATCTCCATCGGCCCCTTGAGTGTATGCTCGGCCTCAGGATACGAGGCCCCCGGGTAGAGGCGGCTTTTCTCGTCGTACTCGATTTCCATGGCCTCGCGCGTCATGACCTGATCGAAGATGAAGTTGATCGGCGCAAGGACTTCAGCGCGGCTGCGGAAGTTCTGCTTCATCGTGATGAGCTGTTCCATGTCATCGGGTCCCGGCTTCTCGGGATAGGCATCGTACTTCGCCTGGAACAGGTACGGGTCGGCGAGGCGGAAGCGGTAGATGCTCTGCTTGACATCGCCGACGGTGAAGCGGTTGTCATCGCGCGCGATGAGGTTCAGGATGGCCTCCTGGACACCGTTCGTATCCTGGTACTCGTCGACCATGATGACAGCGTACTTCTCGCGCAGGTCCTCCGCCGCATCCGTGCGCAGCGTCCTGCCCTTCTCACCGCGGAAATCTGCTTCTTCCACTCCAGCAAGTGCCGCAGGATCGCGGCAGAGCACGGCGAGCGCGAAGTGCTCGAGGTCGTTGAAGTCGAGGACATTGCGCTCTTTCTTGGCCGCCTGCAGTGCATCGATGAAAGCGGCCGTCAGGTCTGCATAGCGCCGCACCGTCGCGCTGCACGCTCGGATGTCCCCCAGTACATCCTCCTCGGTCTGCGCCATGTAGCGGTCCCTGGCATCCGTGAAGATCTTCTTGGCCTCGTCGCGATTCTTCTCGAACGACTTGCGGACCTCAGGGAACGCCGTGCGCAGCGCATCGTATTTCTTGCCGCGCAGCACGGGCTGCTTCCACTGCCTGGCCGCAGCGCAGAAATTGTCCCAGCCGCCCGCCTTCTTCTCGGCCAGGGCCGCTCGATAAGCGGACTGCACCTCTTCCAGCTTCTCGATGCAGCCCTGCAGATATTCGGCATAGGGCTGCCAAGCCGCGAGCAAGGCTGCCTCCGCTTCCTCAGAACGGCCGCCCGTGCGGACAAGCGCACACACCTCTTCATAGGCGCGGACGCTGCGCTCAATCTCGCGGCCCACGGCCGAGACAATCGTATCCGTCCAGGGCGTCTGCCAGAAGTCCGCAGACTCCGCTTCATAGCGCTCCTTCTGCTGGCGCAGCCACGCCTTTGGGAAGGGTTGGCTCTGGCAGAAGCTGTAGAGCTTCAGCACGGCATTGTAGACAGCCTCATCGCCGTGGTCGTCGCCGTAGTCGTCGACGAACTCGAGAAAATCCTGCCACCTGGCCTTCCCATCCTCATCCTCTGGCATCTTGTAGGAGGTCTCGAGCAATTCCTCCAGGACATCGCGGCGCATCAGGACCATCTCCTGGTCGCTGGCCAGACGAAACTGCGGGTCTACGTCGATGGCGTCGATGTTCTGGCGGATGACCTTCTGGCAGAAGGCGTGGAACGTGCAGATCGAGGCGCCGGACAACAGGACAATCTGGCGCTCGAGCCATTCGGCTGTCGCGCGGTCATCCGTCTCTAAGAGCTTCTGCTGCAGAGCTTTGTCGATGCGCTCACGCATCTCTGTCGCCGCTGCATTCGTGAACGTCACGACGAGCATCTCGTCGACACTGCACTCGCGCGCGAGAAGCTGCGCGATGATGCGGTCGACGAGCACGCGCGTCTTGCCCGAGCCTGCTGCCGCTGCGACAAGGATGTTGCGGTGGCGCGCCTCAATCGCTTTCTTCTGATCCTCTGTGTATTGCATCGAGCAAATCTTCCTTTCCTGTGCACTCGGCCATCTTCTCCTCCAGCACATCATCGTCCTCCGGGCCGATGTCGCGGTACGCGTAGCCTTCGATGTCGGGATCGAAACCGCAGACGTCGCGGTATTCGCAGTACGTGCAAGCCGTCTGTTCTTTCTTTGCCTTGAGGCGGTACGGGCTCGCACTGATGTCGCCGCCGAGGATGGCCCGCCCCGTATCGCGCAGGATGTAGTCGACATACGCGAGCATGAGCTCGAATTCCTCCGGCTTGCGGATGTAGCCGTACTTCCTGCTATTAGCGTCAAAGTCCATGACGGGCTCGCCGTCCGGGCCGATGACATCCTTCTTCTTCTCGTCTTTGACCTTGCTTAGTCCCGGCTTGATGAAGCCGAAGCTCGCATCAATCGCCTTGGCGACGTCGAGATCAGCCAGCACCCAGCCCGGCATGCGCAGCTCGGCATTGACGCGCTTCTCGAGCTCTGGCTGCGTGTACTTCTTGCGCGTCTGCAACAGTGGATTCTGCAGGAAGGCGTAGAGGATGCCCGCGGGCAGGCGCTTCTCGCCCTTCTCTCTGAGCAGCTCGCGCCCGACCATCATGTAGACGAGCAACTGCAGGCGCAAGCCGTAGTATACCTCGAAGAGGTTGATGGCGACATGGCCCGTCTTGTAGTCGAGGATCAGATAGTACGGCGCGCACTCGTGCAGGTCAAGGCGGTCAATCTGGCCTTTGAACGAGAGCGCGTAGCCGTCGCCGAGCGGCAGTGGCCTCAGGTGGACTTCGTCGTCTGAATGGCCGAATGCCTCCTCGAAAAAGGCTGGCTGGAAGGCCGAGACGGCCGCCCAGGCTGACAGGTGGCCGACGGCCTGCTCCGCCGTCTTCTCGATGCGCTTCTTGAGGTGGCGGTAGTTGTCGCGGCTCAACAGGATCTCACTCTGCAGGCGCGGAGCGAGCGTGTTGACGAGCTCCTCGCAGAGCTCGGCGCGCTTCTCCTCCGGCACATCCTGCCAGCGGTTCGCGTAGTCGCGCTTGACGATGCTGCCGTACTCCTTGAGCACGGCGTGCAATAGCTGGCCGAGGTCCATCGAGCGGAACTGGTACTCCCTGCGCTCCTGGAGCTTCAAGCCGTAGGCCGCGAAGTGCGCGAACGGGCACTGTCGGAATTTCTCGAACTGCGTCACGCTGCCGCGCAGGACCGTGCCTTTGGCGAAGATCTGCTCCGCCAGCTCCTTCGGTATCCTGCCATCGCCCGCATGTGCAAAAAGGCCCGAGAGTGCGAGACGAAGCGGCCGCTGCCATTCCTTCTGCCGCATGGCCCAGTTGTAGACATCGCACCAGCAGGGCTGCATCTCCTGATGCTCGCGCTCGCCGCGCAGGGCATTGGCGAGGCCCGAGAGAGCCGGGCGCGGTGCCGCTAGCAACAGGTCGTCGTCGCGCCGCACCGTCTCCAGCGGGATGGAGAGGAACGCGGCCTTCGGGAAGAGCTCGCGCATTTTCTTGACAAGCGGTGACGGCTGCAGGCCATTGCCCTCCGCATCAGCCAGCGCATAGGAAATCCAGAGGTACTCGCGCGCCTCTGTAAAGCCGCGGTAGAGCAAAAACTTCTCGCCGAAGCTCTTCTCGTGGCCGCCGCGCGAGATCGTGTGCTCCTCTTCACCCTCTTTCTGGCAGGCAGCCAGCGTCTCCGCGATGTGCAGGCGGTCGGCATCGGAGAAGATGCCCTGCTCGCGCACGCGGCGCGGCATTGTCGCGGCGTCGGCGCCTAAGATGTAGAGACCGCGCATGTTGTCGAGGCTGTTCTGATCAAATGAGGCCAGCGTCACATAGTCGAGCCCCGGCGGGATCAGGGAGATCTGCAGCGCATCGAGGCCGTCGCTCAGGACAGCCTCATAGTCTGATAGCGTCATCTTCTCCGCACCGCTGACTTCAACGAGCTGGTCAAAGAGCGCCATGCTATCGTCCCAGAGCTGGCGGTGCTCGGCTGCATCGGCCAGGCGTCCCTCGCGCTCAGCGATCTCCGCCCACTCCTGCAAGCGCACGGGCACCTCGAGGCGCACGAGGAAGTCGTAGAGCGCCTTCGTGTAGCCGCGGACGTCATCGGCCGCGCGCAGGTCGCGCTCCAGCTCGGTCAACGCCTCGACAGACTGGCGGCGCAGGGAGTCGATGAGCGCCAGCGTCGAAGCTGTGTCCTCGTCGACCTGCTCGCCGTCCTCTAAGCTGTAGCGGCGGTGCCAGTCCCACGGCTTTTCCTGCTGCCAGCGCTTGCGGCCGCGGATGCCGAACTCGAGCACGTAGTTCTCGAGCCGGTCGATGTCCTCGCGCACCGGTGGGAAAAAGCCCGTGCGCAGGCAGCGGAAGACCGTCTCATAGCGCCAGTCACGCGAGACGACCTCGATGGCCGAGCGCATGAGCTCCGCGAGCGGATGGTGGATGCTCGGCCGCTTCGAGTCCTCGAAGAACGGGATGCCGTAATCCTCGAAGACGAGGCGCACGAGGTCGCCGTACGCTTCGCTATCGCGCACGAGGATGCCGAGCTCGCGGTAATGCCAGCCCTCGTCGCGCACGAGACGCAGGATGTCCGCAGCCGCACTCTCGACCTCGAGCCTCCTGTTGGCCGCCTCGACGAGCTGCATGCCCGCATCCTCTGGCCGAGCCGAGCCGCCGTAACGGAAGAGATCCTGCTCCATCCCGCGCAGGATACTTGCCGGCGCGAAGCGATGCTGCTCCGCGAGCAGGTGGATGGGAATTGCACCGCGATAGCCGAGTTCCTCGCGCGTCATGCGACGGATGGCCTGCAAGGTCCGGTACGGGCGGTTGAAGAGCGCCGTCTCCTGCAGATTCTCGGGCAGGTCGAGACGCACGCGCTCCTCTCCCTCTGATATGCCTGCCATCGGCAGGGCGACGTGCACCTTGGCTGCCGTCATGAGCAGAGCCCGCAGCACGGCCATCTCTTGCGGATTGAAGAAGATGAAACCGTCGAGCCAGACCTCTGCCCCGTTGAGCAGCGGCGCTTCGAGGATGGCCTCAGCAAGCTGGTTCATCATGTCCTCGGCATCGTTGGCCTTGCCCTGCATCTCCGCCGCGAATTCATCCGTCAAGAGCGCCATCTCCTGCAACTTGCCCGCAAGGCGCTCGTTGCCCTTGGCGAGCTCTTCGGCAGCTTCGCGCAGCACATCCGTCGTCAGGCGGTAGCTCTTGAACTCCTGGATGGCGTCCGAGAGGCTCTCCGTGAAGCCGCGCTGGCGCACAGCACGCGCAAAGACATCGAGGTCCTTCTCCTTCTGATGCTTCACGAGGATCTTGCGCAGGAGCAGGCGGCGTCCGACGTCGCTGATGCGCGGCACCTTCATATGGCCCGTCTCCAAGAGCACGTGGCGCGCAAAGCGGCGGAAGCCGAAGACGTAGCTGCGCAGGAAGCCGCTGCCCTTCGGGATGCTCGCGGCGAGCTCGCGCTCCACCTTGAACGTCATGTGTTCCGGCAGGAGCAGGATGAGCGCGGGGCCCATCGGTGCTTCTGCCATGCGCTGCCGCATGGCATCAAGGCAGGCATGCGTCTTGCCTGTCCCCGCTCTGCCTATGATGAAATCGAGTGTTGCTGTCATATCGTCCTCAACTTTCTGCCGTGCCTAGCTCAAAATGAGCCGAGCTGCCGCCGCTCTTCGTCTTCGTGACCTCAAGCCGCGCGGGGATGCGGCTCCGGAGCTCCTCGACATGCGAGATGATGCCGATGAGCCGGCCGCTCTTCTGCAATTCAAACAACGCCTTCAGGGCAACGTCCAGCGTCTCGCTGTCAAGCGTGCCGAAGCCCTCATCGATGAACATCGTATCGAGCCGCACACCGCCCGCACAGGCCTGTACGACATCAGCGAGGCCGAGCGCCAGAGAGAGTGACGCGAGGAACGACTCGCCGCCCGACAGCGTCGCCAGAGGCCGCGCGTATCCGGAATAATGGTCAAAAATCTCCATATCGAGGCCGCCCTGCTGATTGGCCCTCTGGCGCTGGCCGGCGTGCAGCTCATACTGGCCGCGGCTCATGATGAGCAGGCGCTGGTTGGCCATCTCCATGACATCGTCCAAGAGAGAGTGCAGCACGTACGTCTGGAAGGAGACGCGGCTGCCCGTCTTGCCGCCCGCGAGCTCCGAAAGGCCCGTGATGCGCGCGTATGCCTCTGTGAGCGCGCCGCTCTGCTCGCGCAGGGCAGCGAGTTCCTTCTTGCGCTTCTGCCACGAGCGCAGCACCGTCTCAGCCGCAGACGACTCGCGCAGAGCCCTCTGCCAGGCCTGCTGCGACGCACGCGCATCATCTTCAGCCGCCGCGAGGTCCGGCTTCTTCAAGTTCTCGATCGTCTTCTGGCAGGCAGAAAAATTCGTCTGCGCCGTGTGCAAGGCCTGCTCGTGCGCAAGGAGTTCTTGGCGCACCTCGTCGCGGTAGCGGGCATCGCGCCAGCTGCCCTGCAGTGCCTCCTCATAAGCCGCCTCATCCGCAAAGCCCGCCTGCGCCAGGCGCTCAGCAAAGCCCTGCTGCAGGTCTGCGGCCTGCGCCTGACTGCGCAGGAGTTCTTCGCGCTTCGTCTTCCACGCCGACTGCGCCGCATGGTAGCGCGTGTCGAGGTCGTGATAGTCCCGTTCAGCCGCCGCAGCCGCCTCTTCTGCGGCCTGCCATGCCTTCTCGCGCTGCTGGTACTGACGCATGAGCGCCTGAGGCTCTGCTGGCAGTTCCCTGCCCGCAAGCTGCTCCTGCTTATCCAGCATGAGAGCTGCGGCAGCCGCGGCCGCGGCAGCGCTGTCGGCAGCCTTCCGCTCGAGTTCAGCGCTCTTTTCCTTCAGCCGGGCCTCGCTCTGCTGTCCGCACTCGATTGACTTCAGCAGGCTGTCATGCATCCGAGCGGCCTCTTGCGCATCCCGCAGGGCGGCTCGGACCTTGGCCAGTTCTTCAGCCAGCCCGGCTGGGTCTTCCCCATCGAGCTGCTTCACCAAGGCTTCTGCCTTGGCCTCGGCAGCGGCGAGCTGGCCGGCCTTCTCCTGCGCTTTGGCCGCAGCAGCCTGATACTGCTGCTCCAGTATGCTGACGTCTCTTTCCTTCTCCTCGAGCATCCCATCCGTGACAACTTCAGTCACGGATTTTGCAAGATCTGGATGGTGCGTTGCGCCGCAGACTGGGCAGGGCTCGCCCTCCTCGAGGTTCTCGGCCAGCAGCACGGCACGCGCCTCCCTGGCCAGTTCGCGCAGGTGCGCGAGCGCAGCGCGGGCTGCCTGCCAGGATTTCTCTGCTGTCTCAGCCGCTCTCGCTGCCTGTCCATGGCTGGCCGCGGCTTCCCGGACGAGTGATTTGCTCGTTGCGGCGGCGGCAGCTTTTTCCTGCTCGGCCAGGAGATTCTGCTCCCTGAGCTTCAGCGAGTCGATGGCCAGCGCCTCTTTCTGCAAGGCTTCAGCCTGCTGCTCCTGCGCCTTGAGCTGCTGCTCCATCTCCGCGAGCCTCTGCTTGGCCGCGGCGGCTTCCTGCTTTCCCTTTTCGCCCGCGGCCTGTTTGGCGGCAGCGTCTCTCTTCGCTTCTTCGAGCTCCTTGGCGACCTCCAGCAATCCCTGCAATACGATGAGCGTTTCGCGCTCGGCATCATGGGCCGGTTTCTGTTGCTGGACCGTCTCAAAGCGTTCCTTCGCCCTGCTGCGTGAAGCTGCGAGCTTCATCCCCTGCTGCCTGAGCGCTTCGAGGTCCTGCCCGCGCGTTGCAGCATCCTGTCTGGCCGCCTGCAGCTGCTTGGCGAGGTCTAAAAGCGCCGCGGCGCGGTCCGCCCTGTCGAGCAAAGCCTTCGCCTCCGCATCCTTTGGCACAGTATCCTCCCATCTCTTGAGCTCATCTGCCGCCCTGTCGGCCTGCGTGAACTTCGCCATCGTCTCGCGCGCCGCATCGCGCTCTTTCTCGCTCGCCTCCTTGCGGGACTGCAGAGCCGCCGTCCGGTCGGCAAGAATTGACGCCTGCTGCTCTCGTTCTTTGAGCAAGGCCGTGAACTCGGCCTCATCCTTGGCATCAGCCTCGGCGAGGTACAATCTCTGCTTCTCGGCGATGCCTTCGTATGACTTGCTGACTTCCGCCGCCTTCGCCTTGAGCTTGTCCTCGAGCTTCTGGTAGATCTCCGTGTTAAACAGGACCTTCATGATCTCCTTGCGTGCGCTCGTGTCGGCCATGAGGAAGCGGCGGAACTCGCCCTGCGGCAGCAGGACGACCTGGCGGAACTGCTTGCACTGGAAGCCGAGCAGGCGCACGATGCGCGCCTGCACCTCGCCATCGCGCGTCCACGACTCCGCCGCGCGTCCATTCTCCAGGCGCTCTAAAAGGACTTCCGGCGCCTGGCGTGCCAGCCCCTTGCCGCGCTTGGCCTTGCGCATGTACTCTGGATTGCGGCGGATGTGCCAGTGCGTGTCACGCACGCAGAAGGTCAGGTCGACGTAGGTGTCATCCTCCGGCCCCGCTTCGCGGTTGCGCAGCATGCGAGGCGTCCGCGCCTCCGTCGCTGCCTCACCGTAGAGCGCATAGCAGATGGCATCAAAGATGCTCGTCTTGCCCGCGCCCGTCGCTCCGTGGATCAGGAAGAACGGCTGCTCAGAAAGAACGGAGAAGTCGAGGCAGACTTTCTTCTGGTACGGCCCGAAGGCACAGATGGTCAGGACTTCTGGCTTCATTTTTCATCCCTCTCTTCCCGGTAAATCTCCTGCAGGCAGCCGTGCACGATTGCCTGCTGCTCTTCTGCGAGCGGCTCTCCCGTCATATCCTCGTAATACTGGGAGAACAGCGTCTCCTCCGTGAGCTTCAGCACGGCCTGCCCCTCCTGCTCGCGCATCGTACCCTCGCGCTGCAAGTTCGGGTAGAGCACGTGCATGAGGTTCGGGTAAATGGCCTTGAGCTTGTTGAACACATCGAGGATAATTCCGCGGTCCAAGAGCTCAACCTCGATGTAATCGTCCGACTGCGGATACGCCGCGCGGTCACCCTCGATGTCCGCGAAGAGACCGCGCACGCGCCGTACATCGTGCGGCGGCACGAGCGGCACAAACTGCTGGGTTGCCCGGCCCGTGTCATCGAGGTCCACGAGGATACAACCCTTTTTCTGCTCAGCTTCATCAAACGAGTACTTCATGAGCGAGCCGCTGTAGCGGATGTGGTCGGCCCCGGCCCGCTGCGGATTGTGCAGGTGGCCGAGCGCCGTGTAGCAGAATGGCCGGAAGATACTAGGACCCACATTTGACGAGCCGCCGACAGCGAGCGGGCGCTCCGAATCCGAACTCAGGCCACCCGCCAGGAAAGCGTGTGCCACGGCGATCGAGCGCATATTCCCCGCCCGCTTCGCCAGGCTCCTTTCAATCACCAGCTCATGTGCCTGCTCAAAGTCCAGGGCTTTCTCCACGCCAAGAGCCGCTCGCACCGAAGCTGGCTCCATATACGGATAGAGGTAAACGGCAACCGGGCCGAAGTCATCTTCAACGACAACCGGAGCCATCTCGTCATCCAGCCGCCCGCGCGCAAAGATTCCCGATGCCCGCATGAGCTGGCTGCCGAAGTTCAGACGCGACTCACTGTCGTGATTGCCAGCGATGTAGAAGACCTTGATGTGCATCTCTGCCATCTTCATGAGGAATTCGTCAAAGAGGTCGACCGCCTCGACAGGCGGCACGCCGCGGTCGTAGATATCCCCCGCAATGACGACAGCATCCACCTTTTCCTCCTGCACGAGCGGCACCAGCTGCCCCATGATGATCTCCCGCTGATCCGCCGTCAGGTGCATCCCATGGAAATACCGCCCGAGATGCCAGTCAGCCGTGTGAATAAAGCGCACAGCAACCCCTCCCTCAAAAACTTTCATGATGATACAAAAAGGGCCAGAAGTGTTCCTTCTGGCCCTGTGAATTCAATATGGTGGAGACAAGGAGGATCGAACTCCTGACCTCTTGCATGCCATGCAAGCGCTCTCCCAGCTGAGCTATGCCCCCGTCTTCGCGTTACCGCTGATGACAGATATTATTATAAAGGACGCAATGCGATTCGTCAAGCATTTTTTTTCATTTTCCTGACGTGCTTTGCCGTTACTGAAAACTTATATACCTTGTTTCCTCTTCGCTGACCATCCTTTCTAGGCTACGCCCAGTCTCGAATCCACCTGCACGGTGATCTGGCCGACCTTCTTGGCATAGGCTGCATTCTCCTTCCGTATAACATTCAGTTCTTTTTCGCCCTTCAAGATTTCCAGAACGAGGTCAGTTTTGAATTTTGCAGTGAATTTTCTCCTGTCTCTATTATATCCTTCCTTAAGGGCTATGTAAAATTCTCACCCTGACTTGCTTTATTTTGATTCTAGCATCACTTGAATTATGGCATTTGCAATTTGATTTACATCGTCTTCTGTATTATCTGCTCCGAATGTAATACGGATTGTTCCTTCCGCATATTCTTTCGGAACATCTATCGCTTTAATAACATGAGACACCTGCGTATTCACGGAATCACATGCTGATCCGGTAGAAATACATATTCCTTTCAAGTCAAGTCGATGAAGCAACATTTCACCATCGGCGCCACGGAATGAAAGACTCACATTACCAGGAAGGTGATTTTCTGCGCCATTTCGGATAAAATCCAAACCAGCCTGCTTCAAGTAGCTCACAAGTGTCTCCTCTAATACTTTGAGCCGTCTTTGTCCTTCTTCGATTTGAGTGGTGTTTTTCTGTAATGCCGCAGCCATACCAACAATCCCAGCGACATTTTCTGTCCCGGCGCGATTTCCTCTCTCTTGCGATCCTCCATTGGCGTATGGATGAATGGTCACACCTTTCTTGATATATAGAAAGCCTATTCCTTTTGGACCGTTGAACTTATGGGCGGATGCAGAGAGTAAATCTACATTCAAATCATAAACATTTATTGGAACATGACCAACTGCCTGCACCGCATCGGTGTGGAATAACGCTCCATGCGTATGGGCTATTTCAGCGAGTTCTTTTATCGGCTCTATAGTGCCAATTTCATTGTTGCCATACATGATTGAAACAAGAGAGGTTCTGTTTGAAACACATCGTTCAAGCTCGGTAGGATGAATGATACCTGTACTGTCAACAGAAAGATAAGTGACAGGAATGCCAAGGGGCTGAACAGTACTGCATGAATTCAGAATAGCATGATGTTCAATTCGAGATGTGATAATCTCGTTTTTCTCTTTGTCAAAGAAAAGCGATGCTTTAATCACCCAGTTGTCGCTTTCCGTGCCTCCAGAGGTAAAATAAATTTCCTCCGGATCAGCACCTATACAGGAAGCAATTGTTTCACGAGCTTGCTTCAAAGCTTTTTTAGCAGGTTTAGCAAAGAAATATGGCTGTGAAGCATTCCCATATTCATCAAGAAGATATGTCTTCATGGCGTCATATGCTTCTTTGCATAATTTTGTTGTCGCGGCATTGTCCGCATATATCATATATTTCACCTACCTATTCAAACAGTTTACAACCCTCGTCCTTGAATTCTTCAATCTTTTCGTTCAAATCCTCAACCGTGGTATCGAGATAAGATGCCAAACAATCCATACAATAATAGTTTTTTACATTCTTCCCAAGTAGCTTCTTATTAAGTCCGATTGTGTTCTTATTCAGCTTTTCCCTGCCACAACTTACACAGTCAATTCTATTCATTCTGCAACCTCCCTGAGAGTGAATCGAGGCATTTGCTTCTCCGGCTTTCGGTATTCATCGGGATCAAGAATTTCAAGCTGCTTTTGAATGATTCCCCTCATCTTTTTCGCAGGTCTGAGACAATACCGTTCAAATTCGTGCGGATCGACATCTCTTGCAGAGCGAACATTTGGGAAGAAAAGCTTTAAATATGCTGTGGTTAACCGCTTCACTGCTTCGACATGCCGCTCATACGCACCGTCAGAGGTCTGAACAAGACTGTCAACAATTGCTCGGTAACTTATATCATCTCGAAGCAAATGCAGGATTGAACAAAAATACTCTGTATTCAATGCCCATCCCGAAACCTTTAGCTCTGGCTTCATGGGAGGAATATCCCATCCTTTAATAAACCCGTGCATACGATCAACGAGAGCACTTTCTTTAAACAGAGATGGAAGTTCATTGAACATATTCTTATATTCATCCATATTGTTTTGTTCGATGTTTCCAAGAAAAACTATACCTGCATCTGATGTAACAGTAAATCCATCCACAGTACATTTACCGTTGTTTTCCATGTATCCCTGAAAAATAGACTGCATCTCACTTACGTTAGTGAATTGAACCTTTTTCACCTCATCAATAGCGACATAATCATGACCAACAATAAAGCCAGTCGTTCTACGAGCTTTGTCATAAAACATCTTTGGTCTTGAAACGGTGCCACCATCTACCAACAGCCCATACTTACTGATATTGCCAAAAACATAGGATTTTCCGGTTCCCTTGGGAGCAAGTTCAATAATATTTAGGTTCTTCTCCACAAAAGGAAGAAGTCGCTGAAGCATGGCAATTTTCTCGTATTCGTCTTCATAGCCACTTGGATTGTAATCCATCGCACCCAGTAAAACATCAATCCATTCTTCTGTAGAAAAGTCGGAACGCACATCCTTATAGAAATCAAGATCGACACTATATGGCGTAAAGCTGGTGAAGTCAGTTAATTTGATTTTTCCGGGTACTTTCGGTTTGGCACTGTCATCCGGTGGACGATACCCCAGTTCGACAATCCCCCAGATCTCACTGCTCCTCACCAGTTCATCCTTAACATTATCCCAGACAGTATCTTCGATAATGGTTTCTTTGTTTGTAAGACCATAATCAGGCAATTCAAACGATACAGTTCCCGTCTTGATATCAATATCAACATCAATTCTGGTTAACAACTTTACACGCTCATATTCTTTGCTGATACGGTTTTTTATACTAAGCCAGTCCTCTTTACGAGGCATATATGTATTAACAAAACCAAGCAAGTCTTCAACATCAAACTTTCCGTTATCATCTTCAAACTGTTTCAAAACCCAGTCTCGAAGGAATGACGGAAGCTTTAATGTCTTGAGAAAGCTCATCTCGCCAAGATTTTTATAGACAGCCATCTCTTCAAAGCAATCCCTGAGTTTGTCGCTCACTTAAGCCGACCTCCTTACAGTAATTTCCTCTCGCTGAAGTCAGAATTGTTTGCTGTAAATACCAATCCCGTCTTCAACAGGTTATTGTTATAATAAACATCTACAGTGTATTCACCCGCTTTACGAAGTTCAGGTAACACAAAAGTAAAAGTCTGTCCGTCATGAGATTCTCCTTCGCATTCACGTTCTAAGCCCGATATCCGTATAGTAAGGCTATCAAGCTTTGTTTTAGAAAACAGACGGATAGCGGCATCTTTTTTGCGTCTACTAAATTTTATGTTTTTGTCTAACAATTGTATCTCAATTTCGTTCGGTGAATAACTAATCTCAATTATCGGTACAACCACCTCTTCAAGAGTGGCACCACCATGCACTTCAACATTTGCTTTCCTACTCCCTTTGAATCTGTCATAGTTCGCAAGAACCCAGAATCCGTTTTCTTCTATTGCACAAGCAGGTTTTTCGTCTATCTCGCTTACCGGGCAGCATCTGCCTGAATGCTGTGCATTTGATTCAGACCCCCACATATTTTCACGATGACTGATCACCGAAAGCCTGCTTGCACCATGATCGGATATCATAATCGCACGCTTATAAGTACCATTCATCAATTTTGTTGCTATTTTTTCGATGGTCTGAGTGATAATCTCAAGCTCTCTTGGTATGTAGGTAGGTAAGGCGTTGTTTGTATAATCGAATTCCTCCACACCGTGATGTTTCAAATCATCAAGACTCTTAACTCCATTTTTGTCAGGAAGAAATTCTGCTCCGCCTGCCATTAAAACATCGACGAATTCTTTGTTGAAGGATGTGATTGAAGGAAGCTCGCAATGGCATAAGGTGACATGAGCAAGCAGCTTCTTTTTCTGGCACTGATCCATGATATAGCTTAGATATTCAACCCCCATCGCATCCACAAAATATACAAGCGTATCATTTTTTGGTATAGCGTCTAATTTCTCGCTACGTGCAGGAAGCAGAAGATTAAATTCCCGTTTTTCAGCCTGTTCCTCTACTAATTGCATAAAGTCCGGGAATACCTTGTTGACAACTTTCTGGTATTTGTACTCCTGAAAATAAGAATCCAGGAGCTGAATATTAAATCGATAAGGTTGTAAATATGCATAAAGTCCAGGGTAAATGTGGCGAAGAATCTCCTCTACATTTTTACGACCGATCTTTTCAGAATACGCATCGAGATTCTCAAATATCAAGTTTCTCTCTGCCTTGGATGCATCGGTGAGATAGTACAGTACATCCTCACCTTTTCTTTTTACCATGGCGCAATAATCTGCGATCTCTGCATCTGGATTTCCAAGCAAATGAATAAGCTTTTTCCGTTCGTCATAGTGTTCCCAGAATGCCTTATCCTTATGAGAAGCATGAAGAATACTTCTAAACACGCACCTGATAAACAGATTGCTATTATCTGCGTTCTTTATAGCTTCCGTCAAGCACCAGTTATCCTTAGTTCCATAAAGTTTTAGTGCTATGAAATATAACCATTTCTTGTTGGCGTCAAACGTGCTCCAGCTCCCCACAAACATATCCAGATTTGTCGTGGTCTTGAATATATCTGTTATGTATTTCATCCAAGAGCCATGCCGTGTAATATATGAAAGAGCATACTTCCATTCCTCCTCCGATCCATATTTTTTCTTTAGCTGTTCGGTAGTGGCGTCTATATCGCAAAGAACCTCAAATGAGTCATTAATCTCCTTTATGCCGTACATTGACCTAGGATAAGAGGATTTTCTTTTCTTCGTATGCACAAGCAGTCGCAGCGACTTGCCTTTTTCAACAACAGCGGGAACGTATTCAATTCCATCAACAGAGGCACTTTTATCAGGAATCAGAATATCATCCTTAACAAAGGTAAGGCGCGGGAGCTCTGCTTTTTGTCCATCCACTAAGTAAACAAATTGAGCATATCGTCTGTCTGTATTTTTCAGATATTTCTCACATTGATAACATATAACGATCAAATGTAAACCGGACAGAGATGTAGATATAATTCGGTTCAGAAAATCCTGTAGACTATCTTCGCCAAATAACCGATAATAGCTGGTGAGACCTGTTACGAAAACAGCACCCTTAGCCGTTGCCAGATAATTGTATAAGGCATCTTCTGACAGGTTTTCATCATTAGAAGAAAAATCAGCAACTGATTTAAGAACATTACTTCCCACATTAAAATACTGGCAAATAGCCTGTGTTGCATCCGGGTTATTCACATTCACGAGACGCGGATGCGCATCATTACGCTGCAGATATCTTTCAATCCGCTTTATAGTGTCTTCTTTCGTGAGACTCATACAGCGCGCCTCCTTACTTCCCTTTGATTATTTCCATCCCCACTATCATGTTGTCCTTAATAAGCCTCTTAAGATATTGCTTTGCTTCAGCAGCATCCATATCTTCAATTTTCTCCAGTGCCTTGCCACATCCGGTTTTATTATAGTTGTATTCTGCCATTGCCGCCAACTTCGCATCAACATCCGGCAGTCCAAACCAATCGTAAGGATCAACCGGAATTCTCCTTTTAAGATCATTCCGTACCTCATCCAGGTCCTCGAGCATGACACTATATGACTTTACTATATTCTCGCGAAAAGCCTTATCCCGTTCTTCCTGACTTGAAAGTCTTTCAAAGAAGTCCGCTCTCTCAAGGAACTCTGTTGCTTTCTCTATGGAGTTCGCGTCGGGATTCTTCCGATTCAGAGCTCCAAACGCCGCTCTGGCTGCCGGAACATCTTCGCTTGAAATCATGCACAAAATAGGCATAAGATATTTCTTCGACCACTGTCTTGGAGAATCTGTCTGTGTTTTATTACGCCACATTTCCTTCAGTTTTGCCGCACTTTGCTCGCTGATGTACTTATCAATGTCGATTGAACTGTAGACTGGTAATCAGATTTTTCGGCAGTAAACAGATTCTTAGGAAGCAGTCTGAATATTTCCTGTATCTCCTGATTACTAAAGCGGCCGACAATAAAAGCACATGCTTTCTTAAAGAGATCTGTTTGGCTGTTATAGAAACGATTGAATGCGTCTCCGTTTGTAGTTATCTGCTCAAGGAACTTCTCTCTCTTTGATTCGAGCAGTACACCGGACTTCTTAATGTCGTATAACAGCTCCATTAGATCGGACAAATCTTCCCAATAATTTTTTGCATACAAATAGGAAATCCGTATCATGTCGCATTTATCTGTCCATTCTCGAATGGTTCCGTCAAAAGATGTACTCTTGGGAAGGATCTTATTACTCTGAGCAATAATTCTGTATTCCTGTACAACCTCATTAATTTTCTGATTTGCTGTATCCGTGTTCCAAACCCAGTTCGCTGCATCCGCATCGAACTTTTTCTTTAGGCGGTTAATGAACTGCCCACCATCATTTACTTCATTTGCGAGTTTAGGTAACACTCCATCTTCATACTGTTTCAGATAAGCCTTCATTCCCTCTGTACACTTATCTTTTGTAACGAGTAAGGCAAGGTCATCGATTACACCTGGATTTTCTATGCAAAGCTTGCCTATTGCCATCGCGATATCGCTGTCTGTTTTGGCAATGCCATAATTGCTATTATTTGCAATACCGCTGTAGTCATCGATGAGACTTGAAACAACATCTTTCCCCGACTTCAGTGTTGCACCATCGAGAACATATTTAAGCACCCAGATAGGAAAGGACAAATTTTTCATTTTTTGGCGAATACGTTCCCGTGTCTGTTCAACAGAGTTACAGAGATTGATTGGAATACCAAAAATTTTCGAGGAAGCCTCATTGAATGCCCTTTCTTCTGCGGTAGTTGTGACGATAAACTTGTCTTTGTACCTTGGGATTGGGTTCTGCTGATGTTTTATTATTTCGGAGACCATCTCCTTGAGTTTGGCAACATCCAGAATGTCATTATTGATGCCATCACTATAATTATACGTTCCGTCAGTGTATTCTTTCAGAAGGAAGCCCATAACAAAAGCTGTCAGGTTACATGGCATAAATCCATAATTTCCGTTTTTATCTTGAAGAAAATCATAAATCTGTGCGATAGAAATTCTATCTCCAGAGGCAAAGGCGTCTTGAATGATCTTATCTATCTCTACTTTGATTTTCGATATTGGAAGATATGGGGCAGACTTCCAGTATTCCGGAACCTTCCACGCTTCTTTTCCGATGTAGTTCTCAAGCTTAGTCTGTTCATTACCAGAGCGGAACTGTCCCTTCGTTTCCTCTTTTGCGCCATATTCAACACCAGTAGGCAAAGAAGTTGACTGCCACATCGTATCATTTACGGATCCATGTGTTTCAAGGCCCTCGCTGTAATGCTTGCGATCAATAGCAAAAAGGTACTCAACAAGCTGATCAAAGGTAACAGCACGCTCACCAGCAGGCTTGTCCTGCGTATAGACCATGAACTCCCCTGATGCGATCTTTCCGCGCCATTTTTTCAAGACATCTTTAGCGTTGTTATCGTACTGATTGGCAAGGCTTCGATCCTGCTTTAAATTCACAATCGAGTTTGCCATTGCATCAGCGTACTGATCAAGAAGATCATTCCCAAGCGGAGTAATAGATGCGTCAATGAAGACAATATGATAACTTCCATCGGCAATTGCCTCTTTGATAACTTTTCCTATTTGCACGCTCTCTTCATCATCTCTGGCAAACGTAACGACAGCCATCAACTTGTTGCCAATCGAATCCTCTTGTCCGCGCAGCTTATTGATAGTCAACTTGAAATTGCTGTATGAAACATACTTCACCTCATACCGCAGACGGAGAGCTCCCGTCAAGGAGAGGGCTGATGCCATGTCTGCTTCCTGCACGAGGATAGAAGTGGATTTCTTTTTCTGTTCTTCTTTCTGTTTATCAATTTCAACAACATTGCCTGAGTTGATTAAGGCAGAATACTGCGTTTTTCCTCCCGGCATTGGCTTCTTATAAAGGATATCAGGAACCATACTGTCTGCTGTGCGGACCGGCTCATCATTCTCAAGATCAGAGCCCTCGAAGGCATTGTTCAGGTTCCTTTCATTCGGAATAAAGAGTTCTACTGAATCACCCGTACGTTGAGAGATTGCCTGCAGTAACAGCACCGTTTTCAAAACACGTTGGCGTTCAGAATCAAGGTTCTTATTTGCAGCAAGACCATAACAGTCAAGGATAGACCTGATATCTGGAGCAAGATACTCCTTGCCCTTTTCATAGAAGAAATCCCAAAGCATATCTATTGTCAGCAGCGGATTTGCATCATACGGCCCGCAATTATTGATAAACCACTGAAAGCCTTTGATTTCATCGCCGCGATCATTCTTAATGAAATCGAACATACTCCTCTGGTTAGAGTCAAACGCAGATGAGATATGCTTCAGCAGCAATGCCGCATACGGATGAATAGGCAGAATCTTTTTGAGTTCTGCATCATTGATTTTCGCCTTATCTTTTACAAGCTTTCTTGAATCATGCGTCCTGTCATAAAGATCTTCACGTGTTACATGCCAGTCCTTCTGAATCTGGGGATCTTTGTTTTCTTCCATCGCATCGCCCATGAGGCGGAATGCCATATTTTCAGGAAGTTCGATATTGCAGATAGGCTGGACGAAACGTCCCATCAGTCGCTTCCAGTCCTTGTCGGAGTCAGGAAACATGTGCATGACATTGTGTGTAACGATAATGAGATAGAACGGCTTGTCGCCACTGAAATCAGCAATTTCCTGAAATCCGGTCATTGCCCGCATGTTGTTGCGGAAATAATCCGTGAACTCATCCCAGATAAACACAATCGCCTTGAAATTGTTTCTCCTGATGACTGCGTCAATCCAGTTAAGAAGAGAAGTTGTCGTCAGTGTCAAGGCAGAAAAATGCTGTTCACGAGCAACCTTCATAATTTTGCCCATAAGCGTCTGGAGTGCATCTCCCTTTGACGACTGCTCCATTGCCTGTTCAGCATATGTATTTAATTTCTCAATGATCCTGTCAACATCGTCACCGGAGAAAAGATCAGTATACTTTTTCTGAATTAAGGCGTTGAAATAATTCTTATTGAGGATGGATTTACAATCTAAGTGCAACAGCTCCTAGACAACCAAATTAAAATGAC
>OLFY01001001.1_pt1 | contig 38483 bp, 34 predicted proteins | sample 1605611 | NCBI WGS metagenome assembly OLFY01 (sample SAMEA3888923, study PRJEB22519) | human gut metagenome | biome: human gut; feature: human-associated habitat; material: faeces | place: Denmark | collected 2011 | reverse complement strand
GGGTTAGTAGGGCGTAAAGGCGAAGGTACGCGGGCGGATATGGAATCCGCCCCTATGGTGTGAAAGGGAAGGGGGCGATAGAGATACAGTGGAGGGCCGGGCATGCCCGGCCCCTACTGGGCGGTTAAAGGAAAGCAGTCGACAACAGGTAGGAATTCCTCCGGCGCTGCGGCGCCACCTCCCTTTGACAATGGAGGCAGAGGGGGCGGGCGCGGCTTGCTCCGATAGGATGCAGCACAGACACCTTGCATGAAAATGCAGGGTGTTTTTTATTGCGAATCTCCCGAAAACCCGAAAACCGTCGCCCTTGCCCTTGCATAATTTCGCTGCAGGCCTTATAATATACTATAAGTGTTATTATAAGGAGGGGTGTGCCACGGCGCAGACCAAACCACAAAAACAGGTGCTGGGCATACTGGGCGGGCTGGGGCCTGCGGCCAGCTGTTACCTGTACCAAATGCTGATCGACCACACCCCGGCCAGCTGCGATCAGGACCACATCGACATTGTTATTTCGTCGCGGGCATCGACGCCCGACCGCACGGCGTTCATCATGGGCAAAAGCAAGGATGACCCCTTTGCCGTGATGGAGCAGGACGGTTTCAGCCTGGTACACTACGGTGCCACGGTGCTGGCGATACCCTGCAACACAGCGCACTATTTTTACGACCGCCTGGCTGAGGCGCTGCCGGTGCCGGTGCTGAATATGCCCCGGCTGACCGTGGCCGACGCCAAGGCGGCGGGCTGCACGAAGCTGGGCATCCTGGCGACGGACGGCACGCTGGCGGCGGAGACCTACCAGCTGGCCTGCCAGGCGCAGGACATCGACTGGGCGGTACCGTCGGAGGAACACCAGCAGGAAGTCATGTCGGTGATTTACGACGACATCAAGCAGGGCAAGCGTGCCGATATGGCAAAGTTCGGCGCGGCGGTGCACGACCTGAAAAAGCAGGGTTGCGATATGGCGGTTCTGGGCTGCACCGAGTTGAGCCTGGTCAAGCGGGACGAGCACCTGGGTAAGTTTTTTATTGACAGCACCGAGGTACTGTGCCGCCACGCACTGGAAGCGTGCGGGGTGGCACCGGTGGGGTTCTAAAGGCGCGAGGAGGCGGCCAGAGGACTGGCCGCCCTACGAAGCGGCGAAACCGCCCGGGCGCGTGTGGCTGCAGTGAACGGGCAAAGCCCTTTCGCCCTCGCGGCTCGGCCATCGCCCTTGTAAGGGCAGGCTTTTGCGGGCTTCGCCCGAATGCCCAGAATATAAAATCCAGCATAAGCGCAAAAAACACACCAAAAACGGTTTGTGTATATAAGGAGAGAAATCACAAATGGATCAGAAAAAATTTTACATCACTACGCCGATCTATTACCCCAGCGATAAGCTGCATATCGGCCACACCTACTGCACCGTTGCCACCGACGCTATGGCACGCTATAAGCGCTTGCAGGGCTATAACGTCAAGTTCCTGACCGGCACCGATGAGCACGGCCAGAAGATTGAACTGAAAGCCAAAGAAGCGGGCGTCACCCCGCAGCAGTTCGTCGACAACATCGTCGAAGGCCCCAAGGGCGTCAAGGATCTGTGGAAGCTCATGAACATCAGCTATGACCGGTTCATCCGCACCACCGACGACTACCACGTTGCTGCCATCCAGAAAATCTTCAAGAAGATGTACGAGAAGGGCGACATTTATAAGGGCAAGTACGTCGGCAAGTACTGCACCCCCTGCGAGAGCTTCTGGACCGAGAGCCAGCTCGTCAACGGCTGCTGCCCCGACTGCGGCCGCCCCGTTGTCGACGCCGAGGAGGAGGCTTACTTCTTCCGTCTGTCCAAGTATGCAGACCGCGTGCGCGACCTGCTGGTCAACACCGACTTCCTGCTGCCGCGCTCCCGCGTCAACGAGATGGTACACAACTTCATCGACCCGGGCCTTGAGGATCTGTGCGTTTCCCGCACCAGTTTCAAGTGGGGCATCCCGGTCGATTTCGACCCCAAGCATGTCGTCTACGTCTGGATCGACGCGCTGTTCAACTACACCACGGCGCTGGGCTTCATGAATGACAAGTACCCCGACAGTGATTACGAGACCTTCTGGCCTGCTGACGTGCATTTTATCGGCAAGGAAATCGTCCGCTTCCACTCCATCATCTGGCCTGCCATGCTGATGAGTATGGATATGCCCTTGCCCAAGCACGTTTACGGCCACGGCTGGCTGCTGCTGGACGGCGGCAAAATGTCCAAGTCCAAGGGCAACGTGGTTGACCCCTACCTGCTGGCCGAGCGTTACAGCGCCGACGCGCTGCGCTACTTCCTGCTGCGCGACTTCCCATTCGGTTCGGACGGCAACTTCTCCAACGAACTGCTCATCAACCGCATCAACATGGACCTGGCCAATGACCTCGGCAACCTGTTGAGCCGCACCACCGCCATGGCCGACAAGTACTTTGGCGGCGAGCTGCCTGCCGAGCAGGCTGAAGGCCCCGAGGATGCTGCCCTGATCGAGAAGGCCACCGCCCTGCGCGCCCGCTATGAGGCCGACATGGAGGCCTATGCCTTCCAGAATGCGCTGGCTGATGTGTTCGAGGTCATCGACAACGCAAACAAGTATATCGACGCCACGGCACCGTGGGTGCTGGCCAAGAGTGAGGAATCCAAGCCCCGTCTGGCCCGCGTGCTGTACAATCTGGCCGAAACGCTGCGCATCTGCACCGTGCTGCTGCAGCCGTTCATGCCCGACACCTGCGAGAAGATTTTTGCCCAGCTGAATGTTGCCGCCGACGGCAAGACGTGGGACAGCGCCGCCGTCTTCGGAACCCTGCCTGCCAACGCCACCCTGCACAAGGGCGAGAACATCTTCCCCCGCATTGACGCCGCAAAGGAGCTGGCTGAGCTGGAGGCCCTGGAGGCTGCCCAGAAGGCCGCCGCCCAGGCTGCCAACGCACCTGCCGAGGAGCCGAAGAAAGAGGAGGCTGCCGCTGCTTCTGCGGAGCTTATCGGTGAGCATGAGGAAGAAATCACCTTCGATGACTTCTGCAAGGTTGAGCTGCGCGTGGCCGAGGTCCGCGCCTGCGAGCGCATGAAGGAGAGCAAGAAGCTCCTGCACCTGACCGTGTTCGACGGCGAGCGCGAGCGCTGCATCCTGTCTGGCATTGCCAAGTGGTTTGCGCCCGAGGATCTGATTGGCAAGAAGATCGGCATTGTCGCCAACCTGGCCCCCCGCCCGATGATGAAGGGCAAGTATGTCAGCGAGGGTATGATTTTTGCCGCTGACACCGATGTGGACGGCGGCTGCGCCATCGCGTTCTTCCCGGACAGCACCCCCGCCGGCGCGCGCATCCACTAAGGCGGTGCTATGCAAAAATCTAAGTTAGACCAATTTTTCTCCATCCCGGCGGCGGCCGTTTTGATGGCCGTTGTCTGCAATGTGCTGTGGGGGTCGGCGTTCCCCTTCATCAAGCTGGGCTACCGCCTGTTTGCGATTGATTCCGCCGATACGGCGTCGATTTTGTGCTTCGCGGGTGTCCGTTTTATGATGGGCGCGGCGCTGGTCTGGCTGGCCGGTCTGGCGCTGAACCGCCGCCCGCTGCCGATGCCGCACGGCAAAACGCTGGCTTCGGCCTGCGGGCTGGGCCTGTGGCAGACCGCTGCACAGTATTTCTTCTACTACTCCGCCGTGGCGCTGCTGACCGGCGCGATGGGCGGTATTTTGAACAGCACCCAGAGCTTTATGGGTGTGATCCTGGCGCACTTTTTGTACGGCAAGGCCGACCGGATGACCCCGCGCAAGGCGCTGGGCTGTGCGCTTGGCTTTGGCGGTGTTTTGATTGCCACGCTGGGCAACCACGGCAGCGGCAGCGCAAAGGGGATGGCGTTCATGCTGATTGCCTCCGCAATCTTTGCATCGGCCGGGCCGTGGAACAAGGCCGTGACCCAGTATGCAGACAGCTTTTCGGTCTGTGTGCTGAACCTCGGTGTTGGTGGTCTGGTGCTGGCTGTGATGGGCTTTGCCATGGGCGGCGGCCTCCACCCCGAGAGCGCCGCAGGTATCCCAGTGCTGCTGTTTTTGGCGTTTATCTCCGGTGCGGGGTATGTGATTTGGGCGCTGCTGATGAAAAACAACCCGGTCTCCCGCATTGCGGTATTCGGTCTGATCATTCCGGTCATGAATGTACTGCTGTCGGCGCTGCTGAACGGCGAGCCGCTGTTTGAGTGGAACTACCTCGCCGCGCTGCTGCTGGTCTGCATAGGCATTTATCTGGTCAACCGCGCCCCGCAGGAGGCCAAGGCATGACAAACATTTTTGACACCCACGCGCACTATTCCTCGCGCCAGTTTGACGCTGACCGCGCCGCACTGTTGACTGCTCTGCCTGCGGGCGGCGTGGTGGGCGTGCTGGAATGTGCCACCCACTCCGGCGATGCCGCCCGCGTGCTGGAACTGACGCACAGTGCACCGTACTTCCACGCAGCCATCGGCATCCACCCGGAGAGCCTGATCGAGGAGGACGCCGCCACGGTGGCCGTTTATCACGGCGATTGGCGTGCCGAGCTGGCCGCCATGCGCCCGCTGTTTGAAGATAAGTCGGTCGCAGCGGTGGGGGAAATCGGTCTCGACCACCACTGGCCGGTGCCCCGGCAGGAGCAGTACGACCTGTTTGAGGCACAATTACAACTTGCGAAAGAGCTGGATTTGCCGGTGTCGGTCCACGACCGCGAGGCCCACGCCGAAATGTACGAGCTGCTGCGCAAATATAAGCCGCGCGGCGCACTGCACTGTTACAACGGCAGCGCCGACGACGCGGCCTGGCTGGTGGAACAGGGTATGTACCTGGGCTTTGGCGGCGCTGTGACCTACAAAGGGGCCAAGCGTGCGGCCAAGGTGCTGGCCGCCATCCCGCACGAGCAGGCGCTGCTGGAAACCGACTGCCCCTACATGGCTCCCGAGCCGGTGCGCGGCACCCGCAACGACAGCCGCAACATTGCCCACGTGGCGGCGTACATCGGTACGATCTGGGACATGGACGCCCAGGCTGTGCTGGACCAGACCGCCCAAAACGCCAGGGCTTGCTTTGGCGTGTAAAATGCTGTAATATACAGATGTATATTGAATAAAAAATTCAGGAGTGACTTACCATGAAAGCACGTATCCCTAAACATCGCGAATTTATCATTGATTTCCCGCAGGATATGGATCAGGCCAAGGCTGACGAGGGCTGGAACAAGCTGAACGAGATCGTGGAGGAGTACAAGAAGGCCCACAACGGCCAGAGCGTTTACTCCGCGACCTTTATTGAGGACTGCGAGCCTGCTGTGAAGAAGCTGCAGGAAGAGTACGGCTTCAACTACACCATTCAGGAAATCAAGTAATTTGCACCGGCGGACAACTGCGTCCGCCGGTTTTTGGTTATGGCAAAGGGGGAGGCAAGAATGCAAAAGACCGTGATACGCCCGGCGGGGGAGGGGGATATCCCCGCCATCATTGCGCTGTACCGCGAGCTGGACGCCGCCATGGTGGATCTGCAGCCGGAGTTTTTCTGCGAGGCCCCGCGGGAAGAAGCGGAGATCAGCAGCGCCGTCAAGGCGCAGGACGCGGATTTTCTGCTGGCTGAGCAGGACGGCACACCGGTGGGCTTTGCGCTTGTCACCTACGCCGGGTGGACGCCCGCGTACAGCTGCGTGCTGCCCCACCGCTACGCCCGGCTGGAAGATCTGGTCGTCGGCAAGGCTTACCGTGGCCGGGGCATCGGCGGCGAACTGCTGGCCGCCGCCAAGCGCTGGGCCCGGAACCGGCGGCTGGAATACGTAGAGCTGAATGTTTTAGCCCAGAATGAAAGCGCTGTAAAACTCTACGAGTCGCAGGATTTTGTCGAAGCAACGAAAGTTATGCGGTGTATGCTGTGAAAACCGCTCTGTAGGGGCCGGGCATGCCCGGCCCGCAGGTTTACGGTTGCACCCCTTTCGCGGTTGATTTGCAGGGCGGGGCTTGACCCCTTTGCGGGGCGTCGGGGACGCCGCCCCCTATAGGCATAACCCGCAAAGTTTCTCACTCCCGCAAATGGGCACGGCGGCCAGAGGACTGGCCGCCCTACATCCATTACAAATCCCACAACCCAAACAAAAAAGCCGGGGCGAACATTTCGTTCGCCCCGGCGGTCTTACTTCTTCGGAGTCATAGCCTCATAACCCTTTTTCGTTATTTTTCGGACTGTTTCCGCATCGTCATGGGAATCATCCTATCTTTTTGCGAATTTTGATTGCCCTTTCAGGATCTTACTAACTGTTCATTGGACTTACCCTCTGGTTCGTTATTTGCTCAAAAGCATTTGTGGAACGGAGTAATGGTCGTTATTAAGATCGTTCCTGGGGTCTGGGTCTGATGCTGAGGACCAAAGCCTCTTAACTCTAGTACATTGGAGTTTCTCCTTGGTAATCAGGTGAAATTCAGGTACTTCCTGTTCGGCGGAGTGGTGACGGTCATCTCTACCAGCCTTCTTTCTTCCTGATCTATATGTTATGCTGGGGGTCTGTTTTGACGGCCCCTGGGTCTGCTAAACGAAGTTGTAAGCAACCGTGCATCGCGTTCTTTTTGCTTTCTGTACAGGTTATGACCTGCGGCTTTGGATGCGGTCCTTATCTTGTCAGCAGGCCCAGGCCCGCCGGTGGTGAATGGGATCTTTGAAGTTTGCCATTGGACTTGAGCCTCCTTCCTTACGAATCCTAGCCGGCGGCCTTTACTTTGTCTTTCCGTCTTCTGCCCTCGTGCTGCTGGATCGGAGTCCTTAAAGTGCTTCCTTTTTCACTCCCCGACTTTAGGGAACTTCTGGAAGATCTTCTTTAAGATGTCGGTCTGTTCACGATCGGTCTTTATGAAGATTTGTTGGAAAGTGGCAACTCTTGGAGTTCTTAACTCCTTATCTCCGGCTGTTTTCTTTCTGTGACTATACTATATCACAGCCTTGGGATTTCGTCTATTCGCAGACCGCACAAGCTTTATATGCAATATTTGTGCATAATCAGGATTGATTGTTCCATATCAAAAGTGGTATAATAAATATGTTGGGCGCGTGTACGCCAACATAAAACCGCTGCTTCTTGGAAAAAAGAAGCAGCGGTTTTTCGCTATATTGGCTTCCCCCGAGGGGGAAGCTGTCGGCGGCCCCGCTCGCCGACTGATGAGGGGCAAACTTACTGTAATTGCCCATGAACGGGTTGCTGAGGCAAACTCGCCCCTCATCCGGCCCTGCGGGGCCACCGCACCCCTTCTGGCGCTGCGCGCCACCTCCCCCGTATCGGGGGAGTCTGTCCCCGAGGGGGAAGGCGTGGAGCTTTTTTACATCGTCTCCGGTGCGTTCACCTTGAACATCGTCAAAATGTTATGGATGACCCCGCGCACGGCCAGGCAGAGGGCAATGCGGCCCTGCTGCACGGTACCCTCGGCATCCAGGATGCGGCAGGCGTTGTAGAAGCGGTGGTAGGCCGACGCCACATCAATGCAGTAGCGGGTGATGCGGGCCGGGTCGTACTTCTCGGCGGCGGCGGCGATCTCAGCGGGGAAGGCGGCCAGCAGGCGGATGAGTGCCTGCTCGGCGGGGTCGGTCAGCACGCTGGCGTCCACGGCGTCCGCGCCTGCAAACTTTACGCCCTCGCTCTCGAGCTTTTTCAGCACCGAGCAGATGCGCGCGTGGGCGTACTGCACGTAGTAGACCGGGTTCTCGCTGTCGTTGCGCACGGCCAGGTCCAGGTCAAAGTCCAGCGTGGAGGAGCTCTCGCGCTGGTTGAAGAAGAACCGCGCGGAATCGATGGGCACTTCGTCCAGCAGGTCGGTCAGGGTGATGGCCTTGCCGGTGCGCTTGCTCATACGCACGGGCTTGCCGTCGCGCATCAGGTTGACCATCTGCATCAGCACAATGTCCAGGCGGCTGCCGTCCAGACCGATGGCGTCCATCGCGCCCTTCATGCGGGCGACATGGCCGTGGTGGTCGGCGCCCCAGACGTCGATGGCCTTGTCAAAGCCGCGCACGGCCAGCTTGTTGTAGTGGTAGGCGATATCGGCCGCAAAATAGGTGGGGATACCGTTGGCGCGGACGAGCACCTCGTCCTTGGCCTCCTCCTCGCTGCCGTCTTCGGTCTTGCGCTTGTTCACAACGCCGTACTTGGCGGCGTATTGGGCGCTGCGGTACATGATGGCACCGTCCTCGGCCTTGTAGCAGGCGCCGGTCTCCAGCAGCTTGTCCACCACGGCCTTGACTGCGCCGGAGTTGTGCAGGTCGCTCTCATGGAACCAGACATCGTACTCGATGCGGTACTTGCCGAGGTCGCGCTGCAGACCGGCGATGTTCTTGGGCAGGGCATCGGCCACAATGGCTTTTTTCAGCTCGTCAAAGTCCTTGTTGACGTAGGCGTCGCCGTGGACGGCGGCAAACTCCTTGGCGCGGGCGATGATATCCGCACCCTGGTAGCACTCCTCGGGCAGGGGGCAGGCGTCCTCGCCCTTGTAGAGCTGCAAATAGCGGATGGCAAGGCTCTTGCCGAATTTCTCGATCTGGTTGCCCGCGTCATTGATGTAGAACTCGCGGGTCACGTCGTAACCGGCCCAGTCCAGGCAGGCGGCCAGGCCGTCGCCCAGGGCACCGCCGCGGGCGTTGCCCATGTGCATGGGGCCGGTGGGGTTGGCCGAAACGAACTCGACATTGTAGCGCTTGCCTGCGCCAACGTCGGTGCGGCCGTACTCGGGGTTGGCCACGGCGGCACGCACAACGCTGGTGAACCAGTCCTGGCCAAGGAACAGGTTGATGAAGCCGGGGCCTGCGACCTCGAAGCGGTCAAACAGGCTGCCGCTCAGCTGCAATTTTGCGGTGATGGCCTCGGCAATCTGGCGCGGGGCCTTGTGGAACGCGCGGGCACCGGCCATGGCAACATTGGATGCGATATCGCCGTTTTTGACGTCGGCCGGGATCTCGACGATGAAGTCGGGCAGCGCAGCCTCGGGCAAGGCACCGTCAGCGACGGCTGCCTTGACGGCATCGGTCAGCAGCGCACGCGCCTGTGCCAGCGCCGCCGCACGGGGGTTGTAGTTTTTATAATCCATGATGAACCTCCTGTGGGGGATTTTTCTATGATAACGCCGTAGGGGCCGGGCAGGCCCGGCCCGCGGCTTTGCCTTTACAGAGTGCTTTCCGGTAGGCTGAGAGCCATAGGGACAGCGTGTTTTTAAGATTCCGGCAGCTTATCGACCGTAATGTCAACAAGATTCCGGCTGATGAAACTCTCGGCACCGGAATCCAGCGTGTAGCTGAATTGCAGCTTGCCGCCGTTTTCGTCCAGCGCGTGCTCGATGACGTCAGCGGACACGCCCAGACTGATGGCACCGTACCCCGTCTCGTAATGGCAGAGGTGGCGAGTGCCCTTCTCGATGACGAGCTGACTCGTCTGCTTGCCGAACCGCAGCATCGAGACTTTGCGCGCGTCGTCGGCCACCTTTACCGTTGTCGTGCAGCCCTCGTAGCCGGTGGCCTCGGTCTCTTTGTATACAATATAGTAAGCGCCATCCTTGTGTACCAGTGAGCCGCGCGTCATCAGCTCCACGGTGTCCGTGTCGCCGCGCTGCTCCATCGTGCCCTTGATGGTGATGAGATATTTTTCTTCCATGGTGTACCTCTACTAAAAGCCTTCCCCCCTCGGGGACAGACTCCCCCGATACGGGGGAGGTGGCGCGCAGCGCCAGAAGGGGTGCGGTGGCCCGCAGGGCCGGATGAGGGCAGACCTTCCGTCGTTGCCCGGGAATGGGCGGCCACGGCAACCCGCCCCTCATCAGTCACCTTCGGTGACAGCGCTCAATATGTTTCGATCGCAATTCTTTCCACCGTTCCGCCGGCGTATTCACCCAGGAACGTGTGGGCCAGCTCGTCGAAATTGTCCGGTGTGTCGCTGACAAAATACTTCGCCGTGCCGCCGCTGGTCTTGCCGTTCAGCAGCCCCAGGTCGTCCAGCGCGGCCGCGGCGGCCTGCGCCGTCACCTTGCCGGAATCCACCAGATGCACGTCGCCGCCCATAAAATCGCCGATCATCTTTTTCAGCAGCGGATAGTGCGTGCAGCCCAAAATCAGCGTGTCAACGCCCGCGCCCTTCAGCTCCTGCAGATACTCCGCAATGATGAGCTTTGTGACCGGGTTGCCGTCGTTGAAATAGCCGTTTTCCACCAGCGGCACGAACATCGGGCAGGCCCGGGCGAAAATCTCCACCTCGGGCATCATGTCGCGGATGACCGCCGCATAGGACCCGCTGCGCACCGTCGCCGCCGTGCCGATGATACCCACTTTTTTGTTGCGGGTCGCATCCACTGCCGCGCGGGCCGTCGCGCCCACCACGCCGGTGAACGGCACGGGCAGTTTGGCGGCTTCCTCGGGCGGATAGGTCGAGGACACCGTACCGCAGGCAGCAATGATGAATTTTACGTCCTGCTGCAATAAAAAGCGGATATCCTGCCGCGCGTACTGCACAATGATGTCCCGCCCGCGGCTGCCGTAGGGCACGCGACCGGTATCGCCAAAGTAGACGATATCCTCGCCGGGCAGCACGCGGCGCAGCTGACGCACGGCGGTCAGCCCGCCCAGGCCGCTGTCAAAAACGCCGATGGGGCGCGGGTCCATCAGTAGGCCCCCTTCCGGCGGTGCAGGGCCAGCCGCAGCAGCTTATCGACCAGTGCCGCATAGCTCAGCCCCTCGTGCTCCATCAGCTTGGGGTACATACTGATGGGCGTAAAGCCGGGCAGGGTGTTCAGCTCGTTGCACAAAACGCGCCCGGTGCCGCGCTCCACAAAGAAGTCGCAGCGGGACAGACCCGCGCAGTTCAGCGCCAGATAGGCCTTGCGGGCCTCGGCCTTCACCTCGTCGAGCTTTTCCTCGCTCAAATGGGCGGGGATGACGGTCTGGGACACGCCGTTTTTGTACTTGTCGTCGTAGGTGTAGAACTCGGCCCCGGCCAGAATCTCGCCCGGGCGGGTCGTCATGACGCTGGCGGGGTCGTCAGGGTTGCCGATGGCGGCACACTCGACCTCCTGCGCGTCGATGAACTCCTCAAACACGACCTTGTCGTCCTCGCGCAGGGCAATCTCAACCGCCTGCTCCAGCGCGGCGCGGTCCGCAGCCTTGCTGATACCCACGCTGGAACCCGCATTGGCGGGTTTGACAAAGATGGGGTAGTCCAGCTTTGCCTCCACGGCGTCCAGCACCACGGGGCCGTTCAGCGTCAGGTCGGCGCGGGTGGCGGCCACCCACTTGCAGTGGGGCACGCCCGCAGCGTCCATCAGGGCGTTGGCAACGGCTTTGTCCATGCAGACGGCGCTGCCCAGCACGCCGCAGCCCACGTAGGGGATGCGGGCCATCTCAAACAGGCCCTGAATGGTGCCGTCCTCGCCGTTTTTGCCGTGCATGACCGGGGCGCAGATGTCAATGCGGACAAGCTCGGCCTTGCCGTCTTTCAGCAGCCAGATACCGTGATCCGCGCGGTCCGGGCTGAGCACACAGGGCGTGCAGCCGCCCTGCTCCCAGCTGCCGTCGGCCATGGCCTCGGGCGTGGGGTGGCAGGCCAGCCAGCGGCCGGTCTTGGTGATGCCCACCGGGAACACCTCATATTGTTCTGCGCAGGGGCTTTGGCCCAGGGCGCGCAGCCAGGCCGAGGCCGACACGCAGCTGACCTCATGCTCGCTGGAGACGCCGCCGAAGAAGAGCGCAACGCGCAGTTTGGAATTACTATTCATCAAAAAGACTCCCTTTGTAAAATTGCGCGGCCCCTTGGGGCACACTACAAGTCTTCAGCTTATAATCATAACATATTATGCGGCCGTTGGCTAGATTATTTTTACGATTTTTTAGGCGAATATATCGTAGGGGGAGAGATTTATCCCGCCCGGTGGACTTCCTAGGCAGATGTACGGCCAAAACGCCGCCGCCCTGTAGGGGCCGCACATGTGCGGCCCGCAGCTTCATGTAGGGAACCCTGCGGGGCGTCGAGGACGCCGCCCCCTACAACCGAAGGCCGCTATAAAACAAAAAACGACCCGCCATCCCGGCAGGTCAGTCGTCCAGCTTGATTTTGTAGTGGGTCAGCAGTTCGGCCTGCTCCAGCAGCAGCCGCCGTTGGCTGGGGGTAAAGCTGCGGAACAGCGCCAGCAGCTGGCGCTCGTCGTCCGTCACCGGGGATTTGTGCCCCAGCAGATAGTCGATGCTGACCCCAAAATAATCCGCAATGCGCCGCAGGGTGTCGTAGTCAGGTTCACGGATGCCCTGTGTATAGTTACTGAGCGTCGAGGCACTCAAGCACAATTTGGGTGCAAGGTCTTTAATTTTGATTTCTTCGCAGTCAATCAAATAACGTAAACGTTCGTTAAATTCCATAAATTTGCCTTTTTCCATAAAACTTTGGTTTGAGAACAGCAGAAAAACACAAAACGAGTTACAAAAGCACGATTTGGATTGACAAAGCACGAAATGTGTTATAAAATGACAATATGAAATGCCGACATGGCGCTGAAATGTTGGTGTAAAAGAGAAAAATTTGGAGGAAAACAAGGTGTTCAAAAAACTGAAAGACAAAAAGGGTTTCACCCTCGTCGAGCTGATCGTCGTCCTGGTCATTCTGGCTATCCTGGCCGCCCTGCTGGTTCCGGCTCTGACTGGTTACATTGACAAGGCGCGCAAGGAAGCTGTTGTTGCAGAGACTCGTTCTGCAGTTATGGCCGCACAGACTATTGTGTCTGAAAAGTACGGCACGGCGAAGGGCGATGTTACAGTGGAGACTACCGACTACACTGACATTAAGAACCTTGCAGAGGTACCGGGCACTATTAAGGATATTGTCGTCGATCAGGTTACTGGAAGTGACAACAAGGGTGCAGTTACACAGTTGACCTATACTAGCGCGGATGGCAAGTATACTTGCTATTACTACGACAAGACCTACAACTGGAAGGCGAAGGCTTAAACAAAGGTATAGTTCTATTTTCCCACCACCTCCCGTGGTGGGATTTTTTATACCCCTCTACCTTATAATACCCGCTCTGTAGGGGCCGGGCATGCCCGGCCCGCAGCCTTGCCATAGCCGCGCGCCCCCGGGTCAGCCGTAGGGGAGGGATTTATCCCTCCCCGCAGAAAAGCCTCCCTTGTCAAAGGGAGGTGGACGCCGAAGGCGGCCGGAGGGATTCTGACGGGCCTTGCTCTGCGCACCGTCACCCCCGCAGCCGGGCAGGAATCCCTCCGCCTCGCTTACGCTCGGCACCTCCCTTTGACAAGGGAGGCCTTTCGACAATCCGCCCCTACAACCTCCGAAAGGCGGTTACCATGCCTCAAACACCTAAACTTTCTCCACAGCAAAAACTTATAATAGTGGAAAAAATACTAGCCGGAGAGACCAGCCGCCAAGCGGCGGCGAAAAGCGCCGGCGTCAGCGTCACGGCGGTGCGCCAATGGCTGCGCATCTATGAGGCCGAAGGCCCGGACGGTCTGGCCCCGCGCACGACGTCCCGCCACCTGACCGCCGAGGAAAAACAGGCCGCCGTCGCCGCCTACCTGGCGGGGGAAGGCTCGCTGTTTGATATCTGCAAAAAATACGGCATCCGCAGTACCCAAAACCTGCAAAAAATGGTCGAGACCGTGCAGGCAGGCGGCACACTGCGCGGCTACCATGGGGCGTCGCGCCACAAGGGCACGGCCTACACCACGGCCGCCGACCGGGAAAAGATCGTGCGGGAATGCCTGCAAAACGGCTGCGATTACGGCGCAGCTGCGTTAAAATGTAACGTGGACTATAAGGCGCTTGTACGGTGGGTGGGGCAGTACCGCGTGGGCGGGGCGGCCGCTTTGCACGACGCCCGCCACAGCAGCGAGGGCACAAGCCGCGCCAAGGGGCGTGAGCGCACCGTGCCGCCGATGCAGCGGCTGGTCATTGTGCTGGACTGCCTGGAAAACGAGAAAAATTACGGCGCTATGGCGCAGAAATACGCCGTGGCCTACCACCAGGTCTACCGCTGGGTGCAGCGCTACCTGCGCGACGGCTGGCGCGGCATGAACGACAAGCGCGGCCCCGCCGACACCCACGCCCCGGCGGAACGTTGGGCGACCGAAGCCGACGCCGAAGCCTGGGTCAAAAACTGCCCCGGCGTGCCCAAACCCCTGCCCGGGATGCTGCGCCGCGCCGGGTGCAGTTGGTGCGTGATTGCAAAAATTTTGTTTGATCTGGCGAGGATGTAGTGCTGCACGATGAAAAACATTGCAGAGCCGTAGGGGCCGGGCATGCCCGGCCTGCGGGTGTAAGGCAGCGGGGCATCTGGGGGAAAGCTGCGGGCCGCATATATGCGGCCCCTACAGGGCGGCGGCGCTTTGGCCGTGCATCTGTACGGGAGGAATAAATACGCAAAAAACTTTCGGCGGCCCTATTGACACGCCCTTGCTTTTGTGGTAAACTAATTGCTGTAAAAAAAGCAGCAACCGGCAGTAGGCCGTCGGCTCACCTTGCAGGGTTTGTCAAAACCCCGGGTCATACCATGATACGCACTAGGTGCGCAACTTCGTATGTTCGGCGGCTGCTTTCAATGGCAGCCGCTTTTGTCTTTATCATACACTTGTGGGAGGTGTGTTACAATCGCCAGCAACAGCAAATCCAACGAACTGGAAATCAATGAGCAGATCCGCGACAAAGAGATCCGCCTGATCGGCGCGGACGGTGCACAGATGGGCATTATGAGCCCCCGCGATGCACTGAAAATGGCTATCGACAAGGACCTTGACCTGGTCAAGGTCGCACCGCAGGCCAAGCCGCCGGTGTGCAAAATTCTTGATTACGGTAAATACCGGTTCGAGATGCAGAAAAAGGAAAAGGAAGCCAAGAAAAACCAGAAAGTGGTTGAACTCAAGGAAATCCGCCTGTCTCTGAACATCGACACCAACGACTTCAACACCAAGGTGAATCAGGCTGCTAAGTTCCTGCAGCAGGGCCACAAGCTCAAGGTGAGCATCCGGTTCCGCGGCCGCGAAATGGCGCATACCAGCTTAGGTCTGGACGTCCATAAGCGTTTTGCCGAGGCGTTGGTGGGCAAGGCCGTCATCGACAAGCAGCCCAAGCTCGAGGGCCGCAGCATGATGATGTTCATGTCCCCCGTTCCCAACAAGTAAGAAAGTAAACTCTCTAGGAGGAAACAACAATGGCTAAAATGAAGCTCAAGACCCTTTCCGGCGCCAAGAAGCGCTTCAAGATGACTGCTTCCGGCAAGATCAAGCGCAATGCGTCCAAGCGCCGTCACATTCTGACCAAGAAGACCACCAAGCTCACTCGTGGCCTGCGTATGCCCAAGTACGTTGACAAGACCAACGAGGCTACTGTCAAGAAAATGATGCCCTACGGTGGCTAATCGCTACGACATTTAAAGGTCAGTTTACTACCAGTTATAGACAAAGGAGATATAAAACATGGCTCGTATTAAAGGCGCTACCATGACGCACAAGCGTCGTGCTAAGACTCTCAAGCTCGCAAAGGGTTACTACGGTGCTAAGTCCAAGCACTTCCGCATGGCCAAGCAGGCCGTTATGAAGAGCGGCAACTACGCTTTCGTTGGCCGTAAGCAGAAGAAGCGCCAGTTCCGCAACCTGTGGATCACCCGCATCAACAACGCTGTTCGTGCTCAGGGTATGAACTACTCCACCTTCATGAACGGCCTGAAGAAGGCCGGCGTCGAGCTGAACCGCAAGATGCTGTCTGAGATGGCCATCCACGATCCCGCCAGCTTCAATGCGCTGGTTGAGACCGCCAAGAAGGCTCTGTAATAGCTTGCTAAAAAGACTCGCGCACACGCGCGAGTCCTTTTGTGTTTAAAGGGGAAAATGGCAAAAAAGCGGGCAACCAAGGAAAGCTCTCCCCTCATCCGGCCTGCGGGCCACCTTCTCCCCCAAGGGGAGAAGGCTTGAGGCTGTGGAGCCTTCCCCTTCGGGGGAAGGTGTCGGCGGCCCCGACCGCCGACGGATGAGGGACGGCCTTCCGGCAGACTGCCGTTTCTCTTTATTCACACAATTTAGTTGATTTTATACAAAAGGGGCGCTACAATGGAAACGATCACCAGCCGCGATAACGCCAAGATCAAATACGCCTGTGCTGTACGCGATACCGAAAAGCAGCGTGCCGCCGACGGCGTGTTCTTTGCCGAAGGGCCAAAACTCTGCCTGGAACTGGCGAAAAGCTGCACGCCGCGCGTGGTGTATGCCACGGCGGCGGCGCTGGCCAAAACGCCGGAACTGGCAAGATTCGACCCCGCCGAGATCGCGCCCCATGTGGCGGAAAAGCTCAGCGGTACCAAGTCCAACCAGGGCGTGTTTGCGCTGTTTGAGACGCCCGTGCCGCCCGCTGACATTTTGAACACGGCCCGCCGCATCCTGGCGCTGGAGGGCGTGCAGGACCCCGGCAACGTGGGTACGCTGCTGCGCAGCGCCGCGGCCTTCGGCTTTGACGCCGTCGTGCTGGGGCCGGGCTGCGCGTCGCCTTTGTCGCCCAAAACGCTGCGGTCCTCGATGGGCGCGGCCGGGCGACTGCCGACGCTGCACACCGAGGATTTACCCGCGGCGCTGCAAAAGCTGCGTGCCCGGGGCGTCACGACGCTGGCAACGGCGCTGTACCGTTCCCGCCCGCTGGACGAGGCCGGAAACGACTTCCCGGGCGGGCTGTGCGTCGTCATCGGCAGCGAGGGCCAGGGCCTGACGGATGCCACCGTCGAAGCCTGCGACATGGCCGTGCGCATCCCGATGACCGACCGTGTCGAGAGTTTGAACGCCGCCGTGGCGGGCAGCGTGCTGTTGTGGCATTTCAGGGGCGTGTAAGCAGACATCCGGAAGCTGCTGCGCGGCGGCCAGAGGACTGGCCTCCCTACGGGGCAACAGCGGGCGTAGGGCGGGCAGTCCTCTGCCCGCCGCTATGCAGCCGAGAGGATAAAAGGGGGCATCCACCATGGACAAAACACTGGCTTGGCTCTGGCTGGCGGATGCCGTCGGTTCAGGGTGCCAATATGCGCGGGAACTGCTGGACCTGTACCCGGACCCGGCGGAACTGTACGATATCCTGCGTGTCGGGACCGAGGCCCCGCCCGCCTGTTTGAGCGCCCACGCGCTGGCACAGCTGCGGGATACGACGCCGTTTGACTATGAGGAACGGCTCGACCACTGCCTGTTGTCGGGCATCGATATCCTGACGCCCGACGAGGGCACCTACCCGGACCGCCTGCGTGATCTGCCCGATTTGCCGCTGGTGCTTTACGTGACCGGCAGCGCTGCCTGCCTGAACGGCGGGCGGTACGCGGGCATGGTGGGCACCCGCCGCCCCAGCGCCTACGGGCGGCAGGCGGCGTTTGACCTGTCTCTGGCGATGGCACAGGCGGGCGTGGTGCTGGTCAGCGGCATGGCGGACGGCCTGGACAGCGAAGCCCACCGCGCCGCCGTGCAGGCGGAGGTGCCCACCGTGGCGTTCCTGGGCACGGCCATCGATAAGACCTACCCCGCCGCCAACGCCAAGCTGCGCACCGCCATCGAAAAGGGCGGCGGTGCGGTCTGCAGCGAGTACCCGCCCGGCTACACAGGCCGCACGACCGGCACATTCTTGGCCCGCAATCGGCTGATTGCCGCCCAGAGCGAGGTGCTCTGCGTGGCCGAGGCCCGCACCCGCAGCGGTACGCTGAACACCGTGGGCCACGCCGAGCGGCTGGGCCGCCCGGTGCTGGCCGTGCCCGGCAGCATTTACAGTGCGTTGAGCGAGGGCACGAACGAACTGCTGTGTACCCACCGCGCCGAGCCGCTGTGCAAAGCCGCCGACGCGCTGGACATACTGGGGATTGGCGCAGAGACCGCCGACCCGGCACAGCAGCGGTTTGACCCCGCCGCCGTCAGCCCCGACGCGCAGGCAGTCTACGCCGTTTTGAAGCCCACGCCCCAGGGCATCGACGCCCTGTGTGCCGCCGCCCGCCTGCCCGCCGGCCGCGTGCTGGCGGCCTGTACGGAGCTGGAACTTATGGGCGGTGCACAGGCCCAGCCGGGACGCAGATATATTGCGCTATAAGATAATAGATAAAAGATAATAGATAATAAAAAAAGGAGTGCGCACAGCGCAAAATTTTGAGCAGGCCAACGGCCTGCGATCCACAATCTTTCTTATCCTTTATCTCTTATCTATTATCTAAAATACTTTTTCATTGAGGTAGCTTATGCCGAAATTAGTCATCGTGGAATCCCCTGCCAAGGCGAAAACCATTGGCAAGTATCTGGGCCGTGGCTATAAGGTCACAGCCAGCATGGGCCATGTGCGCGACCTGCCCGCCAGCACGCTGGGCATTGATGTCGAAAATGGCTATACACCGAAATATATCACCATCAAGGGCAAGCAGAAACTCGTCAAAGAACTGAAGGCCGAAGCCAAAAAGTGCGACGGCGTGCTGCTGGCAACCGACCCGGACCGCGAGGGCGAGGCCATCAGCTGGCACCTGGCGAACATTCTGGGGCTGGATCCTGCCGCGCCCAACCGCGTGACCTTTGATGAAATCACCAAAAAAGGCGTCAAGGAGGGCATGGCCCACCCCCGCGCCATCAACATTGACTTGTTCAACGCCCAGCAGGCCCGGCGCGAGCTGGATCGCCTGGTGGGCTACAAGCTCAGCCCGTTTTTGTGGCGCAAGGTCCGCAAGGGCCTGTCCGCAGGCCGCGTGCAGAGTGTGGCTGTGCGCCTGATCCGCGACCGGGAAATTGAAATTGAAAATTTCAAGCCCGACGAGTATTGGAACATCGACGCGCTGCTCCACGCCCAGGGCGACAAGAGCGAGTTCACCGCTCGCCTGGCCGCCACCGCCGACGGCAAAAAGCTGACGGTGACGAACAAGGCCCAGGCCGACGGCATCCTGGCCGCGCTGGACGGCAAGGACTACACCATTACCAAAATTGAAAAAGGCAAGCGCCGCCGCCAGCCCGCGCCGCCCTTCATCACCTCGACTTTGCAGCAGGACGCCAGCCGCGCCTTTGGCTTCTCGGCCACCCGCACGATGCGCGCCGCCCAGACATTGTACGAAGGCGTGGACATCACGGGCCACGGCACCGTGGGCCTCATCACCTATATGCGTACTGACTCTCTGCGCATCGCCGCCGAGGCCCAGGCCGCGGCCAAGACCTTTATTGCTGACCGCTGGGGCGAGAATTACGTCTGCAAGACCGCCCGCAAGTGGAAGAGCCGTTCCGCCACCGCCGCCCAGGACGCCCACGAAGCCATTCGTCCGTCTATGCCGGAGCTGACACCCGACGAGGTCGAGCAGAGCATCAGCGGCGACACCGCCAAGCTTTACCGCCTGATTTGGAGCCGCTTTATGGCAAGCCAGATGGCCGACTGCATCCAGGATACGGTGTCCGCATCCATCACGGCGGGGGATTACCTGTTCCGCGCGTCGGGCTTCCGGGTCGCGTTCGACGGCTTCACCGCGCTGTACGAGGAATCCACCGACGACACGAAGAAGAAGGAAACGGCCCTGCCCCCGCTGGAAGAGGGCCAGAAACTGGCGCTGAAAAAACTGACGGCGGACCAGAAATTCACCCAGCCGCCGCCGCTCTACACCGAGGCGACGCTCATCCATGCGCTGGAGGAAAATGGCATCGGCCGCCCATCCACCTACGCGCCCATCATCACGACCATCGTCGACCGCGGCTATGTGGAGAAGGACCAGAAAAAGCTGAAAACCACCCCGCTGGGCCAGGCCGTCAACACGGTCATGATGGAGCAGTTCCCGAATATCGTGGACGTGAAATTCAGCGCTGACATGGAGAAAAAGCTCGACGTCGTCGAAGCCGGTCAGGCCGATTGGGTCAAGACCATCGACGATTTCTACCAGGGATTTTCCAAGAGCCTGGAACAGGCCGAGAAGAACATGGAGGGCAAGCGCATCAAGGTCGAGGATATCCCGACCGATGAGATCTGCGAAAAATGCGGCCGCCCCATGGTCATCAAATCGGGCCGGTACGGCAAGTTTGTGGCGTGCTCGGGCTTCCCCGAGTGCCGCAACGCCCACCCGCTGGTCAAGGACACTGGCGGCCTGTGCCCACTGGACGGCGGCCATATGCTGGTGCGCAAGAGCGCCAAGGGCCGCGTGTACTACGGCTGCAGCAACTACCCCAAGTGCAACTATATGACCTGGGACGAGCCTGTGCCCGAAAAATGCCCCCAGTGCGGCAGCACCCTGTTTAAAAAGAAGGGCCAGCTGTACTGCGCCAAAGAGGGCTGCGGGTTTGTGAAGGCGATTGAGAAAAAATGACCGCTTTAAAGCCTCCCCGCAAAGGGGAGCCTGAGAGAGGACAAGTATGCAACTTAACATTATCGGTGCCGGCCTGGCAGGGTGCGAGGCGGCGTTGTGGCTGGCGGACCGCGGCGTGCAGGTTGACCTGTACGAGCAGAAACCCACAAAATTTTCCCCCGCGCATAAAAGCGAGGGGTTTGCGGAACTCATCTGCTCTAACTCCTTGAAAGCCGAGCGCCCGGATTCCGCATCCGGCCTGCTCAAAATCGAGATGAAGATGATGGGCAGCCACCTGTTGGACGCCGCCGAGACCGCCCGCGTGGCGGCAGGCGGTGCGCTGGCCGTCGACCGCGATGTGTTTTCCACCGCCGTGACGGAAATGGTGGAAAAGCACCCGAACATCACGGTCCATCGCGAGGAAGTCACGGCTCTGGACGAGAGCGCTCCGGTGCTCGTCGCCAGCGGCCCGCTGACCGAGGGGGCGCTGGCCCAGGCCGTGGCGGCGCTGACCGGCGACCATCGGCTGAGTTTTTACGACGCCGTTGCGCCCATCGTGACCGCCGAGAGCCTGGACTATGACAAGGTCTTTGCTGCATCCCGCTATGGCCGCGGCGAGGCCGACTACCTCAACTGCCCCTTTAATAAGGAAGAGTATGAGAACTTCCACGCGGCGCTCATCGCCGCCGAGCGTGCGCCGCTCCACGACTTTGACGGAGACCTGACCGTCTACGAGGGCTGTATGCCGATTGAAGTCATGGCCACCCGCGGCGCGGATACGATCCGCTTTGGGCCGCTGCGACCCGTCGGCCTGCGGGACCCGCGCACCGGCCACCGCCCCTGGGCCGCCGTGCAGCTGCGGGCAGAAAACACGGCCCGCACGCTCTACAACCTCGTTGGGTTCCAGACGAACTTAAAGTGGGGTGAGCAGAAGCGGGTGTTCAGTATGATCCCCGGCCTGGAACACGCCGAGTTTGTGCGCTATGGCGTCATGCACCGCAACACGTTTTTGGAAAGCCCCAAGGTGCTGACCAAGCAGCAATTCCTGGCTGATCACCCCAACGTGTTCTTTGCCGGGCAGATCACCGGCTTTGAGGGCTATATGGAGAGCGCGGCCAGCGGCCTGCTGGCGGCCCACCAGATTTTGGCCCGCTTGCAAGGAGGCGAACTGCCGCCGCCCCCGGCGGCGACGATGTGCGGCGCACTGCTCGACTACATCACGACGCCGAACAAAGACTTCCAGCCGATGGGTGCAAACATGGGCATCCTGCCCCGCACCGAGGAGATCAACGCTATCCGCGATAAGCGGGAGCGCTACATGGCGCTCTCGCAGAACGCCCAAGATGCCATGCGTGCATGGACGGAGGAATACAAATGAAAATTTTAGTGGATGCCATGGGCGGTGACAACGCCCCGCTGTGTGTATTGCAGGGTGCAAGCCAGGCAGCAGCAGAGTTCGGCGACGGCATGACTCTCACGCTGCTGGGCGAGGAAAAAGCCATCCGCGACTGCGCGGCAGAAAATAAAATCGACCTTGCACCGTTTGAAATCATCAACTGCACCGAGAACATCGATATGCACGACGACCCGGTCAAGGCTGTGCGCCACAAGAAGGATTCCGGCCTTGTGAAGGGCCTGACCATGCTGAAAAACGGAGAGGGCGATGCCTTTGTCTCCGCCGGTTCCACCGGTGCGCTGCACGTCGGCACCAGCCTCATCGTGCGCACCGTCAAGGGCGTCAAGCGCCCGGCACTGGCCACCCCGATGCCCGGCGCAAAGCAGAATTTCCTGCTGCTGGACTGCGGCGCGAACGTCGAGTGCCGCCCCGAAATGCTGAATGCTTTCGGCACGATGGGCAGTGTCTACGCGGAAAAGGTCATGGGCCGCACAGCGCCCAAAGTCGCACTGGTCAACAACGGCGCTGAGGACACCAAGGGCACCCCCACCTACCGCGAGGCGCACCAGCTGCTGAAGGCGAACCCCTGCATCCATTTTGCCGGCAACATCGAGCCGCGCTACATCATGGACGGCGAGGTGGACGTCGTGGTCTGTGATGGCTTTGTCGGCAATGTGGTCTTGAAATTGACCGAGGGCGTTGCCAAAACGCTGCTGGGGATGCTGAAAAAAATCTTCCTGCAGAACCTCATCACAAAGCTCAGCTACCTGGGCATCAAGGGCGGCCTGGGCGAACTCAAGCGGATGATGGACTCCGAGGAAGTCGGCGGCGCACCGCTGCTGGGCGCGGCCAAGCCGGTCATCAAGGCTCATGGTTCCAGCCACGCCAAGGGCATCAAGAACGCCATCCGCCAGGCCAAGCTCTGTGTAGCCAACGACCTGTGCGGCACGATGGAGAAGGCGCTGGGCGAGGTGGCCGCGCAGAAGAAAGAAGAAGCAGACGCTTAAAAGTAAAGCCGCCTTGTAGGGGCCGGGCATGCCCGGCCCGCAGCATAAAAAATACAGCCTGTAAAAGGGCAAGCAAGATAAGGTTGAGGGCCGGGCGTGCCCGGCCCCTACGAATTAACCGGAAAGGTGAAAGAAATGGGCCACAAGCCGGAAGAATTGCAGGAAGTCCTGCATTATACATTCAAAAATCCTGCGCTGCTGCGCATTGCATTGACCCACACCAGCTTTGCCAATGAGAGCAAGGTCGCTACCACCCACAACGAGCGGCTGGAATTTCTGGGCGACAGCGTGCTGTCCGTCGTCGTGGCGGACTACCTGTTCCACCAGTCCGGCCGCCCCGAGGGCGAGTTGACCCGGATGCGCGCAAGCCTTGTCAGCGAGGACGCGCTGTTCCAGTTTGCCCAGGAGATCCACCTGGGCGAGTACCTGCGCCTGGGCCACGGCGAGGATCTGGGCGGCGGCCGCAACCGGCCCAGCGTTGTGTCTGACGCGTTCGAGGCCGTCATTGCCGCACTGTATCTGGACGGCGGCATGGAGACCGCCCGCAACTTCATCCTGCCCTTCATCACCGAGGGCAAGACCGCCGAGGACGACTACAAGACCCGTTTGCAGGAGGTCGTGCAGCAGGACCCCAGTGCCGTGCTGAAATACGAAGTCACCGGCGAGACCGGCCCCGACCACGACAAGCAGTTCACCGTCTGCGTCTGGCGCAACGGCCGGCTTTTGGCCGAGGGCAAAGGCCGCAGCAAGAAAGCCGCCGAACAGCACGCCGCAAAGGTGGCGCTGGAAAAACTGCAGTAATATTGCCGTTTAATGATGCCCTGTAGGGGCCGGGCATGCCCGGCCCGCGGCATAAAAATCGCAGCCCGTTTACGGGTATACAGGGCGGGGTTGAGGGCCGGGCATGCCCGGCCCCTACGACCAGACAGAATCGAAAGGTAACACTACTTCAATGCGCCTGAAAGAACTGGAAATCCAAGGCTTTAAGTCCTTCCCCGATAAGACGAAGATCTCGATCGGGCAGGGCATTACCGGCGTTGTCGGACCCAACGGCTCGGGCAAATCGAATATCTCCGACTCCATCCGCTGGGTGCTGGGCGAGACCAGCTCCAAACAGCTGCGCGGTTCGGGCAAGATGGAGGACGTCATCTTCGGCGGCACCCAGACCCGCGGTGCCATGGGCTATGCGTCGGTCGCACTGACCATCGACAACAGCGACCACGGCCTGGACATGGACGCCGACGAAGTCACCATCGGCCGCCGCTACTACCGGAGCGGCGAAAGTGAATACTCCATCAACGGCCAGAGCGTCCGCTTAAAGGACGTGTACGAGCTGCTGCTGGACACCGGCATTGGCCGCGACGGCTACGCCATCGTCGGCCAGGGCCGCATTGCCGAGATCGTTGGCGCAAAATCCGCAGAGCGCCGTGAAATTTTTGAGGAAGCCTCCGGCATCGCCAAATACCGCTACCGTAAAAATGAGGCCGAGCGCCGCCTGGACGCCGCCGAGGGCAACTTAGAGCGCCTGCGCGACATTTTGGGCGAACTGGAAAAGCGCGTCGGCCCGCTGAAGCGCGACAGCGAGAAGGCCCAGCAGTTTCTGGAATTGAGCGAGAAGCGCAAGAGTCTGGAAATTACGCTGTGGGTCGATGCCATCCGCCGCGCCAACGATACACTGCGCGACCAGCAGCGCAAGTACGAGGCCGCAGAGGCCGACTACGACCGTCTGAGCCGCCAGCTGGACGCCTTTGATGAAAAAAACGCGGATCTGCGCGAAGAAACGCAGCAGCTCATGCTGAAAGTCGAGCAGGCCAATGCCGATATCCGCGCCATTACCGAGGCCAACGCCGGCAGCGAGAGCGAGATCGCCGTCTTGAAAAACGAGAGCGAGCACAGCCGGTTCCGCATCGACGAGGCAAATACCGAGCTGGAACGCGCGGGCCAGGGCCGGGAAAGCATTGACCGCGAGGCCGCCGACCACCGCGCCGCCATCGACGCTTTAAAGGACGGCATGGCTGCGCTGGACACCCGCGTGGCCGAGCTGCGCGAGGCCCTGCACGCGCTGGAAGAAAAGGCCGCCGCAAGCGGCGAGCGCCGCGACGTCATTGACGCCGCCATGGCCCGCCTGCAGGACACCGCCACCGCCGCCAAGGTCCGCGCCGCGTCGGCACAGTCGGCAGGGGAGGCCGCCGCCAACCGCCTGGCCGAAGCCAGGCAGCAGGCCGAGACCTTGCAGACCGACGCTGCTGCCACCGACGAGGAACGCCGCCGCGCCGAGCGCCGCTTCAAGGACGCCCAGGAGGCCGTGACCCGCAACGACAACATCAAGGCGGGCCTAAAACTCAAGCTCGACAGCCGCCGCCGCCAGCAGGCCGAAGCTGCCGACAACCTGCAAAAGGCTGACCGCGAGAAATCCGCCGCCGCCCAGCGCATCCATATTTTAGAGGATCTGGAGCGCAACATGGACGGCTACCAGCAGAGCGTCAAGGCCGTCATGCGTGCCGCAGGCGGCGGGCGTCTGCGGGGCATCATCGGCCCGGTGGCGGGCATCATCACCGTTGAAAAAGGCTATGAGACAGCCATCGAGACGGCCCTCGGCTTTGCGCTGCAAAACATCGTGGTCGAGGATCAGGGCTGTGCACGCGCCGCCATCGGCTTTTTGAAGGACGAGCGCGCAGGCCGCGCGACGTTTCTGCCGCTGGACACCGTGCAGGGCAGCCGCTTTACAGGCCGCCTGACCGGCACGGCGGAAGTCGCTGCCGATCTCGTTAAGACAAACCCAAAATATCAGCATATCATCGACAACTTGCTGGGCCGCATCATCGTGGTCGAGGACCTGACCGAGGCCTCCGCCGTGGCGCGGAACCTCGGCTACCGCAACCGCATCGTCACGCTGGACGGCCAGGTCATCAACGCGGGCGGCTCCTTCACCGGCGGCTCCACGGCCCGCAGCGTCGGCGTGTTCAGCCGTAAACAGGAGCTGGACGAGCTGCGCACCCGGCTGAAAAAGCTGGAAGAAAAGCGCACTGAAGCCGAAAAAGAACTGGCCGCCCGCAAGGCCGAGGTAGATAACCTCAGTGCCCAGCTGGCAGGTGCCGAGGGCGAGGGCATGAACGCCGCCACCGAACACGTCCGCGCCGGGCTGGAACTGGAACGCCTGACGAAAGCTGCCGCCCAGTACGAGGAGACGGCCCGCAACATCGAAGCCGAAATTGCGAACCAGCAGGCCGCCGTGACCCAGAACGAGACAGCCCGCGCGGAGGCAGAAAAGGCCCAGGCCGACGCCGAAGCCGAGATGGTCCGGTACACCGCAGAACTGGCGGCTCTGGGGGAAAGCACCGGAAGTCTCACGGCAGAACGCGAAAAGATCACCGGCGAGCTCTCTGAAAAGCAGATGCAGCGACTGGCCGACGAGAAAGACATCAGCCTGCATGAGGCCGCTTTGGAGGGGTTGCAGAGCCGTACCGGCGAGGCCGAGGCCCGCGCCCGGGAGCTGCACGCCGCCATCGACGCGGCCAAGGCGAAAATCGAGGCGAACACCTTGAAAATCGCCGAGATGGAGCGCACCCGCGGCGAAAACCAGCAGAGGATCGCAGAGGCGGAGGAAACCATCCGTTCCGCCAATGCGGCCCGCATGGAGAAGGAAGCCGCCATCGCCAAATTGGGCCAGGACAACCGTGCCCTGACCGACGAGCGAGAGCGGATGAGCGGCGAAATGGCCCGCCTGGCCGAGCGCCGCACCGCCGCCGAGACCGAACTGAACGACACCAACAGCAAGCTGTGGGAGGAATACCAGCTGACCGAGAGCGAAGCCCGCAGCCAGTGTGTGCCCTTCGAGAGCCTGACCGAGCTGCGCCGCAGCGTGACTGAGGTGCGCGGCAAAATTCGCGGCTTGGGCAATGTCAACGTTGGCGCGATCGAGGAATACAAAGAGGTCAAGGAGCGCTATGACTTCCTGAAAGCCCAGGTCACCGACGTGGAAAAGGCCAAGAGCGAACTGACCAAGATGATCGCCGAGCTGTGCAGCGAGATGGAAGAACTGTTCACGACGAGCTTCAAGCAGATCAACACCCACTTCCAGCAGATTTTCCGGGAACTGTTCGGCGGCGGCCACGCGCGGCTCTACCTGTCTGACGAGGCGAACGTGCTGGAATCCGGCATCGAGATCGAGGTCTCGCCCCCGGGCAAGGTCATCAAAAACCTGTCTGCCCTTTCGGGCGGCGAGCAGGCACTGGTCGCAATATCGATCTATTTTGCCATCCTCAACGTCAACCCCGCGCCGTTCTGCTTCCTGGATGAGATCGAGGCCGCACTGGACGACGTCAACGTCGCGCGGTACGCACAATACCTGCGCCGCATGACCGACCACACCCAGTTCATCGTCATCACCCACCGCCGCGGAACAATGGAAGCCGCCGATGTTTTGTACGGCGTCACCATGCAGGAAGACGGCGTATCGAAGATTCTGCGGCTGGATCTGGATAATGTCAGTGCGGATTTGATTACCTAAGGCAACACCGCACAATTCCCGCCTTACGGCTTAAGCACCGCTTCGGCGGCTGCGGCACGGCATCTGCGTTGCCAAAATGCTCGATAATACATCCAGTATTATCTGCGCTTTTGGCTTAGCAGCTGCCGCACCTCACTCGCCGTATCGGCACTTAGAATTGTGCGGTGTTGCCTTAGAACGATAATAAAAGAAATGCCAAAAAAATAAAACCTCCAGCCTGTTTTGTCGGCCAGAGGTTTGTATGCTTCTATTCTGTTTTTCTTTCGTTATTGTCCTGCACTTACCCCTGCGATTTTTCAATCAGCTCGCGGGCGTTGGCAAGGCTGAGGTCTGTAACTTTATCGCCGGAGATCATGCGGGCTAACACCTGCACGCGGCCATCCAGATCCAGCGGATGGATCTCAGTGAAGGTCCGGTTGTCCCGCACCTTCTTTTCAATCAGCAGCTGGTTATCGGCAAAGGCGGCGATCTGCGGAGTATGGGTGATGCACAGCACCTGATGGCCGCTGGCGGTCTGCTTCAGCTTTTGGCCAATACGCCCGGCGGCAAGGCCCGAAACACCGGTGTCGATCTCATCATAAATAACGGTCGAAATCGCATCTTTATCAGCCAAGGCACTCTTGAACGCCAGCATGATACGGGAAAGCTCGCCGCCGGAAGCGATTTTAGCCAACGGCTTGGGCTCCTCGCCGGGGTTGGTAGAAATCAAAAATTCAATGTTATCCTGTCCTGCGGAAGCTAACGGGCCGCGCTGATGGCGCAGCACCATACGCACGCCGGGCATGTTCAAAAATTCCAGTGCTTCCCGCATTTGGCGGTTCATGCTGGTAAAAGCTTTCAGGCGAGCTTGGGTCAGCGTTTCCGCTGCAGCCTTGGTCTGGCGGTACAATTCCTGTTTGCGCTGGGTCAGCTCTGCAATGCGCTTGCCGGAGGACTGGTACCCTTCCAATTCTTCGGCCGCCTTATCCCGCCGAGTCAGCAGTTCTTCCACACTGGCACCGTAACGCTGTTTCATGCGGTAAATCTGGTCCAGCCGTTCTTCGATTTGATCCAGCTCCCCCGGGTCAAAATCATAACCGTCCAGGCGGTCGGCAAGGTCGGTGGCCAGCTCCCGCGCACCGTAATACAAATCGCTCAGGCGCTCGCTGAGCGGTGCCAGGCTCTCATCCAGGCGAGCGCTTTCGGCCAGCTCATTGACCACACTGCCCAGCAGATCCGCTGCGCCCATCATTTCGCCGGAATCATCACCGGAAAGCGCCTGGTGCGCCGCCGTCAGACCATCCAGAATGCCCTGTGCGTGCATGATGACCTTGCGGCGCTCCATCAAACGTTCTTCCTCGCCTGCGGTCAGCGCAGCGGCATCAATGGTATCAATCTCTTCCGAAAGCTCTGCGATCCGGCGCTGCTTTTCTTCCTCGCTGGAAGTCAACGCATCCAGCGCGCGCTTTGCCGTGACAAGAGCGCGGTACAGCGCATGGTAAGCGGCATACTCTGCCCCATCCTGCGCGTACTGATCCAGCAGGGCCAGATGGGTTGCCGGGTTGGTCAGGCTGGTGCTGTCGTGCTGGCCATGGATGGTCAGCAGCCCGGCGGAAATATCCCGCACCACGCCGGCGGTAGCGGGCATACCGTTAATACGGCAGCTGCCTTTTCCGTCCGCGCTGATCTCGCGGTACAGCAGCAGGTCATCCTGGGCACCATAGCCGCATTTTTCCACCTGCTCCCGCACATGGGCCGGGATAGATTCAAACGTGGCCCAAATGCGTGCCTTGGGCGCACCGCTGCGCACCAGATCACGCGAGGTACGGTTGCCCAGAATGGCATTGATGGAATCGATCATGATAGATTTGCCGGCGCCGGTTTCGCCCGTCAGCACATTCAGGCCCGGGGTAAACTGTAATTCGGCTTTTTCAATCACGGCAACATTTTCAATTTTCAGCTCCGCAAGCATGGATGCTGCTCCCCCTCCGGCGGTTTAAGTGTGGCGTACCGTATAGCGCTGCAGCTGGCGGGTGATCTCAGCAGCGTTTTCCTCGGTGCGCATCAGGATAAAAAACGTATCATCACCGGAAAGTGTACCAACAACACCTTCCCAGGTTTGAGCGTCAAAAACTTCACAGGCGGCATTCGCCATGCCGGAAAAGCATTTGACCAGTACCATATGCCCAGCATAGTCCACCTTGAGCACAGACTCCCGAAAAATGGTTTCAAACCGGTTGGGTGAATGAGCCACCTTGCCGTTGCCGTTTGCCGTCATATAGCGGTAGCCGCCCTCCCCCGTTGCAGTTTTTACCAGGCGCAGTTCCCGGATATCACGCGATACCGTTGCCTGCGTTACATCAAAACCGGCACGGCGCAGATGTTCGAGAAGATCCTCCTGCCGGTCAATCGGATATTTTTCAATCAGGTCCAAAATTGCCTGATGGCGCGCACTTTTCATTGCAGAGTCATCTCCTCATCAATTTTGTTTCTATCGCACGGAACTGCTCGGTTTCGTCAAAGGTAATCAGCCCCAGCTGTTCCACTGCCGTGGTAATGGTCAAACTTTCGCCCGGCTGCAAATCACAGCGGGAATGGCTGTCCGCGCTGGCGTACACGCTGTCACGGTTGGTTGCTTCCGCCACCACCGTCAGGGTGCGGCTGGCCGAAAGCACCAGCGGCACCGCGTGGATGCTGTGCGCACAGACCGGGGTAAGCACCATAACCGCCGCACAGGCATCCAGCACCGGCCCACCTGCGGAAAGCGAGTAAGCCGTGGAGCCCGTGGGTGTTGCGATGATCACCCCATCGCTGCGGTAGCGGCTGACAAAAGCGCCATCGCAGTAGACGGTATAATCCATGGGGTGCAGGCGGGAATTGCCGAACAGCACCACGTCGTTCATGGCAACCTGGTGCCAGTTATGGGCCGGGGCATCCGCGCGCAGCAGGTTGCGCGGCTCAATGGTATACCGCCCCGCAGCCAGGCGGGCCAGCTTTTCCGGCAGCTCTGCCACCTCGCAGGTAGCCAAAAAGCCAATGCGCCCCAGGTTGACACCCAGGACCGGCTTGCTTTGGGCAAGGCAGTCATGGGCGATGCGCAGCAGTGTGCCATCCCCGCCAATGGTGATAACCTGTTTTGCCTGGGCCAACGCCTGCTGCTGGGGCAGGAATACCGCCTTGGTATCCACCAATTCCCCAGCCAGCTCATCCGCCAGCAGGGCATGGATGCCGTGTTGATCCAGCAAAGCGATCACCTGACGGGTAACGGAAAAATCGGTATCTTTGATTCTGTTTGGAAAAAGAAAAACGGACAAGCTCTTTTCCCCTTTCCGGGTATGGTTTCAAAGGCAACACCGCACAATTCCCGCCTTACGGCTTAAGCACCGCTCCGGCGGCTGCGGCACGGCATCTGCGTTGCCAAAATGCTCGATAATGTCGGGTTGCGGTACCCGCATCGTGCTTCGGGGGCAAAAGCCCCTCGCACTCTGCGACCGCTGCCCCTGCTTCGGTTCGCTGTTTCCGCCACTGGCGGCGCTCACCTTTGCAGCATCCAGTATTATCTGCGCTTTTGGCTTAGCATCTGCCGCACCTCGCTCGCCGTATCGGCACTTAGAATTATGCGGTATTGCCCAAAGTAACAGGAACGCAGCTTTTAAGGTTCAGTGCAGGTTGGGGGCTTTATCCAGCGCCGCGTGAGCGTTGGCAACCGTCTGTTCGATCAGGCCTTCCGGCAGCGGCTGCGGATTCTGGCTGTGCTGGACATACATCAAAAATTCGATGTTGCCCTCCGGCCCCTTAATGGGCGAAAAATCCAGTCCCGCCGGGGTAAAGTGGTTCGCCATGGCGTAACCCTGCGCCATATGTAGCACCTCGGCATGGGTAGCGGGTTCCCGCACAACGCCTTTTTTACCTACTTTTTCGCGTCCGGCTTCAAACTGGGGCTTCACCAGACAGACGCCGACGGCATCCGGCGTACAGATAGTATCCGCCACCGGGAAGATATGTTTGAGCGAGATAAAGGAAACATCCACGCTGAAAAACGCGATTTTGTCCCCCAGCATATCCGGGGTAACATTGCGGATGTTTGTGCGCTCCATATTGACCACGCGCTCATCGGTGCGCAGGCTCCACGCCAGCTGGCCATAGCCCACATCCACGGCGTACACTTTGACTGCGCCATTTTTGAGCATACAGTCGGTAAAGCCGCCTGTCGATGCGCCAATATCCATGCAGACCTTGCCATCCGGCCGCATGGGGAACACCTGCATGGCTTTTTCCAGCTTGAGGCCGCCGCGGCTGACGTAACCGATATCATGGCCGCGCACTTCCACTTTGGCGTCCTCAGCAATCATTTCACCGGCTTTGTCCACTTTCTGCTCGTTGACAAAGACAATACCGGACATGATCAGTGCTTTGGCGCGCTCCCGGCTTTGGGCATAGCCGTTTTGGCAAAGGTATTGATCCAGACGAATTTTCATTGATGAACAACCTTTCGGTTCACTTATTTCAGTTACGGGTCAACACGTCCTGGGCCAGAGTATGAGCATCCAAGCCCTGGTCCCGGCGCAGCTGCGGCACTGTGGCGTGCAGCAGATGGGTGTTATCTACCCCGCGCAGGATAAAGCGGCCCTGCCAGCCTGCTGCCTGCAGGGCAGTGCAAAGCTGCTGGCCAATACCGCCTGTTGCCACGGATTCCTCTGCAAACAGGATGGTTTTATAGTTGGAAAGCTGGCGGCAGAGACCATCCGGCAAGGGATAAACCTGCACCAGCTTACAGCAGTCCGCTGCCATTCCCTGGTGGCGCAGCAGTTCCGCCGCGGCAAGAATCTCCTCGGTTTCAGCGCCATAACTGACAAGAACGGTATCGGCCTTGTCCGCACCGCACAGCATATCATAGGGTTTGCCGGTGCATCCAAGGGCCGCCAGAGCCGGCTTTTCTTCTCCGCGGGCATAACGGATGGCGCGGGGGCCGCGCATGGTTTTGACCAGTGCTTCCAGCCAGTATTCCAGTTCTGCATAGTTGCACGGAGAATACACCGGGATGCCGATTTGGCTGAAATAGCCGGTATCATAAATGCCCTGGTGGGTCTCGCCATCGCCCGGCACAAGGCCAGCACGGTCCACGGCAAACAGCACATCCAGATGCATCAGGTTCACATCATGAATCATCTGGTCATAAGCGCGCTGGAAGAAGGTGGAGTAGATAGCCACAACCGGCAGCATGCCTTGGCTGGCAAGGCCCGCCGCAAAGGTTACGGCGTGCTCTTCCGCCATGCCAACGTCAAAAAAGCGTTCCGGAATGGCGTGGTAGAAGAAGTTCAGGCCAGTGCCGTATTTCATAGCTGCCGTAATGGCGCACAGGTTAGGCACTTCCCTGCCCAAGGCCGCCAGCTTGTTGCCGAAGCGGTTGGAGAAAGAATCCTTGGGCGACATTTCCGGATTTGTCAGGTGATCCAGATCAAACGCGGAAACGCTGTGGAACTCGCCGGGGTTTTCTTCCGCCGGTTTCAGACCCTTACCCTTTTGGGTGACAATATGCAAAAACACCGGGGAATACTGTTCCTGCAGGTTGGTAAAGATCCGGGTCAGCTCGGTAACATCGTGGCCATCCACCGGGCCAACGTACTGGAACCCCATTTCCTCGAACATTGTGGAGTGGTAGATGCAGCGGCGGATGATCTTTTTCCCTTCCTGCAGCACCTCTACCAGAGCAGTGCCCACTGCGGGGATACACTCTAGCGCAGTTTCCATATGAGCCTTAACCCGGAAATACTTTGGGTCTGTGCGTAGTTTGGTTAGATAATTTGCCATCTGACCGACATTTTTGGAGATGGACATTTTGTTATCGTTCAGCACCACAATCAGGTTGTTCAGGTTGCTGACGTTGTTCATGCCCTCATAGACCATGCCGCCGGTGAACGCGCCATCCCCGATGATGGCAACGACCTTGCCGGGTTCTTTTTTCAGCTTTTTGGCGCGTGCCACACCGATGGCGGTGGAAAGCGCCGTGCTGCCGTGCCCCGCAATAAAGGTATCACAGTCGCTTTCCTGCGGGGAGGGAAAGCCCGAAAGGCCGTCCACCTGGCGCAGATGGGCAAAGCCCTCCCGGCGGCCGGTCAGCAGCTTGTGGGTATAGCACTGGTGACCGACATCGAACAAAATTTTATCCTGCGGCAGAGTCAGCGCACGGTGCAAAGCCACCGTAAGTTCCACCACGCCCAAGTTGGACGAAAGGTGCCCGCCGGTAGAGGAAACACTTTCAATCAAAAAATTGCGGATATCCTCACACAGAAGCGGAAGTTCCTGCTGCGGCAGTTTTTTTACATCCCCGTTTTTCTGGATTTTATCCAGATAAGGATATTTCATGATCACATACCTCGTTTGCTCTGTTTTTACACCATTGGCATCAAAAGGCCAACAGCAATGCCAAAAATGGCACCTGTAAGAACCTGGATAGGGGTATGACCCACCATCTCTTTCAGTTTTTTATCTCCCAAAAAGGGCATGGCATCTGATTCACGATCCATCCATTCGCTCAGCATGCGGTTCAGAATCTTGGCCTGCTCGCCCGTTTCCCGGCGCACACCCATTGCGTCATACATTACAATGATGGCCAAAACCAGCGCCAGGGCAAACTCCGTGGAGCCTGTGCCGCAGTAGCGCCCGGTGGCAACCAACAGTGCACATACCGTTGCGGAGTGTGCACTGGGCATGCCCCCTGCGCCCCACAGGCGTTCCGGGATAAATTTGCCAAGGATAATCAGGTTCAGAATCACTTTGGTGAACTGTGCCAGCAGCGAGCTGATGACCGCCGTTACCAGCACATAATTCCAGCTCAGCGCTTCGCGCAAAAGCGTCATCATGGTAGTTTTCTCCTCACACCGGGCCAAACAGGCGGGTTCCCGGCAAAGCTGCCGGGCAGTGGGCCGCACCGCCTGCCCTGCTGTAATATGTTACTTGCTGCGGGTCAGCAGCTCCACTGCCATCTCGCGCAAAAAGTCTGCTTCCGGGCCAAGATCCGCCAGGGCAGCCAGGGCAGCATCATTATGCTGCTTTGCCAGGCTGCGGGCACCTTCCAGCCCATACAGGGTGATAAAGGTCGTTTTGTCGTTTTCGGCATCGCTGCCAACAGGCTTGCCCAGTTCTTCCGTCGTGGCGGTCACATCCAAAATATCATCCACGATCTGGAACACCAGCCCCAGCTCCGCGGCATAATGCTGCAGGGCAGTGCACAGGGCATCGTCCGCCTGAGCGGCATCGCAGCCAAGGTCCACACCGGCAATAATCAATGCGCCGGTCTTGTGGGCATGCAGTTCCAGCAGCTCGCTTTCGCTGGCGTACACGGTTTCGTAATGCTTATCCAGTTCCTGGCCATACAACATACCGCGTGCCCCGGCTGCTTTGGCCAGGTGAGCCGCCGCCTGCACCCGGCTTTGGGGGTGGGTCGGCGCGTTGGCAACAGCTTCAAAGGCTGCTGTAACCAGGGCATCCGCCGCCAGCAGGGCGGTTGCTTCGCCATATTGCTTATGGCAGCTCAGGCGGCCGCGGCGGTAATCATCATTATCCATGCAGGGCATGTCATCGTGAATCAGGGAATAGCAGTGCAGCATTTCCAGCGCCGCGGCATAGTCGGCTGCAGCTGCGGTATCGCCGCCCGCCAGCTGGCAGGCAGCCAGCACCAGCACGGCGCGCACACGCTTGCCGCCGCCCAGCAGGCTGTAACGCGCTGCCTGGCTGATTTGGGCTTTTACCGGCAGATAAACATCGCACAGTTCGTTCAGGCGCTGCTCCGCCTGCTGCACAAAGGCTTTATACTGCTGTTGATAACGTTCCTGTTCCATGGGGAAAAGCCTCCTTATCCTGCGGGTTCACTCATCCGCGCCGGGCTGTGCCAGCGATGCGTCGATCTCTTCGATCTGTAATTTTGCCTTGTCCAGCGCCGTGTTGCAGTACTGGATCAGCTGGGCAGCTTCGGTATACAGTTTAACGGATTGGTCCAGCGTTGTGGTTTCATCCTGCATTTTTGCCAAAAGCTCCTGCAGGCGCTGGAGCCCTTCTTCAAAGGTTTTAGGTGCTCTCATCGGTTTGCTCCTTTTCAGGGTTCCCCTGAGTGGGTGCCACGGCATCCACCGTACACTGTGCGGCTGCATTGCTGCCGATAACAGTGATCTTCTGCCCCGGCTTCAGATGTTCTGTTGTCAGGCAGCGGCCGCGGGCATCCGCGACCATGGTATAGCCGCGTGCAAGGACTGCATATGGATTCAGTGACGCTGCCACCGCAGCAGCGGTGTGCAGCCCCTGGGTGCAGGCAGCTGCCTTTTGGGCTGCAACGGCCTGTATCTGTGCTGTCATTTGCCACAAAAGCTGCGCACGGGCGTCAATTCCTGTTTTTTCGTTCTGCATGGCTGCAGCCGGGGAAATGATGTTGAATTTATTATAGCACATTTCCAGGCGGGACTGTATATTTTTTTGAATATTTTGTTGTAAAATGAATATTTCGTGCCGCACCTGTGCCTGATCCGGCACGCAGAGTTCCGCCGCTGCGGAAGGTGTAGGAGCACGCAGGTCAGCCACATAATCCAGAATTGTGGTATCAATTTCATGCCCGACCGCAGAAACGACTGGCTTTTTACAGGCATAGGCTGCGCGGGCAATGCGCTCACTGTTGAACACCCACAAATCCTCTTTGCTACCGCCGCCGCGGGTGATTAAAATTATATCCGGGCGCGGGTCTGCATCCAGGCGGCGGATGCCATCCACAATGCTCTTTTCCGCCTCCAGCCCCTGCACACTGACGGGGGCCAGCAGCAGTTTGATCATCGGCCACCGCCGCGTGATGATGTGGATCACATCCTGCAATGCCGCACCGGTTTTGGATGTGACCAGCCCGATACACTGCGGCATAGGCGGCAGCGGGCGTTTGTGGTCAGCATCAAACAGGCCTTCGGCAGAAAGCTTTTTCTTCAGAGCATCAAAGGCCATCTGGGCCGCACCGGCACCAAAGGGGCGCATATAATCGCAATACAGCTGGAATGCGCCGTCCCGCTCATACAGCGTTGCCCGGCCATACGCCAGCACCAGCATGCCGTTTTCCGGCGCAAAGCCCAACAGACGCGCTTTATCTCGGAACATCACACACTTGATGGCGGCGTTTTCATCTTTCAGGGTAAAGTAGCAGTGGCCGCTTTTGTAATGGCGCGTAAAGTTGGAAACCTCGCCGCAGACGATGAGGTTATTCAGTGGTTCGCACTGCTCCAGCACCTGTTTAGCCAGCAGATTCAGGGTGGTTACATTGATGTATTCGGCCATGCATTGATCTCCCTTGCCGCCAGGATGGACACGCCGATGGCATTATCGCTGGCAAACTTGCCGGGCACAAAATAGGCGTACTGCATCCGTTTTGTGATATAATCCCGCACGATCTCGCTGCTCATCACGCCGCCTGCAAACACCACGGGCAGACCGGGGTTCCGCTCCAGGGCAGCGGCGGCCATGCGGCGCAGGGTTTCTGCCACGCAGAGCAGGCAGTACTTACTGACATATTCCGGGCTTTTGCCCTCTGCCAGCAGCTTTTCGCACTGGTTCTGCAAGCCGGAAAGGCTGCAGGTTGTGCCGCGCACGCTGACTTTGGGTTTGATGTTCTCGGTGCAGGCTGCCGCCAGCCGGCTGACATAGATGCCCGCCGGGAACGCATAGCCCAGCCGCACGCCAAGGCGATCCACTGCCTGGCCCGCGTACAGGTCGCTGCTGGTGCCAATGCAGGTAATGCTGTCCGGCCCCTTGCAGTGCAAAAGGTCAGTGGTTCCGCCGGACACATGGAACACCAGCTCTTCTTTGCCGAACAGGTCTGCCCCGCTGGCCGCAAAAAGGGCCGCGGAGATATGCCCCTGCTGGTGGGTCGTTTGAACCAGCGGAATGCCTTTGGCCGCGCAGAACGCTGTGGCCGCACTGACGCCCGCCAAAAAGCATGGCATATAGGAGCCATCCACCGGGCGGGGCCTGGCGGATACGCCGACAGCTTCGATCTGCGTCAGGTTCACCTTTTGGCCCAGTTCTGCCAGCATTTCCGGCAGGGCGGCGGTATGGTGGAACAGCGCATCACTCTGGCGCAGGCCCAGTTGACCCTCCCGCACGGGCAGGAAGCGTTTGCAATCGCAAACAACCTCTCCGGCGTTTGTGTCAAACACGGCCAGAGAGGTTGCGTAATTGCTTGTATCGATGCCCAGCGTTCTCATTCTTCGGCGGGCTTATCCTGCGCCCGTGCCACGGTGCCAAGCAGGCCGTTGACGAACTGATAGTCCTTGTCAGAGCCATACTTTTTGACCAGTTCAACGGCTTCGTTGATGGCAACGCTGGTCTTTTTTTCTTCGCCGTACATCATTTCAGCCAGGGCCACACGCAGGGCTACCAGGCTGACACGCGGAACGCGGGCAATGGTCCAGCCTTTGAGGTTTGCACGGATCACATCATCAATTTCTTCCGAATGGGCTTCCATATCGCGCAGAATGCGCAGGGAAAACTCATCCAGCGGATGCTCGTGGCTTTCGGGCTGGTTCAGCAGCACCGGCTGCGGATCATCCGGGTGGAAGGTTGCGGAAAAAGCCGCAAGAAAAGCATTTTCGCGTGCTTCGCGGCGGGTAAGATTCTGTTCCATTGTCACTATTCCCATCTTTCAATTATTTATGCTGGTCTGCGGCAGGCTCTTCCAGCCCGGCAACGATCACATCCACACGGGAAACCGTAATGCCGGTCATATTCTGGATGGTCTGCTTGACGTTTTCCTGCACTTTGGCGCAGACAGGCATAATTTTGCTGCCGTACTTGGCAATTACATGCACCTGCACCACAGCAACGCCATCGCTTAAATCCACCGTAACAGGCTTTTGCAGGCTGGCTTTGCTCAGCAACCCGCGCACGCTCTGCATGCTGCCGGAAGAAACATCGGCCACACCATCAATTTCCAGTGCGGCCAGTTTGGCGATCTTGGCTACGACCTCATTGGAGATCTGCAGGCTGCCATCAATGCTGTTGCGTACATCCATAGCTCTATCCTCCCGCTGCCGGGTAAGCCGGCAGAATTGAATGGTTGTGATATTTGTTAATAGCTTACCACAATTTTGTACTGTTTGCAAGCAGTGTACCGTGGCTAACAGCCCTCCCGCAAAATAAAATCCAACGGAGTTAGGGCGAGGGATAGAACACGAGATATTCCCTGCATAAAAATGCACCTGCCCGGCAGTAAAAAGCCAGGGCAATACCGCATAATTCTAAGTGCCGATACGGCGAGCGAGGTGCGGC
>OLFY01000981.1_pt1 | contig 39079 bp, 39 predicted proteins | sample 1605611 | NCBI WGS metagenome assembly OLFY01 (sample SAMEA3888923, study PRJEB22519) | human gut metagenome | biome: human gut; feature: human-associated habitat; material: faeces | place: Denmark | collected 2011 | reverse complement strand
CCACCATCAGCCGCGTCCACAGCTGCCGCAGGCGTGCGCGGTCATCGACCCGCACCGGCAGGACTGCGAATATCCCTTTAAAGCGCTGTGCGGCGCGGGTGTTGCCTTTAAACTCATCTGTGCGATGGAGGGCGACCTTGGCGGCGAAGAGATGATCTGGCATTTTGGTGAGCTGGCTGCCATTGCAACGATGGCGGACGTGGTGGAGCTGACTGGAGAAAACCGCCTGATCGTCCAAAGAGGTCTGGAGTGCATCGCACAGGGAGAGCAGGTAGGAGTACACGCGCTCATCGAGGCGGCAGGAATGAGCGGACGAAAGCTCGATTCGATCGACCTTGCCTTTGGGCTTGCACCGCGCATCAATGCAGCAGGACGCTTGGGGCAGACCGACCTTGCGATGGAGCTGCTGCTCTGTGACCGGCAGTCGCAGGCGATGGAGCTGGCACAACAGCTCAACGAATTAAACGAACAGCGCAAGGCGCTGGTGGACCATATCTACGAGGAAATCAACGCAAAGATTGCACGACACCCGGAAATCTTGCAGGAGCGGGTCATCCTGCTGTATGGCGAAGGCTGGCACCACGGGGTCATCGGCATTGCGGCGGCAAGGCTGGTGGAGGAGTACTCCAAGCCCTGCGTCCTCTTTTCCATCGAGGAGGACCAGGCGCGCGGCTCGGCAAGGAGCGTTGAGGGCTATTCCATCATTGCAGCCATCTCCCGATGCAGCAGCCTGCTGACCCGCTACGGCGGACATGACCAGGCGGCAGGGATGACGGTGCCGGTGGAGCATCTCAGGGAATTTATCGACCAGATGTTACAGGATGCCCGAGAGCACTTTGATTTGATGCCGGTGGACCAGCTGAAAATCGATGCGGTTGTCGATGCGGAGCAGCTCAATCTAAAGACGGTGTACGGGATGCAGCAGCTGCGCCCGTTTGGCTGCGGCAACGAGCAGCCGGTGGTGGCAATGCCCGGATGCAGGATCGAAGCAATTTGTCCGCTGAGTGAAAACCGCCATCTGCGCCTGAAGCTGAGCTACCAGGGAAAAAGTTTTTCGGCTATCTATTTTCGGATGTCGCCCGACCGCTTCCCATTTTACATCGGAGATACAGTGGATGTGGCAGCCAATCTGGATGTCAATGAATACAACGGAGAAAAAAGTGTTTCTGTCAAGATAAAGGACGTGCGGCTGCACGGAGTCAAACAGGACAAGCTGGTGGTGGGCAGGCAGTACTATGAAAAATATTGCCGCCACGAGCCGCTGGAGGAAAAAATCAGAGAATACATCTGCCCGCAGCGGGAGGACGTAGCGGGACTGTACCGCTTTTTGCGGCAGTGCGGAGGTTTTGCCTTCGGCTACGATATGCTGTGGTGCCGCCTGAGAGGAATCAACTACTGCAAGATGCGCATCTGCATCGATGTGATGCAGGAGTTGGGACTGATTGAGAGGGCGCGTCTGTCCTCTTCGGGGGAGGTAGCCCTTCGTCTGCCGGACAAGGTCGTTAAAACACAGCTGGACCAGTCCAGGATTCTCAGACAACTGAAGGTTGGTGAATAGGATGAGTATGAACGGGTTTGAAGAATTGATGGCTGCTTTGAAGGAAAGCAACCGGCCGTATGATTTTGATATGATCACACAGGCTTATGAATATGCAGACAAAGCACATGAGAGACAGATGCGCCAGTCGGGGGAGCCGTATATCACCCACCCGATTGCAGTTGCGCGAATCCTGGTGGAGTTGGGAATGGACACCGAAACCATCTGTGCAGGTCTTTTGCACGACGTGGTGGAGGACACCGCTTCCACGCTGGACGAAATCAAAAAGATGTTTGGCGCAGATGTTGCGCTGATGGTGGACGGCGTTACCAAGCTGACCAAGCTCAGCTATTCCAGTAAGGAGCAGCGTCAGGCGGAAAATGTGCGCAAGATGCTGCTAGCGATGGCAAAGGATGTGCGGGTCATCATCGTAAAGCTGGCGGACCGCCTGCACAATATGCGCACCGGAGAATACTGGAAGGAATATAAGCGCAGAGAAAAAGCGCTGGAAACGATGGAGGTCTACGCTCCGCTGGCGGACCGTCTGGGTATCCGCTCCATCAAGGAGGAGCTGGAGGACATCTCGCTGCGCTTTTTGGACCCGATTGCCTATGAGGAGATTGAGCGGATGCTCAAGCTCAAAAAGGAGGAGCGAGAGCGTTTTCTGGACGCCATCCAGGAAAAGATACGGGAACGACTGAACAAAGAGGGCATGAAGTTCTTTTTGCAAAGCCGGGTAAAGAGCATCTACGGTATCTACCGCAAGGTGTATATGCAGGGCAGAAACTTCGACGAAATCTACGACGTATATGCTGTCCGTGTCATCGTGGACACCAGCTATGAGTGTTACTCGGTGCTGGGCATCATGCACGACGAGTTTACCCCGATTCCAAAGCGATTTAAGGATTACATCTCCACCCCGAAGGCGAATATGTACCAGTCGCTGCACACCACCGTGCTGGATAAAGAGGGAGGTATCCCGTTTGAAATCCAAATCAGGACCTGGGAGATGCACTATACAGCCGAATACGGTATCGCAGCCCACTGGAAGTACAAGGCAGGCATCGAGAAGAAGGACAAGCTGGAGGAGCGTCTGGCATGGGTCAGACAGCTGCTGGAGGTGCAGCAGGATTCCGGCGATGCGCAGGACATCGTGCGCTCCATCAAGTCGGACATCGCACCGGAGGAATGCTTTGTCTTTACGCCAAAGGGGGATGTCATCAATCTGCCGACCGGCTCGACCGTCATCGACTTTGCCTATGCCATCCACTCGGAGGTCGGCAACCGCATGACCGGAGCCAAGGTGGACGGCAGGATCGTGCCGCTCGACTTTAAGCTGGAAACCGGCATGATTGTGGAGATCATCACCTCCAAAGGACCCGGCAACGGACCCAGCCGCGACTGGCTCAAGATTGTCAAGACCAGCGAGGCAAGGACCAAAATCCGCGCGTGGTTTAAAAAAGAGCGCCGAGAAGAAAATATCATCACCGGCAAGGAGGAGCTGGAGCGCGAATTTAAGCGCAACCTGATCAACGTGCCGGAAAACGAGCTGGAGGATTTTGTCTTAAATCTGGCAAAACGCCAGCATATCAACACACTGGAAGATTTTTACGCAGCCATCGGCTACGGAGGGGTGCTGCTGTCCCGTTTGATGCCAAGGGTCAAGGAGGAATTCCAAAAGACCTACCGCAGCGCAGCAGAGGAAGAAAAGAAGGCGGCGCTGTTGCCGCAGCAAACCGCTGCCGCCGGCAAAAAGCCGGGCAAGCCGACCAGCGGTGTCATCGTGGAAGGACTGGACAGCTGTCTGGTCAAATTTGCAAAATGCTGCAACCCGCTGCCGGGCGACCCGATTGTAGGATTTATCACCCGCGGGTACGGCGTGTCCATCCACAAGCAGGACTGTGTGAACGTGCTGAACTCCCCTGCGGAGAATGAAGGCAGATGGGTGCGCGCCGAATGGGCATCCAATGTCACCTCGGAAAAGTTTAAATCTACCATCGACATCACCTCCCAGCCGAGAGATACCCTGCTGGCGGATGTAACCATCCTGCTGAGCAATATGCACATCCCGATGCACGCACTGGTGGCAAAGGAGAGCAAGGACCATTCGGTCATCCTCATCCAGGTCACAGTGGAGGTCAACGGTGTAGACCAGCTGAGCTACCTGCTCAACAGTCTGCGTGCCATCAAGGGTGTGGAGGATGTCAGAAGAACCATTCAGTAAACTAAAACAACGGAGAAAAGACTATGAGAGCATTGATTCAAAGAGTAAGCCACGCAAGCGTTACCGTCGAGGGCGAGTGCGTGGGAAAAATTGAAAAAGGACTGCTGGTGCTGCTGGGCGTCGGTCCGCAGGACACTGAAAAACAGGCAGATTTTCTGGCAGAAAAATGTGCTAACCTGCGCATCTTTGTGGACGAAAACGACAAGATGAATCTCTCGCTGCTGGACATCGGCGGGGAGATGCTGGTCGTTTCCCAGTTTACCCTCTACGCCGACTGCCGCAAGGGCAGACGCCCTTCCTTTGTGAATGCGGCAGCTCCCGCAGAGGCGGACAGACTGTATGAATACTTCCAGCAGAGCGTGAAAAATGCGGGCGTTGCCAAGGTCGAGCACGGCAAATTCGGTGCGTCGATGCAGGTAGAGCTGCTCAACAACGGACCGGTGACCATCATGCTGGACACCGATGAAATCATGCCGAAAAAATAGGCGGCACCCATAAAAGATAAGGGGGAATAAACGATGAATCTGGAAATCATCCACGTGGGTCTGTTGGGGACCAACTGTTATATCACCTGGGATGAAGAGAAAAACTGCGTCGTGGTCGATTGCGGCGGCGACGCGCAGAAGGTAGCGCAGTTTATACAGGAAAAAGGGCTGACCCCCACCCATCTGCTGCTGACCCACGGTCACGGCGACCACATGGGCGGAGCGGCAGACTTAAAGGACCTTTACCCACAGATGAAAATTGTGCTGGACAGCAAGGATTTGGAGATGATTGGCGACGGGCAGAAGAGTATGTCCGACGCCGTAGCGCCGTATGCACGCAGCTTTACACCGGATGTTCTGGTGGGCGACGGCGATCAGCTGACCTGCGGTACGATGGAGTTTACCGTTTTGGAAACGCCGGGTCATACACCGGGCAGCGTGACCTATCTGAAAAATAACGAGCTGTACTGTGGGGACACCCTCTTTCAGGGCAGCATGGGCAGGACCGACCTGTACGGAGGCAACGACGAGCAGATGACCGCTTCGCTGGCGCGTCTGGGCAGTTTGCAAGGCTACTACAAGGTTTTTCCGGGACATGGCAGCGCAACCAATCTGGAGGACGAAAAGTTGGCAAACCCCTTCCTCAAGCAGGCAATCGCCCGCCGTTCCTGATAAGACAATGAGCAAAAGGAGCAAAAACAGCATATGAATATAAAGAATATCGGACACAGCATGAAATATGAAGCAGAGTGTATCGCAATGCTGTTTTTCCCGGATGAAAAGATTGTGACCACCGAATACCCTGCGGACGAGGAAGAGCATGAGGAACTGCTGGTGCAGCAGGAACAGAAGGCTCCTGCCGAGGATTGCATCGAAACCAGACTGCAAAACGGTCTGATGAAGGTGACCTTGTCGTTGGACGGCAAGCAGACCAGCCTGTGCCGCACCATCCTTTCCGAGCCGCATTCGCCGTATGAAAAGGCGGAGTTTGTGATGAGCGATATGATCTACACTCTGCTCTCACAGGCGACCGGCATCCATCCGGCGTGGGGAATGGTGACCGGCGTTCGTCCGGTCAAGCTGTTCCACCGCAGACTGGACGAGGGCAAAACACCACAGATGGTGGCACGGGAATTTGAACAGCATTTTTATGTGACACAGGAAAAGATTGAGCTGGCGCTGGAAACGGCACGCCACGAGGCGCCCATCTTGCGAGAGGTAACCGACGACACCTTTAGCCTGTATATCTCCATTCCATTTTGCCCTTCGCGGTGCAGCTACTGCTCCTTTGTTTCCCACGACATCACCAGCAAACGCGCTAAGGACATCCTGCCGGTGTATGTCGACCGGCTGTGTGAGGAGCTCGAGCAGATTTCCCAAAAGGTAAAGGGGACCGGACTGCGCCTGACCACCGTTTATTTTGGCGGCGGCACACCGACCATCCTCTCGCCCGAGCAGCTTGACCAAATCTGCTGCGCAGTGGAACAGCACTTCGACCTTTCCCAGCTGAAGGAATACACGGTGGAGGCAGGACGACCGGACACCATCGACGAGGAGAAGCTGCGGGTGCTGCACCGGCACAACATCTCCCGTATCAGCATCAATCCGCAGACGCTCGACGACGAGGTGCTGCAAAAAATCGGACGCCGGCATACCGCCCAACAGGTCATCGACTGCTTTGAGATGGCACGCCAGATGGGATTTGACAACATCAACATGGACCTGATTGCAGGCTTGCCCGGCGACAGTGTCGAAGGATTTTGCAAAACGGTGGATAAGGTCATCGCCTTGCAGCCGGAGAATGTGACGGTGCATACCCTATCCATCAAGCGCAGCGCCAGCTACGGCGAAAGCTGGGAGGCGCGTAAAAAAGCGCTGGAACAGGCGCAGCAGGTGGGACAGATGGTATCCTACGCGCAAAAGCAGCTGATGCAAAGCGGCTGGATGCCCTATTACCTGTATAAACAGCGCAACACCCTGGGCAACCTGGAGAATACCGGCTACTGCAAACCGGGCTGCGAGGGACGGTACAACATCTACATCATGGACGAAACCCAGACGATTCTGGCAGCAGGAGCGGGAGCGGTCACCAAGCTGTGCAGCAACCGCGAAGGCAAGCTGGAGAGAATCTTTAATTACAAGTACCCGTTTGAATATGTCGAACAGTTCGACGAGGTATTAAAACGTAAGGACAGGGTGGTGGATTTCTTTGAGGAAAATAGACCCCTTCCACTACGGAAGGATTGAGAAGGACGAGGTCAATCAGCAGGCGTTTGAAAATTATTTTCAGCTGATTGACGAAGCCGAGCAGTTTTATAACGACCAGATTCGCAGGGTGGTCAAAAGTATGTCTACCGGCAAGGACAAGACCGACGTCATCTGTCTGTCCGGTCCCTCCGCTTCGGGAAAAACAACGACCGCGCATACCCTGGCAAGACATTTTATCAGCAGCGGCAGAAGGGCAATGGTCATCTCCTTGGACGACTTTTATCTGGATACCGACAAGACGCCGCTCAACCGCAAGGGCAAGCCGGACTTTGAAACCATCTACTCGCTGGACATCGAGCGCATCAACCTGTGCATCGACGAGCTGGTCAACAAAGGGCGAACCCTGATGCCCATTTTTGATTTTCACACTCGAAAACGGGTGGAGGGTCAGGAAAAGGAAATTGCCATCAGCGGCGATGACGTGGTCATCATCGAAGGACTGCACGGGTTAAACCCGCTGCTGACCCAGCGGGTGGGAGAAGACAAGGTGACCCGCATCTTTGCCAGCGTGCGTTCCCGCTTTACCGACCACGACCGGGTGCTGCTGACACCGCAGGATGTGCGCCTGATGCGCCGAATGGTGCGCGACCGCAGCACCCGCAACACAACGCCGGAGCAGACGATGGCAATGTGGGATGAGGTCTGCGAGGGCGAATCGGAGTATATCAACCCCTACCGCGACAGCGCAGATTTTAAGCTGGACACGACGCTCGACTACGAGCCGAATATTTTTCACAGCTATCTTCTGCCGTTCCTGGAGAACCGTTCCGGCATCGCTCCCGAACACTACCGCAAGCTGGATGAACTGTACCAGCGTCTGGATGAGTTTTTTGACATCAACAACACCCAGGCGATTCCGGCGGACAGTGTCGTTCGGGAATTTATCGGTCCGCGTCGGGAAAGCGAGCAGACAGAATAAAAAGAGGATATGATTCGCGTCAGAAAGGAGCAGTGAAGGATGAGTTTGAATTCTTTATTGGACAAAGCAATCTCGGTTGCCAATGTAGCAGGCAAAAAGACAGAGGAAATGGTGGAAGCTTCCAAGCTCAAATTGCAGGAGGTTTCGGTCAATGCCGATTTGCAGGATTGCTATGAGAAGATTGGTTCTCTGGTATACCGAAGCAAAAAGAGCGGCGAAGACAACGAACAGGCAATCGACCAGCTGGTCGAGCAGGCGGATGTTCTGTTAGAGCAGCTTGCCCAGCTGCAATCCAAGCGTGAGGAAATTAAAAAGATGAAGAAGTGCCCGAACTGCGGCGCTGCGTGCAGTGTGGACTCCCATTTCTGCTCCAGATGCGGCATGGTGCTGCACGAGCAGAGCGACCTGGCTCCGACCCAGCCACAGGAGGAGCAGCCACAGCAGGCGGAACAGGCAGAGCAGCCGGTCAATCAGGAGGAAAAGCCTCTGATTGAAGAAAAGCTGTAAGAATCGAAAGGATGCATCCGAGGACCGGCGGACAGCCGGTCCTTTTGCTGTCGTAGCGGGTGGACAGCGCATGACTGAAATGCGCAGGGCATATACTCAAAAGGAAAGGAACAGCGCCTTTTCAGAAAAGATTTACAGAAAAGAAATTGAAATCCGGCGACAGAATATGGTAGATTATGAAGATGAGTCGGTGCATTTTGAGGAAAGTGGGTGGACAGTTGAAGAGGACCAGTGAGAAGCAGGGCTTTGTGCAGGGAGCTATGATCCTGATGATTGGGACGATGACCGTCAAGGTGGTCAGTATGTTGTTTAAAATCCCAATCAGCAATCTGTTGGGAGGAACGGGCTACTCTTATTTTACCAACGCCTACGAGATTTTTAACCTCATCTCCACCATCGCAACGGCGGGCTTTCCGGTTGCCATCTCCAAGCTGGTGTCGGAAAACGGGGTGTTGGGAAACTATCGGGACAACCATAAGATTTTTCGCATCTCCCGCACCTTCTTCTTAATCACCGGTCTTTTGTGTATGGCAGTGATGATTCTGGGAGCGGGGAGCTTTGCGGCGATGATTCCAAACCCGGGAGCCAAGCTGTCCATCATCTGTCTTGCGCCCGCGGTGCTGACCTGCTGCCTGATGTCCGCCTACCGCGGCTATTATCAGGGGATGCAGAATATGTACCCGACCTCCATTTCCCAGATTATCGAGGCGGTCACCAAGATGATTTTTGGTCTGGGATTCAGCGGCGGTGTGATGTATCTGACCCAAAGGGAATACAGCCTGCACGCCACCGTGCTGGGACGCAGCTATCCTTCGCCGGAGCAGGCGCAGGCGGTCATCGCCCAGCTGGCAAGCGGTGCGGCAGTGCTGGGTGTCAGCCTGTCCACAGCGGCGGGCTTAGTGTACCTGATGCTGAGATGGCGCAAAAAAGGCGACGGAGTCAGCCAGCAGCAGTTGATGCACGCGCCCAAGCCGCAGGACAGCAGCATCTTACTAAAAAGAATCCTGGTGATTGCTATACCGGTCTGCCTGGGTTCGCTGGCGGTCAACCTGTCGGGCATCATCGACCTGCTGACGGTGACCGGACGGCTTTCCCATGTAATGGACACTGCACCGCAGCAGCTGCTGGCTTGCTATGGGCAGAATATCCCGCAGGCGGAGCTGGTCAACGGAACGGTACACAACTACCTGTACGGCGCTTACAGCGGCAAAGCGGTGGTGATTGCCAATCTGGTGCCTGCATTGACCACCGGGATGGCGGTCAGTGCGCTGCCGGCAGTAGCGGAGAGTTTTGCAAGAGGCAACCGCCTGCGTACCCAAAAGAGCATCCAGATGGTGCTGCGCATCACAGCGCTGTTTTGTGTACCGGCAGGATTGGGCATCAGCGCCCTGTCGCAGGAGGTGTGCAGCCTGTTCTTTGGCATGAACAACGAGGTGATGATCGGCGCGCCGCTGCTGCGGGTGCTGGGACTTGCCTCCATCTTCATCGCCCTGACCGGCACCACCAACAGCCTGCTGCAGGCGGTGGGCAGGGTCAGCCTGCCGGTCAAGCTCATCCTTATCGGCAGTGCCATCAAGCTGGCGATGAACTACCTGCTGGTGGGCATCCCGCAGCTGAACATTCAGGCAGCACCGTGGTCCACCCTGGTCTGCTATGTTGTTATCACATTGCTCAGTTTGATTGCTTTGCGCAGCACAGTGGGTCCGCTTGGTGCCTTTGGTGTGTTTGGCAAGCCACTGCTGGCAGGACTGCTGTGTGCCGCTTTTGCACGCCTGACCCAGAATATGCTTATGCAGGTGACTGCCTCCCGTTTTGTGGTGCTGCTGTCGGCTGCTGTGGGCGCAGCGGTGTATCTGGTGGGACTTTTGCTGCTGCGGGCTTTAAAAAAAGAGGACATAATGATGCTTCCCAAGGGTGAAAAAATGGCAAAAATACTTGAAAAGTACTCACTTTTAGGGTAATATATATAGAGCTGCAAAAAAGGACTGGACAAAACAAAGCGGACCAAAGCATAGGAGTGTGGTAACGTGAGCGTGTCTTATGAAAAAAAGGAAAAGTACAGCATCGACGACCTGCTGCGGATTATGGAGATCCTGCGCAGTGAGGAGGGCTGTCCATGGGACCGAGAGCAGACCCACCCGTCGATGCGTCGGGATATGATCGAGGAAGCATACGAGGTGTGCGAGGCGATCGACCTGAACGACACCGATCTGCTCAAGGAGGAGCTGGGAGATGTGCTGCTTCAGGTGGTACACCATGCCCGCATCGAGCAGGAGCAGGGCAGCTTTGATTTTCGGGATGTCTGCGACGGCATCTGCCGCAAGCTGATCCAGCGCCATCCGCACGTGTTTGCCGATGTGCAGGTGGATGGCACCGAACAGGTGCTGAACAACTGGGAGCAGATCAAGCAGCAGTCCAAAGGGCAGACCACAGGCGCGCAGACACTGTTGAGCGTGCCAAAGACTTTTCCTGCGCTGATGCGCGCACAGAAGGTGCAGAAACGCGCAGCCAAGACCGGCTTTGAGTACCCGGACCTGTTTTGGGCAATGGACGACCTGGAAAGCGAACTGGACGAATTGCAGGCAGCCATCGACGAGGAAGACCCGCAGCAGTGCTTTGAGGAGCTGGGGGATGTGCTGTTTTCCGCAGTGAATATCGCGCGCTTTTTGAAGGTGGATGCCGAGGACAGCCTGAACGCTTCGACAGAAAAGTTCATCAATCGTTTCTGTAAAGTGGAGCAGCTGGCACAGCAGCAGGGAATCGACCTGGAGCAAACTTCTGTCGAACAGATGGAACAGTTGTGGAAACAGGCGAAAAATCAGTAAGAAAAGGCGCTTTTGCCCGTAGCTTTTGGGAGAATGGGCAAGGGAGTTTTAAGGCTCTTCCGCCGCAGGCGGGGGAATGGACCAATCAAGTGAAAAAATGGAGGATAACAAATATGACGAAAGCAGAATTGATCAACGTGGTTGCACAGAAAACAGAACTTTCTAAAAAGGACAGTGAAAAGGCTGTTGTTGCGGTGATCGACGCGATTTCTGAAGCACTGGCAGCAGGAGAAAAGGTTGCGCTGGTTGGCTTTGGTACCTTTGAGGTAAAGGAACGCGCTGCAAGAGAGGGCATCAATCCAAGAACCAAAGAGAAGATTGAAATTCCATCTTCCAAGCTGCCTTCCTTCAAAGCAGGCAAAGCTCTCAAAGAAATCGTTTCCAAGTAATTTGGAATCCACCAAGAACACATTCAACAGCTCCGGTGCTTCCGGGGCTGTTGTTGTATCAGCAGAAGTTAGAACAGGAGGAATAACCATGAGATTGGACAAATATTTAAAAATCACCCGATTGATCAAACGCCGCACCGTTGCCAACGAAGCGTGCGACGGCGGTAGAATTTTAGTCAATGGCAAGGTGGCTCGCGCCTCCTATGCGGTCAAGGAAGGGGACACGATTGAGATTCAGATGGGCAATCGTCCGTTAAAGGTGCAGGTGCTGTCGGTCAGCGAATATGCCACCAAGGAAAGCGCACCGGAGATGTACCGAGTGGAGGAATAACCGCTGCCGGTTGTACCAAAAACCTGCAAACCTTCCGAAACGGCGGGTACAAAATCAATTTTTTTTAGAAGATGTAACAATCCTGCACGACGCTTGTTGACAACAATCGCCAAAAGCGTTATGATAGCCCTTGTCAAAAGAACAGACGCTGGATGGAAAAACTTCCACCACATTATTTTGTCAATAAAACTGAACAGCCTTATCAAGAGTGACAGAGGGGACAGGCCCTGTGAAGTCCGGCAACCTGCAAAGCGGCAGCTTTGTAAGGTGCCAAATCCTGCGGGTTAAGCCGAGAGATGAGGAAGCAAAGACTCGATCTCACGGTCGGGTCTTTTTTGTACCCCTTTTGAGGGGACAGCAAAAGAACGATCTCGAACCAGCTGCACGCTGTTTGGTTTATGAAAAATCATAGTAACCAAAAGAAAAGAAAGGAACGAACGACTATGGCAAAATACTTATTTACATCCGAATCGGTTACCGAAGGACATCCCGATAAAATCTGTGACCAGATTTCCGACGCAGTGCTCGACTCGATTCTGGAGCAGGACCCAAACGGACGTGTAGCCTGTGAAACCACCATTACCACCGGCATGGTCATGGTAATGGGAGAAATCAGCACCTCCTGCTATGTGGACATCCCGAAGATTGCCCGTCAGGTCATCCGTGACATCGGCTATGACCGCGCAAAATTTGGCTTTGACTGCGATACCTGCGGCATCATCACCTCCATCGACGAGCAGTCCTGCGACATCGCGCTGGGCGTAGACAAAGGTCTGGAGGCAAAAAATGCCAACAGCACCGAGGAGGACAACGGCGCCGGCGACCAGGGCATGATGTTCGGTTTTGCCTGCGACGATACTCCAGAGCTGATGCCGATGCCGATCTCGCTGGCACACAAGCTGGCAAAACAGCTGACCAAGGTGCGCAAGGATGGCACCCTCCATTATCTGCGTCCGGACGGCAAGACACAGGTCACCATCGAATATGAAAACGAGGTGCCGGTAGCAGTCGAAACCATCGTCATCTCCAACCAGCATTCCCCAGAGGTGGAGATGGAGCAGCTGCGTGCAGACATCAAAAAGTATGTCATCGACCCGATTGTGCCACAGGAGCTGATGACCGAGCAGACCAAAATCTTCATCAATCCGACCGGACGCTTTGTTATCGGCGGACCACAGGGCGACAGCGGCTTGACCGGCAGAAAAATCATCGTAGATACCTACGGCGGCATGGGTCGTCACGGCGGCGGTGCTTTCTCCGGCAAAGACCCGACCAAGGTGGACCGTTCGGCAGCCTATGCAGCAAGATATGTTGCAAAGAACATCGTGGCAGCCAAGCTGGCAAAGAAATGTGAGGTTCAGCTGGCTTATGCCATCGGCGTTGCAAAGCCGGTATCCATCAACGTCAACACCTTCGGCACCGGCGTTGTTGCAGATGAGCAGCTGGAAAAGGCAGTTGAAAAGGTATTCGACCTGCGCCCGACCGCAATCATCAATTCGCTGGGTCTGCGCCGTCCAATCTACCGTCAGCTGGCAGCATACGGACACATGGGCAGAGAGGACCTGGGCGTCAGCTGGGAAAAGACCGACAAGGTGGACGCTCTGCTGGCAGCTGTCAAATAAAATAGATAAACGCAAAAAGGACATGGGTTTCCATGTCCTTTTTTGTGCCTGTAAACCTTGAGGGAAAGAATCTGCTTACAAAATGCTTTTATATTTTAAATATAGCGGAGAAAACAGAAGAATTTAGGAAAATAATCTAAAAATTTAAAGTTTATGCTTTACATTTCTGGCAACAAAGGATATAATGAAAGAAAAAATACCGGGAGGTTCAGTCGTGGAAATTTTAAATAAAACCATTGAACAAGTCAGAAAACAGTATGGAGTGGCTGGCGGTATCCTGATTGCCATTAAAGACGGCAAGGTGCTGCTCAAGGAGTGCTTTGGTCAGGCGGATGCGGAAAAAGGCAAACCGGTGGACAGCAAGACCCTGTTCCAGATCGCATCCTGCTCGAAAGCATTTACGACCATGGTTGCCGGTCAGCTGTGCGACGAAGGCAAGATGACCTGGGATACTCCGGTCAAACAGCTGATGCCGGACTTCAAAATGGTGGACAAATATGCCGAGGAACACGTCACCCCTCGTGATATGGCTTGCCACCGCACCGGTCTGTGCCGCCATGACGTCATGCGCACCTTTGTCCGCGAGGACAGAGCAGACCTGGTTCGCCGCATCGCTTACTTCCCACCGGCATACGGCTTCAGAGAGAAGTACAGCTACCAGAACCAGATGTATGTAGCACTGGGTTACCTGTGTGAACGTCTGACCGGAAAGACTTGGGAGCAGCTGCTGAAAGAAAAGATTGGCGACCCGCTGGGAATGGATATGTACTTCCGCGGCATCGACACCATCGAGGACAAGAACGCAGCCATGCCGTATGCGCAGAAGGACGGCAAAATTTTCCGCGTGGACGAGGTAGTCGGAAAGGCAAGCAACCCATGCGGCGGTCTGTACACCAACCTGGACAGCTTGGAGCGCTGGATTCGGATGCTGCTGGGCGAAGGTGAGCTGGAAGGCAAACGCATCATCAGCAAGGAAGGCTTTGCCGAGCTGATTAAACCAAACGTTGTCATCCCGGGCAAACCGTCCCATCCAAAGGAAATGCAGCAGTCCTACGCAATGGCGTGGATCAACTCCATCTATAAAGGCAAGCTGCTCATCTCCCACTCCGGTTCCACCAACGGCTTCAACTCGATGGTCGGCTTCTTCCCGGAGGAGAACGCAGCCTTCGCACTGTCGGTCAATACCGTGGACACCCCGGCATACAGCTGCCTGAAATACCTGCTGTGTGACCTGCTGCTCAACGACGTAGAGGAGGATTACTCCTTCCTGATTGACATTTATAACCGCCGCGTCAACCTCGGACCGGATTACACCGAGGAAGAGCAGAAAGACCTGCCGCTGAGCGAAGAGCAGGCGAAGAAATATCTGGGTACCTACTACAATCCGGGCTACGGCGTGATGGAATTTGTCTATGAGGACGGTCATCTGCGCCAGCACTACGGCTTGATGGACCAGCCGTTCAACTACATCGGCGATGATAAGTTTGTAGGCTTCGAGGTGCTGGATACCCGCACCTACCGCGCAAACTTTACCGAGGACGGCAACCTCTGGATGCGCCTGTCCACCGATGCAGTCTGCCCAATCTTCTTTGAGCGGGTGCGCTAATCGAGCGGCGGAGTATCACGGAATCAGAACAAAACAATCGGGAGGACATCCATCGGATGTCCTCCCGATTTGCCGTTGCAGGATATTTTCCACACATTCCCCTTGAACAGGTGGAAAAAGCTCCTCCTATTCTCCTGCGACCAGTGGGACGCTGCACAGCAGCCGGTTGTCCAGAGTATATTCCAGAAAGCCGCAGACCTGATTGGAGGCGGTGGGGGGATAGAGGAACGGCTGGGCAATCAATCGGCTTTGCAGGCGGGCAGATTCGCCCTGCCGCAGCGGGACACAGGGCTGCCAGGCGGGCAGCAGCGGAATGGGAGTTTCGATGCCGTTGGACTGGATTTCGCTGCCCACCAAAGTGGTGTGGACAGGCGGCAGCACCAGCGGCTGCATCGAGTAGCGGCTAAAGCAGCGGTCGTACAGAGAAGCGTGCAGGTTCCAGTCGTCCTGCGCATTCAGGGTGACACAGATGAGGGTCATCCCATTCCGCTCGGCAGCGGACACCAGACACCGTCCGGCATCATCGGTGAAGCCGGTCTTGACCCCAATGCAGTCGGGGTAAAGGGTCAGCAGTCGGTTGTAGTTTTTCAGCCAACGCTCATAGGGCGGCGCACCAAACCGGACCTGCATCGAAGGCTGGGAGCAGATGTGGGCAAAATCCTCGTTTTGTAAAGCAACGCGGGTCAATTTGGCAAGGTCGAAGGCGGTGGAGTAATGCTCGGGCGCATCCAGTCCGCAGGCAGTGACATAGTGAGTATCGGCAAGACCCAGCTGTTGTGCGCGCCGGTTCATCGCCTCCACAAAGCCCTCGATGCTGCCGTACAACCGTACACCGGCGGCATTGGCAGCATCGTTGCCGGAGGGCAGCAGCATCCCGCACGCCAGCGCGTACAGCGAAACCATATCGCCCTCCATCAGTCCCATCGAGGAGCCTTCCACCTGGATGGCATCGGGATCGACCAGAAAATAATCGTGCAGATTAGGCTGCTCGAGCACCATCATCGCGCCGATGATTTTGGTGGTGCTTGCCATCGGCAGCTGTTGGTGGATGTTCTGCCCGCACAGCACCCGACCGGTGGTTGCCTCCATCACCAGATAGGCTTTTGCGGCGGCATCGGGCTGTTCATAAACGGAAAAATCCTCCAGCGATACCGGTGACGGGCAGAGCGAGGTGCGGGTTTCCTTGGCAAAAATCCTCCAGTCCGCTGCACAGCCAAAAAGCAGCAGGGCACAGAGAAAAGAAAAAGACAGGCGTTTGAAAACGTTCAAGGCAGCCAACTCCTTTTTGTTCAGAAATCAGGGGTGGAACAGTACAGGATATGCCGAGGTTGGAGAGAAAATTCAAAATGTACAATTTGTAATCTAGTTTCATAACAATACAAATTGTACATTTTTTTTTTATTGAAAAAGTGCGAAGTGTGGTATATACTGTACAAGCAAAAACTTTTGAGGAGGAAAAATGAATGGAACAAACTCTACCCAAACTGAAAACCAATCTGGACACCAACCTGCTCAAGCTGGTTGCGGTCGTCTGTATGCTGCTCGACCACTTTGGTGGGACCTTTTTTGAGCAGGTCCCTGCCTTTCGCTGGGCGGGCAGGCTGGCGTTCCCGCTGTTCTGCTACTGTATGACGGTTGGGATGCTGTACACCCACGACATCAAGCGGTACCTGGGGAGATTGGGATTGTTTGCGCTGATTTCACAGCCGTTCTGGATTCTAGCTTTTAATGCGGAGGACTTTTGGGGAAACCTGCTCAATCTCAACATCTTTTTCACCCTCTTTATGAGCCTGCTGACCGTCTAGGGATTTAAGGAGAAGAAATACTGGCTGTTTGTGGCAGGGATCCTGGTGATGTCCTTCATCAACTTCGACTATTCCACCACCGGCATCATCCTGATGATGATTTTCTATCTGTGCAGGAATAAACCGGCTCTGGGCGCTGCGTTGTATTTTCTGAGCTATCTGCCAGCCTTTTGGGGAGATGTGCAGGACCCGCTGGCGCTGGTTGTCGGCGGACACGCCATCAGCTTTGAGGCATTCTCTCTGCTGGCACTGCCGCTGATTTATTTAAAGACCAACAGCGGTCTGAAAATTTCTAAATGGGTGTTCTATCTGATTTATCCGGCACACCTGCTGCTGATTTATCTGCTCCAGCTGTGGATGGCATAAGACAAAATAAGGGAGGCGTCCTCTTTCATAAAGAGGACGCCTCCCTTATCGGTTTTGCAAAAGCTTTAGCAGAACAACGGCTGGAGCTGGCGCGCCGACAGTGCAGACTGCACGGTATCGGTCAGGCGGCTAAAGTCAGCAACAATCGAGCAGGGCTTTTGCTCGGGTGCATCCTGCCGCATCGGGACAAAGTAGATGTTTTTGCTGTTGAGCAGCGAACCGATGTTTTTCCCTGCGTTGGCAAGGGCATCGTTGGTGGATACCGCCAGCACCACCGGACGTGCGTTTCGCAGGTGGGCTTTGACGGCAAGGGTGACGCTGGTGTCGGTGATGCCGTTTGCCAGCTTGCCCAGGGTGTTGCCGGTGCAGGGTGCGACCAGCAGTACATCCAGCAGCTTTTTCGGACCGATGGGTTCGGTCTGGGTCAGGGTGTGCCAAATCTCACGACCGCAGATTTCCTCGATGCGGCGGCGAAACTGCTGCGCACTGCCAAAGCGGGTATCGGTTTCATAGGCGTTTGGGGACAGGATGGGATACAGCTGCCAGCCGGTCTGCTGTGCCATCTGTTCCATCTGGTCGATGACCTGCGAGAAGGTACAGAAGGAGCCGGTCATGGCAAATCCCACCCGTACAGGAGCGTGTTCGTTCATGTCGTTCACCTCGTTTTGGATTGTATGTCTGTTATCATCTGTATGACAGTGTCGCACAGGATGTTCCCTGCGGTGACAGGCGCTGTTTTGACAGGCAGGGCAAGGGAGTGCAGGCAGCGAAGTCCCAGCGAGCGTGCAGCCAGGTGGTCGATGCCGCCTGCACCGGAGGCAAGGTCGATCAGCAGGCAGTCATGGGGAAGCAGCCGGAGCTGTTCCTTTCCCAGGATGGGCGCAGGGACGGTGTTGAAGATGAGCTGCTGCTGCGGCAACAGGGTGTCCATCTGCGCAAGAGGAAGGGCGGTCAGACCAAAGCTGCGCGCCAACGCCAGGTCCTTTGGGCTGCGGGCGCAGACGGTGAGCTGTGCGCCAAAGGCTGTCAGCAGCCGTGCAAGGGGTTTTGCACACCGACCAAAGCCGGTGAGAAGGCAGCGGCTTTCCCAAAGGGTGATGGGCAGCTGGCTCAGCGCAAGCTCGATGGCAGCTTCGGCGGTGGGGACGGCGTTGAGCAGCGCCATCTCCTCCTGTTGCAGATAGCTGTGCAGCAAAAGGGAGCGGCGTTTGGCAAGCTGATGCAGCTCGTCGGTCACCCTGCCGCAAAGCAGGACCGTACCGCGGCGGCATTGCGCAAGCAAAGGCAGCAGAGCAGGCTCGACCAGCACCGGAAGCAGCAGAAAATCGGTTTGTGCGAGCAGCAGCGAGTCGCTTTCACCGGGAATCAGACGCTCGACCACATATCCGCGGCGGCACAGGGCATCGGCAGCCGCACGCTGGCGGTCATCGGTGCAGAGGACGGCAATGGATGCAAAAGGTTCGGGATTCATACAGGTCACCTCCATAGGATTGGGCAGGAACGGGCAAAGGAACAATCTATCCTATGAAAAATGCGGATTTTGGTGCAGGCTGAATGTTCATCTGTCGGGGAATGTGGTATAATAACAGAAAATACAGCACAGGGGGAAACGACTTTGGCAAAGAAAAAACCATTGAAAAAGGATAGAAAAGCGGGCAGAGGCAATCTGCCGGCACAAAAACAGCCGTTTTATTTACAGGCGCAGCAGCAGAGAAAACCAAAGCCGAAGAAGCAGCGGGAGGATTGGGACGAACCGGCAATCGAACCGGGAGAATATCCGGTCAGCTGCGACAGAATGGACGAACAGGGCAGCGGCGTGGTGTATCTGGAAGGAGAAAAGCTGCCGGTGGACGGACTGCTGCCCGGCGAGCAGGCGGTCGTCGAGGTGTTTGGAAAGCGCAATCTGCACGCAAGGCTGCTGCAAATCAAAAAGGCTTCGTCCAAACGGGTCAAGCCGCAGTGTCCTGCTTTTGCCAAGTGCGGCGGCTGCAAGATGCAGCACCTGCAATATGACAGCCAGCTGGAGTGGAAGCAAAAGACGGTGGAGCAGCTGATGAAACGCTACATCGACGAGGGAGCCAAGCTCTATCAAATCGTTGGGATGGTAGAGCCGTGGCGCTACCGCAACAAATGCCATATCAGCTTTGGCATGAACGGGCGCAGACAGATCATCTCGGGCATTTATGAGGAAAACAGCCATCGGGTGGTACCGGTGGAGAACTGCCTGATTCAGGACAGCAAGGCGGACGAGATTGCGCGCTCGGTGCGAGCCATCATGAAGGAGTGCAAGCTGCTGCCTTATGATGAGGACAGTGAAACCGGATTGCTGCGGCATCTGCTGGTGCGCACCGGCTTTGCCAGTGGTCAGGTGATGGTGGTGCTGGTGACTGCTTCCCCGATTTTTCCGGCAAGGAGCCGCTTTGTGTCCCTGCTGCGGGAGCGTCACCCGGAAATCACCACCATTGTGATGAACTGCAACCCGAGAAAAACCAGCATGGTGCTGGGAGAGCAGGAGCGTATCCTGTACGGAAAAGGGTACATCGAGGACATCCTCTGCGAAAAACGCTTTGCCATCTCGCCGCGCTCCTTCTATCAGGTCAATCCGCAGCAGACCGAGGTGCTTTACCAGCGGGCAATCGGCATGGCACAGCTGAAAAAAGGACAGCGGGTGCTGGATGCCTACTGCGGAATCGGAACCATCGGCTTGATTGCAGCCGACAAGGTCGATGAGGTCATCGGTGTGGAGGTCAATGCACAGGCGGTCAAGGATGCCAACGCCAACGCAAAACGCAACGGGGTGGAAAACATCCGTTTTGTCTGCGCGGATGCAGGAGCCTTTATGACCAATCTGGCGGATGCGGGCGAAAAGATCGACGTAGTCTTTATGGACCCGCCGCGCAGCGGAAGCGACGAGGCATTTTTGCAGTCGGTTTGCCGTCTTTCCCCGGACCAGGTGGTCTATATTTCCTGCGACCCGCAGACCCAGAAGCGCGACATGGCAGTGCTGCGTGCCGGTGGCTACCATGTAAGGGAAATCCAGCCGGTCGATATGTTCCCGCAGACTGCGCACGTCGAGACGGTCGCGGTTCTATCTCGGAAATCCGCAACGAAGACTTTCATCCCCGTGACCATCAGCCCGAAGGACATGGGACTGGATGAGGCCAAGGCGCAACCGACGTACGAGAACATCCGAAAGTATGTGAAGGAGACGCACGGCCTGACCGTGAGCACCCTGAACATCGCGCAAATGAAGGCCGAGTGCGGAATGGAGATGGAGTGCGACCGCTCGGGCGGCAAGCAGCAGCCGAAGTGTCCGCCCGAGAAGCGCGAGGCGATTCTGGACGCGTTCCGACACTTCGGGATGATTGAGGATGATTCCTCGGAGGGATAGGACGCTGTATTTTGCGTTTTAAGACGATTTAAGCCCGTTGGGGTACTCCGTTACCCTAACGGGCTTTTTTGCGCCTTAAAACGCCTCTGAGAGCGTCAGAGAGGCAAAGGCGGATGCAGGTGCGCATCTCGCTCTCGCTCGATGCTGGGATTGGCCGCCCTGCGGGCGGCTGGTTCGGGTCTTGGGTCTGGGTACAGCAGGGGGTGGGCATGTCCGATTTCGGGTTCTGACACACTATCGCGAAAAAATGGTGTGTCAGAACTTTCCCCAGTTTATCGGGGAGTACGGGAAGGTGGCCGATTTCTGACACACTTGCGAAAATTTTAGTGTGTCGGTACTTTTCCCGTGTTCATCGGGGAGTACAACCATCTGACACACTTGACACACCTTTTTTTGAACTAATGCGCGCGAGAGAAAAAATAAGTATATAGATATATAGGGAAAAAATTTCTCTGTACGCGTAGGTTGGAAAAATAGTGTGTTTAGTGTGTCAAGCGTCCGAGGAAGCCGATAAATCCTACGAAAGTACCGACACACTATAAAAAATGGTAGTGTGTCAGGAAAACGGGCAATCGCTCGGGGAGGCCGATGAATGCGGGAAATCTCTGACACACTTCGAAGTGTGTCAAAGTGTGTCAGAGGTTCCCTCTCCTGCCGTGTACGGCCCTTCTTCTGCTTTTGGCTCCTTGTGGCTTGTTCCACTTTTTGAATTAAAAAGTGGAACGTAGATTTCCCCGTGTTTATCGGGGAGTAGAGGCGGATGTTCCACTTGTTCCACTTTTCGAACGAAGCAGCGGAACATGAGCGCGCGGAATTTTTTTCGGACGTTTTCCGCTCGTATACGAGTGGAAATAAGCCTCTGACCTGCGGAGACGGAATATCGGGTATTGCGTTAATCGAGTTAACGCTGTATAATACCAGTTGTATAGATAAATGGCTCAGCACCCGTCCCGTCTTTGATGCGGGGTTGCTACCGGGAATAGGAGCCGAGCGCTCGGTCAAATAGGCCGTGCGTCACGGGCGAAATAACGAACACGAAGCTCCCGTGGAAACCGAGATAGACAAGGCATGTTCTGCCTATGTCCTTCTTTGGTTTCCACGGGAGCTTTTTTGTTCTCGCGAAACGGATTCTGAACATGGAGGTGGCTGATATGGCTAAAGAACAGAAGAAGACGAAGGGGTCGAAACCCCGTTACATGACGACGTACGAAGCGGCGGAATTGCTCGGCCTGAGCGCCGGGACGCTCCGCGTCTGGCGTTGTCAAGGCAAAGGCCCGAGTTACTACAAGGTCGGCAATGCGGTCCGTTACAAGGTGGATGACCTTGAGGTGTGGAAGAGCGCCAACGTGAGGCGCATTGAGCTAACGAATTAAGGAGGTGTAAATATGGGCAAAAAAGAAAACCGCCCCGATGCCTGCACAGCTTCCGGGACGGCCTCTACTATCTGTGATTATGATAGCACGTCTGTTTTCGCAGGTCAAGACATGACCGAGAACGAGCTGATTAGAACGGTCACAGAGAAGTATCTGGCGGACATCGACGTGGACATATGCCCCGCTCCCGAACAGGTCGAGCGGGAGCTTCTGCAGGCGACCAACAACGCCATCGAGGAGTACAACCGGGGTCCCCGCGACCCGAACGCGCCAGTGGGCGCGACGCAGAAGGAGGCCTATCCCGACCAGAAGATGGGAGACGCCCGCCTGCGCCTGCGCAAGCACCTGGACCCGTACCAGATTGCGCTGGTTGTGCGCGAGCTGCATCACGCGGTGGGCATCCTCTGGAAGGATGCGGGCGACGACGGCAACTTCGACATCGGCGTCTACCAGACGTCCGGCGACAACGAGGGCACCTACGACGTCTCCGAGGACGGTCTGACGCGGCTCATCCGCAGCTACGACAGCGCGATTACGATTCGCGGCGTCTACGAGACGATTGCGGTTCTCCGTTCCGTGTGCCCGCACGTCGAGCGTTGTCACGACCGTGACCTTATCGCCGTGAATAACGGCGTATACGATTATGGGAGCAAGATGCTCCTCGGTTTCGACCCGGAGTTCGTGTTCACCGGCAAGGTGCGCGTGGACTTCGTTCAGAACGCCCCGAACCCCGTGATACATAACGACGAGGACGGCACCGACTGGGACGTCGTGTCCTGGATGGGCGAGCTGTCCGACGACGAGAGCATCGTACGGCTGCTGTGGCAGATTGTCGGAGCGGTCATCCGCCCCGGCGTCAGTTGGAACAAGAGCGCGTGGTTCTACTCCACGTCCGGCAACAACGGCAAGGGCACGCTGTGCTCCCTCATGCGCAACCTGCTGGGGCGCGGTTCCTGGGAGTCCATCTCGCTGAAGGACTTCTCTTCCCCGTTCATGCTGGAGCCGCTGATGCGCATTTCCGCCGTAATCACGGACGAGAACGACACGGGCACATTCGTGGACGACGCGGCGGCGCTCAAGTCCATCATCACGGGGGACCCGTTCCAGCTGAACCGCAAGTTCAAGGAGCCGCGCACGGTCCTTTTCAAGGGGTTCATGGTCCAATGCGTCAACGAGCTGCCGAGGCTCCGCGACAGGTCGGAGTCCATGTACCGCCGCCTGCTGGTCGTGCCGTTCGAGAAGCGCTTCGAGGGCAACGAGCGCAAGTACATCAAGGACGACTACCTGAAGCGCAAGGAGGTGCTGGAGTACGTGCTGTACCACCTGCTGGCGGAGACCGACTACTACGAGTTGGACGAGCCGTAGGCATGCACCGCGCTCTTGGACGAGTTCCGGGAGGTCAACGACCCCGTTCGCCAGTTCCTGGGCGACGTGCTGCCGGAGGCATCCTGGGACATCCTCTCGTGGCAGTTCGTTCACGACCTGTACCGCCACTGGTTCCAGAGGAACATCCCGTCCGGCAGGCCCGAGAGCCGCAAGGCGCTCATCGCTGACATCAAGCGCCTCCTGCCGGAGTGGCATGAGTGGTCGTACACCGACAACCCGGTGTTCGTGCCCGACGAGATGAGGGCGCAGCCCGAGCCGCTGATTGCCGAGTACGAGGTGACCGAGTGGATGAACAAGGCGTACCGCGGTTCCGACCAGAGCCGTGTCTGCATGCCCGACCTGCCCGTCCGCGTGAGGGGTCTCGTGCGTACGGTGCCTCTCGGCTCGGGCGGTAGCAACGAAACAGATTCAGAGGACAAGGAGGAGTAAGAAAATGAGTGATTTGGTGGTAGCAACTTGGAATTGGGACGCGTTCATGAGGGGCTTCATGGCCTCCGGTGGGAGCGTTCTCATCGTGGTGATTGCGTTCGGCCTTGTCGGCGCGATTGCTTCAGTCGTCGGTCTTGTCCGTGGCGTTTCAAATCGACAGACGACGGCTATTGCGCTTGGCGGGGTCGGCATCGGTTGTGCGATTATCGGTCTGCTTTTCTTCCCACTCGGGCTTTGGACCGCGAGCGCGGTTTGCGGCCTGATGGCCTGCAAGCGGTCGAAGCAGCCTCGCACGCTGACGTACGAGGAGTTCAAGCAGCGCAAGGCGATGATACAGGACCCGGAGTACGCCGAGTACATGCGCATGGTGCATGGCGTCGAGGATACGAGCGGGATGACCGCTGAGCAGAAGTTCGACCGCAGCGTCGCGGCGAACCCTCTTATCGGCCTCTCTGAGGCTGAGTTCGCGAGGCTCAATCTGAAGGCGAAGCACGGCACCATGTCTCCTGCGGAACAGCAGATGTACAACGATTACATCCAGGCGAGCATGAGGAAGAACGGCGGCGAGGTTAAGCCGCCTATGTCGGACGGCAAGCTGGGAGCAATCGTTCTTGGGGTGATTGTCGTTGCCGTTTTGCTCTGGGCGGCGTTCGGGTCCATGGGACCGTCGACGGGCGGCAAGACGACCATTGAGAACTTGGGCAACGGAGCGATTTTGATGTACGGCAGCATGCCGATTTTCAAGTGATGATGGGCGGTAGTAACGAAACAGATTCAGAGGACAAGGAGGAGTAAGAGATGGAAGATTTGACACCGAACGAGGTGGCACGGCTCCACCTGAAGGCGAGGCACGGAACGCTCACGCCGGAGGAGCAGCAGGTATACAGCGATTACATGGCGAGGCAGCTTGCTTCTGCCCCGCCGCCCGAGGGCGACGAGCCGCCGAAGCACGGTAAGCCGAAGCGCAATGTCGATATTCCGAACGTGCTTGGCAAGATTGCGGGCATCGCGGTGATTGTCGCCGCGCTGGTGATTCTCGGTCCGCCGATTGCACGTTATGGACTTGAGCTTGTCGATAGTGCAATCGAGTATCGTGACTCGATGAACACTCGCCTGGATGCTCAGCAGAGCGGCAACGCACATTATGTGGCGACCTCGCATGAGGCTGGGACGATTGATTACAAGCGCTCTGATTTGTTCATCAGCGGAGAGTATTTCATCGCAATAAAGTCAGATGCCCACTATGGGATTCTGAGCATCGCTTGTGGCGCGTACGATGCGGACGCGCCTGACAAGACGGACAAGTATCATACCGTGCCTGATTATTTTGATGAGCGCGGTGGCATTGGGATGTCTGTCGTCGATGAGAGCCGCGATGGATGGACTATTCGCGATGACGAGCTGCGTTCTGTTCTTGAAGCGCATGGTCTTAGTTACGACACGTTCTGTTCGAATACCGCTGCGTTCAATCTGGGTGAGGACGAGCTGGCCGATTTGACCAGTCAGGTTGCGTCCGTGATTACATACGGCGACATCGCGAGCTACCCCGTGGACGATGACACTTCGTTCACTTATACGCTCGATGGTCATGCGTATCAGGACGATGCAGATATGGACGAGTGGGTCGTGTTTGCTGGCGGTGTAGTTGGCGCAAGTTACCCGGATAGCTTCGCGCTCAACGGGTCTAATGACAATCCCCAGATGTTTGCAGATGCACAGCCCACGTCCAGCGTTGAATAGCAGGAAAGCTCGAAGGCGGATGTTCTAGGCAACACGACTGCTGAGGGGCAACGGAGCGATTTTGATGTACGGCAGCATGCCGATTTTCAAGTGATGAAGGAGGTATCCGATATGGCAACTAAGAAGCGTTACTCGGACATCAACAAGGCCATCAAGGAGGCCGAGGCGAGGCGCGAGGAGTATTACAAGCAGGTCGGTCGTGTGATGCTCGAAGAGTACCCCGAGTTGGGCGATATGAACGTCACCGACATGCGCAGGGCCGCGCGCTTCCTGCGCGACAACCTGCCCGAAAAGGCATCTTCGAAGGGTGCCGAAGCGGGCAAGGCGACCGCCCAGAACGGAGCGCCTGCCGCGTCCGATTCGGGCGGCGATTCCGCCCACGATGCACGCGAGCCTATGCCCGTGAGGGGCTACGGCGAGGGCATGTAAAGGAGGCAGTCGTGCCTTCATCCGGCACCCCGCAAGGGGTGTCCGGCGTGCCCCGTTCCGAATGGAGAGTTCTGCCGAGTCGTCGGCTGAAACCGGTTGGGAACAGGGCACCCCTGGGGGTTCGAAGGGGACAGCGAAAGCTGCCCCCTCGCGAGCGGGACGTGTACATACAAAACGGAGGTATTTTTCGCCGCAGCGAAAAAACCGGAAGTTTTGTAGGGACAAGTCCCATGCTCGCTACCTTTTTTCCCTGCGAAAGCATTTGCGAGAAATCGCGTCGAACAGACGCGGGCGATTGATAGAAAAAAGGGAGGTGTTGATATGGCAGTGAGTGCCGAAAAGAGAAGCAGCCGCGTGCGCCGCCAGGCGTCCAAGAAGCAGCGCAAGAACCGTACCGTGCAGGTGCGATTCTCGGACGAGGAGCTTGCTGCTTTGGATGCGGTCTGCGAGAGCACGGGCATGACCCGCTCTGCCGTGCTGCGCAGCTGGACCGTGCCCGGCGAGGGCGCTGGTTCCAACCCCGTGTACGTGGTGACGAAGAACGCCGACGCGGAGCGTCTGGCGATGGAGGCGAGGCGCATAGGCGTCAACGTGAACCAGATTGCGAGGACGCTGAACGCCGAGGCGAAAGGGCGCGGGGGCATGCTCCGCTCCGACACCCTGAACGGATGCGAAAAGGGCCTCGAAGAGGTGCGCGGCGAGCTGTCGAAGCTGGCCCGCGAGGTGGAGACCCTGCGCCAGGATTTCGGGTCAGACATGTTCTCCGCGCTGATGTACTCGGATGACCCGGGCAGGTTGAGGCGGCTCGTCAATTACTGGTTCGGGATGGGAGGTGATGCCTGATGTCAACGACTCACATCCAGCCCCTGCCGAACGTCTACGGGCGCATGGCCTACACGGAACTCGGCGAGGGAAAGAGGCGCACCGAGAACATCCAGAACGGGACGAACCGCATCGCTGCCCAGATGGGCGACGGTGACTCCCGCGAGGAGTTCGTGCGCTTCTGTTCCGCCATGAAGAGGCAGAACCAGGGGCGCGAGAACGAGGGGTTCGAGGTGCGCGTCTCGTGGGCACCCGAGGAGCTGTCCAAGGACGACCCCGAGGACATCCAGCGCGCCTGCGAGTACGGCTACCTGCTGTGCAAGGAGGTGGCGCCCAACGCCCCGTGCTGGGTCACGGTCCACACCGACGGCGAGGGCGGCTGCGTGCATGTCCACGCCACCATCGCGAACCACGATTTGGAGACGGGCAACGCCATCGCGCACGGCACCGACCACGCCACGGTCAAGCGCAAGAACGACCAGCTGAGCAGACAGATGGGCTTCTCCGTGGTGGGTCCCCAGCCGGGCGCGCAGAGGACGAGATGGGCGGACCGTAAGAGCGAGTTCGAGCCGGGCGCTTTCGAGCGCATGCTGGGAAACCGCGTCGAGGAGGCCCGCAACGCGTCGTCCAGCATGGACGAGTTCCGCGAGGAGCTTAGGCTGCGCGGCGTGGAGCTGAACGAGGTGCGCAAGGTGGACAAGGAGACCGGCGAGGAGACCGTGGGCTGGAGCTACAAGGCGCACGACCCGCTGGGCAAGACCAAGCGCAAGAGAAGGCGCCGCGCCTCCAACCTCGCCGACGACCTGACCAAGGAAGGCGTCGAGGCCTACTTCGAGGAGAAGCAGAGGCAGGCGGAAGCCCAGAAGGAAGACGCCCCGGCACCTGTTCCCGTGGCAACCGTCGCGGCGGAACCGCAGACGAATTCTCCTGCAGAGTCTTCATTCGACGTGTACTCGGTCGAGGAGTCCGATGTGGTGCAGATGGCGGGCGACCTCCAGAGGGCGCACATCACCCGCTGCCGCGAGAGCGGCGAGCCGTTCATGGGCGAGCGCTACGAGCAGCTCATGGAGGCGGAGCGCCACCCCGAGGAGCAGCTGGCGAAGCTGCAAGCCGAGGTGGATGCGACGAGGCGCGAGTTCCATGCCTCCAAGGAGGCATGCGACGCGCTCGACCACCCGTGCCCGAACCTGCTGGCCGGTGCATGGGTGTTCGCCAAGGCCGGGCGCGATGCCAAGGACCCCGTGTCCCGCATGATGGCGGACATGACGGCCATGATGCTGCGCATGCTGATTCAACAGGCCATGGAGGAGCAGCGCCGCCGGGAGCGCGAAGCTGCGGAGAGGCGTCTGTACGAGTCCCGCAGGAACATGTGGGACGCCGAGAAGCGCCTGAAGTCAGCCGAGAAGGCCCTTGTCCACGAGGACGAGCGCGAGGAGCAGGCGAAGCGCGTGCGCCTGCAGGAACGCGAGGACAAGGCGGCAAGGCGTGCCGGTGGCCGCGTGAAGTACGGGGCCGATGCGGACAAGCAGTACGAGTAGCCGAAAAAGATAAGGGAGCAGCACGATGCTGCTCCCTTTCCTGTGGGTCAGTGGATTGCCGGCGCGGGCACGTAGTCCCAGCTGGTTCCGAAGTGGGTTATCCCCCAGACGTACAGCCCCAGCTCCGCGTCGTGGAACACCGGCTCGTCGGTGTGCTCCATGAGGAAGCTCGGGTCCTGGACGATGTACCACTGGAATATCTCGTCCCAGGGTGCCCAATCCCCGCTCACAGGCTCCAGCGGGCGGCTGGCTATCTCGTTGGCGAGCACCATGCCGCGGCAGGTCTCGGCCAGGTCGGCGTAGGTCTTGATGCCGTAGTCACTCATCGCGCCCCTCCTCCGCCTCCTCGATGTCCACGATGGCGTTCACGACGCACTGCCGCATGGAGCGCAGGGTCTCGCAGTCGATGCTCTCGGCGAGGATGTCTGCGTCCAGCACCACCTCGCCCAGGGCGTTCACGAACCGCCACTCCATCACGTTGTCGATGCGCTTCAGCACGTCCATGAGCGACGCGTGGTCCATGGCGGGCATGTCGCCGTCCGCCTTCGCCATGCGCTCTAGCTCCTTGGCCTTGGCCGCGCAGAGGCGCGAGGTGCGCTTCAGCACCTGGATGCGCCACATGACCTCCTCGTCTGTGCCGTGGAACCTCTTCCAGCCTTCGTTCATGTGCGGACCTCCTTTCTCTTCACGTGGGCACCCGATGCCGAAGGCATCCTTCAAGGGGTGCTGGCCCGCTGACGGCACGCGAAGAGACCTGCAGAAGGGCTTTTGACGGGTGTACGCGCAAGGGGCGGAGGACGGCGGTTTTCGGCATCCGCTCGTTTACGAGGCGATGCGGGAAACGAGCCGTTCCGGGCGACGCGAGGAAGCCCGTTTCGAGACCACGAAAAGCCCAGCTGAAGCCCAAAAAGTGGCAGTTGAACTGCCCTTTTCTCGGGCTTATAATTAAATATGGAAATGCGTAATTGATTAAATGTATAGCGAGGTGAGCGATATGAAGACGATTCTGGTATGCAACCAGAAGGGCGGCGTGGGCAAGTCCCTGGTCGCCGACGAGATAGCATTCTCCTTCGAGCGCTCCGGCATCCCCGTGAGCTTCTACGACCTGGACGCCCAGGGCGGCACCCTGCACCGCACCCAAGAGGCGGACGGTGCCGAGGTCGCCGTGGTGGACACGCCGGGGGCGCTCCAGGAGGCGCTGTCGGAATGGCTGAAGGAGGCGGACGTGGTGGTCATCCCCACCCGTACCACGTCGAGGGACATCGAGCCGCTGATGCGCATGCGCAAGGCGGTGTTCAAGCACAGCCGGGCGAAGATTGTCTACGTGATGAACGGGTGGAACCGCTTCAAGGCGTCCCGCGACTTCATGGAGTGGTTCGAGGGGCTTGCGGGCGACCAGACGGTGGTCACGCTTCCACAGTCCGAGGCGTTCGTGCAGGCAGGCGCTGCAGGCGTGTCCGTGGTCGAGTTCGACCGCAGGGGCAAGGCCGCGAGGGCGACGCGTGCCATGGTGGACACGGTGCGCGAGGCTGCGGGGTTCCCGAGAGAATAACCGCAGGTCAGAGCCGTGTTCCATATGGACAAATCGAGACACAAGGTGTATAATTGTACAAATACGTAAATGATTAAAGGAGGTCGAGCTATGGCGAACATGTTCGAGAAGTATGCTGCCGACCGCGAGGCCGAGCAGAGGAAGATAGAGCAGACGGTTTCTGAACCGGCGGCTGCGAAGCAGACAACGGTTTCGGCGGACGCTGCGCCCGCCGAGGACGAGAAGCGCACCACGCTCTCGCTGTCGCTCACGGTGAGCGACAAGAAGGCGCTGAAGATGATGGCGGCGGAGCGCGAGACGACGATTGCCGCGATTATCCACGAGTGGGTCGCGGAGCATATCGAGGAGGTGGATGAGTAAATGGCAAACTTTGATACCGAGCGCGAGGGCCAGATTGAGTTTTACAGGACGTTTTTGCCGCTCATTGACCCGAGCCTCACGTTGGATGACATTCTTGCAGACGATAACGACGGCGTGCTGAACGGCAATCTGCTGGAGTTCAAGCTGCGTGTGAACGATTTGAACGCCGTGCTGTTCCAGTGCGTGAAGTACCTGTCGGCGCTGCGAATCAAGGGTAAGCCTGTTCCTGCGAACATCGTTATTGTGGACTTGAACGGCGAGCAGGCGTATCTGTATAAGTCTGCCGATTATCTCGCCGACATCGAAAAGGTGTATTCGGGCGGCGCGTCAAAGTCGAATGCCGGGTTTGTCGGTCGCACGTATGATGAGAAGTATGCGTATGGCGCGGACCAGCTTGCCGTAACGCGTTTGATTAAACGCCTGAAGGAGACGGAGTTTACCCGCATCCATATTGACGAGAACTGTATTGTCGGCTGGGCAACGGCGTTTTATAAGGCTGTGCCGACCGCGCGTAAAGAGGATTTCATCGGCGACGATACGGGCAAGCACAAGACGATTGGCGAGATTCGCAACCCGTCGGTGTTTGCTGAGTACATCTGGTACGTCGAACGTCAAGTTCCAGTACCTGATGGATAAGCTGAACGACACGCTCCAGAAGAAGAATCTGGGCGCGTTTTATACGCCCGAGCCTTACGCGGAGAAATCCCATGAGCTGTTGCGCATGGCGATTGGGCGTGTTCCGGCAGGCAATGACTACGTGATTATCGACCGCTGCGCGGGTACGGGCAATTTGGAGAAGGGGCTGACGGACGAGGAGTTGTCCCATTGCATCCTTTCCACCGTGGAATACTACGAGTACAAAGTGATGCAGGAAATCCTTGGCTCGAAGGTACGCCACATCATCCCGCCGATTGAGGCTGACGACACGTTCAACGCGGGCCTGGTGCGCGGTGCCGATGCATTGAGTGAGGAGTACGTAAACAGCCCGATTATTAAGCAGTATATTGACGACCCGAACTGCACGATTATTCTGTTCGAGAATCCGCCGTATGCGGAGACGACGAGTGTCGAGCATCAGCGTAAAGGTGCTGGCAAAAAGTCTTCGACATGGAAGAACAGTTTTGTTGTTAACGAGATGAAAAAGCGGGTTAAGGGCACGGCATCGAACGACCTCGGTAATGCATTCATCTGGTCGGCGTTTGAATATTACTTGCGTCAGCCCACTGATAGCTACGTCGTGTTCTCTCCCGTGAAGTATTGGAAGGCGCAGCATCTCATTGACCGTGAGTTCTTGGGCGGATTCGCCTTGAACCGTCGTCATTTTCATACGAATATCGACGCATGCGTTTCCGTCATTCTTTGGGGTGAGGAGGCGTCAGACATTATCAAATTCGACCTCGACGGATACGATATCAGTGCGAACGGCGAGCTTGTGAGTTTCGGAAAGTTGCCAGTTAAGCGCATGTATTCACGCTTGAGCGATGCATATTACGATAGAGGCTCTGAGGCAAGTGACACATTTGATGGCGTGTGCTTGGAGTTTGATGGTACGGAATGCCTGTCGAAGACGAAGAAAATATATGCAAAGAAGACGTTCAATGATGATATGGTTGGTTATCTTGTCGCGATGACGGCAGGTTTTGATAACCCTGATTTGAACACAAAGCTGTTGCGTGCAGAAGCATATAACGGTCATGGTTTCTGTTTGCGTGAACAGACCTATCTTGAAAAGCTCCCGATGTTCTGCACCGGTCGCTACATCACGTACAACCGCGAGTGGACGGAGCGCGCCCGCATCATGAAGTCGGGCGATGGTGCTGACCGGTTCAACGCCGACGTTGCGTCTGGTAAGCTCGACCAGTGGCTGCGCAAGTGCCTGCTGTTCACCTGCGTTGAGATGCAGAATCACATGCGTACGTTCACGGGTAGTGATGGTCGCTTTTACCGCAACGAGCTGTGTATGGACACGACGAACGGTCCGACTGTCGCGTCCGAGGATTTGAAGAAGCTCGTTTGTGGTCCTGCTGAGCAGCGCATCCTCGACCAGTGGAAAACACTGATGGATGCAGTGAGGCAGACCGAAGAGTACGACTCGTCGTTGACCTACGGTGTGTATCAGATTTTCGCAGAGATTGACACGTCGTATAAGGACGACGAGGGCAATACGGTCTGGAACAATATCGAGGTTCATTCTGCACTTCAGACGTTGAAAACGCTCGTCAAGGAGTATTACAACACCGAAATCGTGCCGACGCTGTTTGAGTACGAGTTCTTGAAATAAGCGAGTAAGCCCGTCGTCCTTTCGGGCGGCGGGCTTTATAATTAAATGCGTATTTATATAATTGATTAACGTACGAAATGAAGGGAGGGGGTAACATGCAACACCCTGAATATCTGTACCACTACACCACGCTGGACTTCGTTCCCAAGATTCTCGAAGACGGCTTCCTGATGCTGACGCCAAGCAACCTGGTCAAGCCCAAGCGATACTGGAAGGAGCGCCGCGATGACGGCAATTACGACATCGTGAGCGACACCGATGACATCAAGCCCGTCGTATGGCTCACGCAGGAGGAGCTTGGTGCGAGCGATGACAGGGACAAGATTGCAATCGGCATGGCGGCAGGCGGGGTCAGAGCCGTCAACAAGATGACCGCCAAGTTCGTCATCCCGTGGAACGACAAGTACCAGTGGTGGCTCGACTGGCAGAAGAAGAACCGCATGAAGAAGAGCCAATATCGTATTTTCACGTCGCACGGAGAGCATTACGGCTCGTGGTACGTCTGCGAGGAGCAGATTCCCATGTCCGACGTGGAGGAGATTGTCAACAACCTGACCGGCGAGGTCATTTGGCGACGAGAAGGGGGCGGCGAATAGGTGGCACGAAAAAATCCCAAGAACCCAGATGCCACCCGTCCCCTCTCCTGCGTCCTTTACATCCGCGTATCGACCAAGCTCCAGGTCGAGAAGGGCGAGTCGATAGACGCCCAGCGATTCGAGCTGACCCGGTACGCCGAGGCGCACGGCATGCGCGTGCTCGGAGAGTACGTGGACGCGGGCTTCTCCGGCAAGAACGTGCGCGGGAGGCCGCAGTTCCGCCAGATGCTCGATGACATCATCAAGGAGCAGCCGGGCAGGCGCCCGACGTACGTGCTCGTGTTCAAGCTGTCGCGCTTCGGGCGCAACGCCGCCGACACGTGGAACTCGCTCCAGATGCTCCAGGACTACGGCGTGGAGCTGTGCTGCGTCAAGGACGGCATCGACTCCGCCACGACGATGGGCAAGGCGATGCTCTCCATCGCCGCCGTGTTCGCCGAGATGGAGCGCGACAACATCCGCACCCAGACCATGAGCGGGCGCGAGGAGAAGGCCCGCAAGGGCTACTGGAACGGCGGTCAGGCTCCGTACGGCTACCGCCTCGTGGACCGTGGAGGGAAGTTCAAGGAGCTGGAGGTTGACGAGGAGGAGGCGAAGGTCGTTCGGCGCATCTTCAAGATGTACGCCTACGAGAACAAGGGGGCCATGGCGATAGCCGCGTGGCTGAACAACCACGGCGTCACGAAGGACGCTCGGGGCAACGCGACCATGGAAACCTTCGGCAACACCACGATAGCCCGAATGGTTGTCAACCCCGTGTACGTAGGCAAGATTGCGTACGGGCGCAGGCGCACCGAGGTCATCGAGGGCACGCGCGGCGAGACGCACGTGGTGAAGAGCGACGGATACGAGGTATACGACGGCAGGCACGAGGCAATCATCGACGAGGCGACCTGGGCGGCCGCCCAGGCAATCGTGGGCACCCGGAAGCCGAACGCCAAGAGGCACGACGACGGGCACGTGAACCTGCTGAACGGGCTGCTCGTGTGCCCGGAGTGCGGGCGCAAAATGTCCTCGCACCCAAACCGGGGAAAGGTCAAGAAGGACGGCACGCGGGGAAAGACCACCTACGCGTACTACTGCCCGCACACGTCGAAGGCGCGTGGGGCGACCTGCACCTTCAGCCGCCAGTACCCGCAAGAGTACGTGGACGCCGAGGTCATAGAGATGGTGAAGCTGGCGTCGCGTTCGGATGCGTTCGTGGAGGCGCTGCGCCGCCGCATCAACGACGAGACCGACGTGGAGCAGCTGCGAGAGGACGCCGAGCGCATCGGGCGCGAACAGGCGGCTAACGACAAGCGCATGCGCATGCTCATGAACCAGATTGACGCGCTTGACCCCGCTGACCGAAGCTATGAGCGCAAGTTCAGCGACCTGCAGAGGCGGCTGGATGACCTGTACGACCGCGATGCCGGTTTCCAGGAGGCGCTGGAGGAGACGCGGGCTATAATAGCCGCTGCCGACAAGCGCAGGGTTGGCGAGCGCAGGCTGCTGGACGAGCTTGACCGCATCCCCGAGCTTCTGGAGGAAGCGGATGAGCAGACGCGCTTCGACATCGTGCACGAGGCGGTGAGCGAGGTCCGCATCCTGGCGGGTAGGAACCCGCGCAAGGAGCGCGTGGTGCAGAGCGTCACGTTCAAGTGCCCGGTGCGTTTCTTCTGGGAGGAGGTTCCCGGCGAGGCGGATGGGTATACGGCGGTGACGCCCGACTCGTTTGATGCGGACGGGAATTTCCGAGATGACGAGACACACGTTGAGACAGTATGCTTATTGTCTAAATAGAGGGGAAATCAACCACAATCAAGGGCATGATTTTTAAGTGGCTGTGGAATGAACAGCCCTCTATCAAAGAAAGCGCAGCATCGGTAAACTTTGCCGAATAATAAAACAAAAAAACACCTGCCGACAGGCAGGTGTTTTTTTGTGGATTAAAAATCATTCAGTTTCCCGCAGGCGTTCCACGATAGTCAATTTGGCAACGCTGTGGTAGATTCCTAACGGGACCAGAGAGCCCAGCAGGACAAACACCGGAAGCAAAAGGAAAATCGGCAGGATGGTGAAGCGGTAGCTAAAGAACCAGAAGAGATTTTCTACCGCGGAGCCGACCAGCGGTCCCATGAGCAGAGCAATCGCCAGCGAGAGCAGTGCGGCTCCGAGCGAGTAGCAAAGCCCTTCGTAGACCAGCATCTGCTTGAGCTGTCTGCCGGTCATGCCGACCGATTGCAGCATGGCAAATTCCCGCTTACGAGTCAGGATGCCGGTGAGGATGGCATTGAAGAAGTTGAGGATGCCCACCAGCCCGATGATGAAGCTCAAGGTGCCGCCCAGCATCAGGAACATCGAGCGGAAGCTTTCAAACTGTGCAACGTAGGTCGCCTTGCTTTCATAGTCGAACTGCGGGTTTTGATTTTCGGTGTAGTCGGCAAGGAAACTTTCCATCGCGGCGTTTGCCTCGTCGGTGGTATCAAAGGCGTAGAGCATGACCGAATCGGTGCCCGAGTCGGTGCAGAAGGTCTGGTCATTGAGGATAAATTCATCCGAACCGTAGTAGCGGTAGGAAAGGGAAGAAGGAACACAGACCAGCGCACAGACGGTGTAATCGACATCCCGCCAGCGTTTGGCGCGGGAGGCATAGCCGGCGACCGTATCCAGATTGGTCCCCTCGGGGAAAACCTCTCCGGTGAGCGGATTATAGTATTCCCATTCCTCCACATAGCGGATGGTGACGGTGTCGCCCAGCTTTGCCCAGTGGGAGTCGGGGCGTGGTTCGCCGTAATCATCATCGGAGTAGACAGCGGCAATCGAGCGGCTGCCGTCGGTGTACAGCGGCGAGAGGTCGCCCTCGAGCAGGCGCAGGCGGTCCAGTGCAAATGGCTCCATGCCGTACAGCTGAGCATCCTCGGCAATCAGACCCTCCTGATTTTTTTCCTCAAATTTAATCGCGCGGTCCATCTCCTCCTGGCTCATCCACATACCGTGCAGGGTGCGGTAGTAGTCCTCGGTGATAAATTCCTGTGAAGGAAAGGTTCTGCCGTACACTCTGCCGCCTTCGGTGATGCCGCCCTGTGCTTCTACCTCGTCGATGACTGACTCCGGCAGCAGGGTGTCGCCTCCAAAGAGAGCGCCGGTCTGAAAATATCTGGCATCCGCCAGAACGAAATCGCTGGTGACAAAGTTGGCAAGATATTTGTCCATGTCAAAGCCATTGGTAAAGGTGACAGTGAGGTTGAGCAGGACGACAGCCAGCGACAGGGAGAGAACGGTGACCACCGTTTTGGTGCGGTTGCGTCCTAGGTTGGATTTTGCCATTGAGAAGAGCGAAAGGTTTTTTACAGAACGTTTTTTCTTGCGCTTGATGTTGCTGCCCTCGGTGTAGCGGACGGCTTCCACCGGTGAAACCTTGGCGGCTATCTTTCCGGGACGGTAGCAGGAAAGCAGCACGGTGAAGAGGGAAAACAGCGAAGAAACGATGAAGATGGCAGGGTTGAGGGAAACCAGGCTGACGATGCCATCCAGACGGGAGATGATGACCGGTGTGAGCGCGCCGCCGACAAACCAGCCGCCCACCAGACCGAGCGGGATGCCCAGCAGGCTGAGCAGCAGCGCCTGTAGACGGATCATGCGGGAAATCTGGGAAGGGGTGGTGCCGATGGTCTTGAGCAGACCGTAGAAGCGGATGTCGTTTGCCACCGAAATCTGAAAGACGTTGTAGATAATCAGATAACCGGTGAAGACAATCAGCAGCAGCATGGCAGCAATGGCAAGGATGGTGCCGGGGTCGATGTTTTCTGCCAGCTGAGAGGCGCTGTATCCCCAGTTGACACCAGTGCGGATGTAGTTGTCTCCGTCAGCAGGGCTTTCATCCTGATAGCCGAAGTTGGCAAGCACCTGCTTCATATTCTGATCGATATTCAGAGAGTTTTTGAACATGACGTCCAGGTTCCAGCTGCCGGTCATTCCGTCTTTGGCTTGACCCGGGATGAGACCGACCTCATCATAGATTTGCTGGGCACGGCTGAGCGGGATGAGAATGTGGTTTGCTACCACTGCCTCGTCATATTCCCACCAGCCGCACAGGGTGAAGGTCTGGGTGGTCGTATGACCGTCCACTGGAAAGGTGACGGTAAACTGTGCGCCAAGCTCAGGTTCTACTCCCAGCAGCTCCAGCACGCGGGTGTCGGTGGCAGCCTGGTTGGTTCCCTCCTGCGGCAGAGCGCCTTCGATGGGGTCGCAGTACATCCAGTGCGCCTGTGTAGCGTCCGAGTAACCGACCTCCACATGGGATTTGTTGAAGGGGATGTCGTCGGGCATTCCGACAAAGCGGCGCAGTCCCCATTCCTGAATGAGCGGGTCGGTCTTGATCTGGTCAAACTGCTCCTCGGTCAGATATTTAAAGCTGCCGTGGTTCCAGCCGCCGCACTGGCGGAAGTTGGACTGCTGAAAGCCGTCGTTGATGGAAAGGGCAATGGTGAACAGCGAGGTGAACAGCAGGGTGGTCAAAGCGATGGCAAATACCGCGATGAGGTTCCTGCTTTTGGATGCTTTGAGCTGCCGAAAGCTGAGCGTTCGGATGCAGCGTCTGTTTTTTACCTTCATAATACACCCTCCTTATCGGCGCTCGACAATCTTGCCGTCCTCGATGCGGATGATGCGGTCGGCAAGCTGGGCAATCTCCTCGTTGTGGGTGATCATCACAATCGTTTGACCGTACTTCTGGCTGGTCACCTTGAGCAGACCCAGCACGTCCTGACTGGTTTTGGAGTCGAGGTTTCCGGTCGGCTCGTCGGCAAGGATGATGGCAGGCTTGGAAGCGAGCGCACGCGCGATGGCAACCCGCTGCTGCTGACCGCCGGAGAGGTTGTTGGGCAGATTTTCCAGCTTGCGCTCCAGACCCAGCGTTTCGATGATGCTGTCGATGTAGGAGGCATCGGGTGTCTTGCCGTCCAGCTGCACCGGCAGGACGATGTTTTCATAGACATTCAGAACCGGCACCAGGTTGTAATTTTGAAAGACGAAGCCAATCTTTCTGCGGCGGAAGATGGTCAGCTCCTCATCCTTGAGGGAGAAGATTTCCTTGCCATCCACCTCGCCACTGCCGCCGGTCGGGCGGTCCAGTCCACCGAGCATATGCAGCAGGGTGGATTTACCGGAGCCGGAGGTTCCGACGATGGCAACAAACTCTCCCTTCTCCACCGAGAAGTTGACGCCGTCCAGCGCGTGGACCTCATTTTCGCCGGAGCCGTAAATTTTTGTCAGGTTGCTTGCCTGTAAAATTTTCATACCAAATACCTCCATAAAAAAATCTGTATGTAAAGATAACGTTGATCCTTGCATACAGATTATCGCATATCAATCTTTCCACAATCTTTCCAGAAGTCAAAAGAATCTTACAGTTTTATAAGATTTGGGCAGAGCGCGGCAGAAAAACGGAAAAGGTGGAGCCAATGCCCACTTCGGAGCGCAGCTTGATATAGCCGCCCTGGTCGCTGATGATTTTTCTTGCTAGGTACAGTCCGATGCCGACCCCTTCCTCTTCGCACACCGCCTGGGAGCGATAGAAGCGGGAGAAGATTTTGGGCTGCTCGGCTTCTGCAATGCCGATGCCGGTGTCGGTCACGTCCACGCGGGCAAACAGCTCGTACAGCTGCACACCGACGCAGATGCTGCCCGATTCGGTGTACTTGATGGCATTGTCCACCAGGTTACCCAGCGCCTCGGCAGTCCATTTTCCATCAAAATCGGCGGCAGCGGCGGTGGGAAGAACGGTGAGGGTCAAGCCTTTTTCGCCGGCTTTGCGGGTGTACTGGGCAGCGATTTCATCCAGCAATGGCTGGAGCGGCTGTGGGTGTGGCGAAAGGGTCAGGATGCCGTTTTCCAAACGGGAGAGCTTGACCAGCGAGTCAATGAGAAATCGCAGCTTTTCGCTCTGCTGGCGGATGGCTTCCACATTGGAGCGCATCTGCGGGGGCAGCTCTTCCTCCGACAACAGCTCGCTGTACAGCATCAGGTTGGCGATGGGCGTTTTGGTCTGGTGGGAGATGTCGGAAATCATCTGTTTGATCTTGTCCTTTTCGACCGTCACATTTTGTGCGGAGAGGGTACAGGAGGAGAGGTAGTCGGAAAACTTGGTTTCCAGCGCAGAAAGGCGGCTTTCATCAAAGTGGCTTTCGGCGTAGCTTCCTTCCAATGCGGCATCGAGCATCTGTTCGATGGTGTCCATCGTTTTTTTGGTGCGGCGGCGGTCGACGAGGACAATCAGCAGAGCAAGCAAAATCATACCGACCGCCAGCAGAAGCAG
>OLFY01000968.1_pt1 | contig 39503 bp, 33 predicted proteins | sample 1605611 | NCBI WGS metagenome assembly OLFY01 (sample SAMEA3888923, study PRJEB22519) | human gut metagenome | biome: human gut; feature: human-associated habitat; material: faeces | place: Denmark | collected 2011 | reverse complement strand
TGGGACGAGATTACCACACCTTTTAAAATCAAAAAACATGCCGGACATCCTCTTAACATCAAACATTTCCCCATCTAAAAAAAGAGCTAGACAAGGTAGAAGGTAATATGAGCTACGACTACTCCGAAAATATCCTTGTCCAGGAAAGTGCCGGCCGGCTCCTGCAGCAGGAGCTCGGCTGGGAGGTGGCGTTTGCTTACAATACCGAAGTGCTGGGCCCCAACGGCACATTCGGCCGCAAGGATTACACGGAGGTCCTGCTCAGCCGCTATTTTCGTGCGGCCCTACAACGGCTCAATCCCTGGCTCACGCCGTCCCAGATCGACGAAGCCGAAGCCATCATGAAGGCTTATCTTGCCACGGCCTCCCTGTTGCAGATCAACAAGGAAAAACACGAGCTTATCCGTGACGGTATCCCGGTCGGCGTCACCCTTCCCGACGGCAGGAATGAGGAAAAACGCGCCCGCGTCATCGACTTTGACAAGCCGGAGAACAATCATTTCCTGGCTATCAAGGAAATGAAGATCCACGGCTACCTGTACCGCCGCCGGACGGACATCGTGGGCTTCGTGAATGGCATTCCCCTGCTCTTCGTAGAACTGAAAAAACCCACGGTGGCCGTTGAAAACGCCTATACCGACAATTATACCGATTATCTGGATACCATCCCACAGCTGTTCCACTTCAATGCGTTCCTCATCCTCTCCAACGGCACCAAGGCCAGGGTGGGGACGCTGGGCAGCAAGTACGAATTTTTCCACGAATGGAAACGCCTTGAAGAACGCGACCAGGGCAGCGTGGCTTTGGAGACCATGCTGCGCGGTATCTGCCGCAAGGAAAACTTCCTCGACCTGCTGGAAAATTTCATCCTTTTCGACCGTTCCGGCGGTAAACTCGTCAAGATCCTTGCCCGCAACCATCAGTATCTGGGCGTGAACGAGGCCGTCAAAGCCTATGCCGACCGCAAGCTGCGCAACGGCAAGCTGGGGGTCTTCTGGCATACGCAGGGCAGCGGCAAAAGCTACTCCATGCTCTTTCTGGCCCAGAAGATCCGGCGCAAATTTCCCGGCTCGCCGACCTTCGTCATCCTGACGGACCGCGAAGAGCTCAATACCCAGATCAGTGATACGTTCGAAAACTGCGGCCTGCTGGGCGACAATATCAAGGCATCAAAATGCATCGCCACCAGTGGCAGCGACCTTGTCCAAAAGCTGCGGGGCAACCCCAGCTTCATCTTTACGCTGATCCACAAGTTCAACCAACCGGATGAGCCGCCCATCATCCCGGACCATGATATCATCATCATGTCGGACGAGGCGCACCGCTCGCAATACGGCATGTTTGCCGAAAACATGTGCCGCCTGCTGCCCACGGCATCACGCATCGGTTTTACCGGAACTCCCCTGCTGGCCAACGACAACATTACGGAACGCACCTTTGGCGGCTATATCTCCATCTATGACTTCAAGCGTGCCGTCGATGACCACGCCACCGTACCGCTGTACTACGAAAACAGGGGCGAGCGCCTGAAGGACATCACCAATCCCGCCATTAACGACAAGATCCTTGATGCCATCGAAAAAGCCGATCTTGACGTGGATCAGCAGGAAAAACTGGAACGGGAATTTGCCAAAGAGATTCACCTGCTGACCGCCACACCGCGCCTGGAAGCCATCGCCCGCGACTTTGTGTGCCATTATTCCGATCTGTGGACCAGCGGCAAGGCCATGTTCGTCTGCCTGAACAAAGTGACCTGCGTACGCATGTATGACCTTGTAAGCCGCTTCTGGCAGGAAGAAAAAGAAAAACTTGCCCGGCAGATCGATCAGGCCGGCCAGCAGGAGGCGCAGGAGCTTGCCCGCAAGCTCCAGTGGATGGAACAAACCGAAATGGCCGTGGTCATCAGCCAGGAACAGAACGAGATCCAGACCTTCAGGACATGGGGCCTGGATATCGCGCCCCACCGCGAAAAAATGGAAAAACGCGAACTCGACAAAGAGTTCAAGGATGCCGCCAATCCGCTGCGGGTGGTGTTTGTCTGCGCCATGTGGCTCACCGGCTTTGACGTACAGAGCCTTTCGTGCCTGTACCTGGACAAGCCCCTCAAGGCACATACGCTGATGCAAACCATCGCCCGGGCAAACCGCGTTGCCGAGGGCAAGAGCAACGGCCTCATCATTGATTATGTGGGCATCGTCAAGGCCTTGCGCAAAGCCCTTGCCGATTATACGGCCCACGGCAGCAGCGGCGGCAACTGCCCCGCAGTGGACAAAAAAAAGCTTCTGGAGCGGATACAGAAAGACATAGACATCGCGGAACAGTTTCTTTCCGGGCTGGGTATCGTACTGGCTGATATCGTCAGCGCCCGGAACTTCGACAAGATCGGCCGGGTCCAGGAAGCCGCGAACGCCGTTTGCGTCGATCTGGAAACCCGAAAGACCTTCCAGTCCTGTGTTGGAGAACTGCTCCGCTTGTTCAAATATGCCGACCGTGAAGATATCTCTGCCGAAAATCGTGCAAAACGTGACGCCCTGGAGGCTATCCTGGGCATCTTGCAGGCAAAACGCAAACATGCGGACAACGAGGCTCTGAAAGTCCAGATCAATACCATCATCAATGAATACGTCTCCGTGGAAGAAGCAGACACGGAAAGCCCCACACGCTTTGACATCAGCATGATCGATTTTGATCTGCTCCGCAAAGAATTTGCTCGCTCCAAACGACAACGCCTCATCCTGAAGGATCTGGAGGAACTTATGCAACAGCAGCTTGCCTCCATGCTCCAGATCAATCCAGGCCGTATCGACTTTTATGAACGCTACCAAAAGATCATTGAAGAATATAATAACGAGCAGGATAGGGCCGGCATCGAAAAAACCTTTATGGAGCTGATGAAACTGGCCGCGGACATGGACGAGGAACGCAACCGCTATATTCGGGAAGGCTTCAGTAGCGAAGAAGAACTGCGGGTGTATGATCTGCTCTTTTCGGAAAACCTGTCACAGCAGGACATTAAAACCATCAAAGCAGTGGCAAAAGAGCTGCTTGCAAAAATCAAGGCCCACATCGCCCAAATGGATCATTGGACGCAAAAACAGGCCACCCGTGATGCCATGGGCAATCTTATCCGGGACATCCTCTGGACGACATTACCGGAGAGCTTCTCTGACGAAAGCATCCTCAACTATCGTGACAAAGTCTATGAATACGTCTTCATGCACTTCAAGGATGCTGCCTGATCCGTATGCTGTTGAGGGGGACAGCCTACTGTTTTGACAGATTCGTGCGAACAACATGATACACGGCCTGTTCACACTCTCCTTGCCCTCAAGATCGCTCCTTCCGAGTGCTGTGCGACTTTCTCGCCGAAGTGTATACAAATTAAGGTGGACAAAAGAAAAAGGGGTTACGGAAGAATCCGTAACCCCTTGATTTCCTTGGTGGGCAGTACAGGACTTGAACCTGTGGCCCCCGCCTTGTAAGGGCGGTGCTCAACCAGCTGAGCTAACTGCCCAAGCTGCCTTTTCCAGAACGGAAAAGGCATGCCGTCTTCTAATATAAGCCCGTACGCGTGTCAACCGCAGCCGTCGATCAGCTGAATTGCAAGGGCTTTGTCATCAGCGTTGCCATGTCTCCGGCCAGCTTTTCCTTGAGGGCCGCGGCACGTACGGTATCCTTCATGATCATGTCCACCTGACGGCTGTGGATCAGCAGATAGCCGATCAGGCGCGTCCGGCGCAGGGTCTCTTCGGCATCATACGCTTCCGCCACGGCAAACATGGAATCGTTCTTGATGTCCACGCGGAAACCGTGGGTCTCCAGCAAATCGGCCAGCATCCTGGCACGCAGGATGCGACGGCTGACGTCCGCTGCCCCGCCCTTGAACTGGAAGCTGACGAAGTTCTCGTGCTCATCCTCGCCCGCAAGGCATTCCACCGTGCAGAAATGATACCCGTACCGGGCCTGCAGAATCATATAGCGCGAGGCGATGATGAAGAAGTTCTTGTCAGCCATGGCCGTAGGCGCCGTACTTTCCAGCTCCCGGTTCATGGTGCTCTCGAACACGACGCTCATGAAGCCCGAGGCGCTGGTCGCCGGCGGCCCGGCCCAGGGCACAGCCACCATGCCGTTCCACAAGGCCAGCATGGGCTTGCAGGCGATGTCTCCCAGCTCCACCAGAGGCCCGCTGACGCTGCGCTTGAAGCCATCATCCATGTCGATGACCCAATATTGCAGTTTGACGCCCACCTTGAGCTGCTTGCCCATGTTGCGGTTGAGGGCCGCCTCGCTATCGAACATCAGGCCCACGGCCTTTTCATGGCAGAAACGGGTAATGTCGTGCAGGCTCGTACAGTTGGCCGGCGAGAAGTCCGGAGAATCCGGGTCCAGCAGATGCAGGGGCGTCATCAGGGCCGCCAGCTCCTTGAGGCGCTGGTACACAGGACTCCCGGCCATAAGGTTGGGGGGCGTCGCTCCTGCCGGGATCAATTCGGGATGGCTCCCGGCCAGTACCGTGCCCCGGTCGGCCAGCAGCGTGACCTCACCAGCATTTTCCAGCAGCTGGCTGGCATCCTTCAGGCTGAACAGGGCCGGGAGCTTGTATTCGCGCGCCACAGAGGCTAGGTGTCCGGCCATGCCGCCCGTCTCGCTGATCAGGCCTGCGGCCCGGGAAAGCAGCGTGGCCCAGCGGGGCTGCGCCCGCTCGATGACCAGGATGCCACCACGCGGGAAAGACAGCATGTCCGCATCCTTGCGGGCCACGAAAACCGGCCCCACGGCCACCCCGGAGCTGACGGCCATGCCGCCCTGCGCCAGGACGGGCAGATCCCCCGGGTCCTCTTCCCCGGCCACTGCCGCCGGAGCTTCTTCCGTCTGGTCGGGTACGCTCTCGAACAGCGGGCGGCTTTGCAGGACCACGATGCGCGTGTTGCCCTCATAGGGTTCCAGCGCCCATTCCACGTCCTGCGGTTCATTGTAGAATTCTTCCAGTGCCAGGGCCACCTGCGCCAGCTCGCGGGCCTGGGCATCCGTCAGGCTGGGACGGACAGCGGCCTCCCCTTCCAGATCGGAACGGCTGACGCCCTGAGCCGCCTCGGGAGCGCAATCCAGGCGAAAAGCCTTGTGGGCGATGTGCTTTTCAAGCAGTTCCGGCGGATTCTGCCGACTGAAGGCGAACACGTCCGGGGTGACGGCCCCGTCCACCACGGCCTGGGGCAGCCCGGGAACGGCATTGAGCGTCACCTGTCCCCGTCCCTGCCGGCTGGCCACGGGGTCACGACTGTAGGCCACACCGCCGGCCAGCGCCTGCACCATGCTGAGCACGCCTACGCTCATGGGCGCCGCCTCATCCGGGATGCCGCGCTGGAAACGGTAGCTCATGGCCGTGACCGCGTATTTGCTGGCCACGATCTCTTTCCAGACCTCGCAGGCTTCTTCGGGCAGGACATTGAGCTCCGAGCGGTACTGCCCCGCAAAGGTCACGCCCAAGGCATCCTCGCCCACGGCGCTGCTGCGCAGGGCAAGGCGCAGCTCGCTGCCGCAACGCTCCACCATGCCCGCCACGGCCTCTTCGATGGCCTGCTCCAGCTGTGGCGGCAAGGGCGCGTTGAGGATGCACTGCTGCAATGCGGCGGACAGGCTGAACAGGTCGTCCATGCTGTCCATGTCCGCGCTCTGGATACGGCGGGAGATCTCGTCACGCAGCCCGTTGTATTCCATGAAGGCATGATAGGCATTGACCGTCACGGCAAAACCATCCGGCACGGCCAGCCCCACATTGGCGGAGACTTCGCCAAGATTGGCCATCTTGCCGCCGACCTGCGGCATGTCGCCCAGACGGATGTCCGTCAGGGGCAGCAGCAGGGGGCCGTCCGTGACCAGGCTCTTCCGCTCCAGCACGTCCGTGATGCGGCCGCTGACATCATTGAAAGCGGTCTGCAAACTTTCGTAGTGGTTGTCGGAAAGCGCGTTCAGTTCGCGTACCATCTGGTACACGGCCGTTGCCGCCCGCGTACCGGCACCGCGGACATAGCTCATGCCGAAGGGACGCGAACCGGCCAGGGCCTCTTCCACTTCGCTCATGATCTCGAGCGCGTTCTTGTTGGAGGACAGCAGGCGACGGAAACGGGCACAACGCTCGCGGAGCTGCTTTTTCAGCTCTTCCTCGCGTGCCAGATCCTCGGGGCTCAGCTCTTTCTGCCCGCCCAGCAAGTGTCGCAATCGTGTGAATATGGACATATCACGCAGCGGCGCGAACCGCCTCCTCCATCTTGATGATCAGCTCGTTGATGGCCACGGGTTTCAGCATATAGTCATAGGCCCCCAGATCCATGCCCTGCACGGCCACGCCGAGGGAGGCATGGCCCGTCAGCAGCAGGACAGGCAGTTTGGGCGCGATCTTCTTCATGTGGCGCAGCGTCTCCAGCCCATCCATGCCGGGCATGCGCACGTCCATGACCACCACCTGGAACATGGTCTCGGGCTGCTTCATGGCCTCTGTGACGATATCCAGCGCGCTCTGCCCGTCAGGAGCCGTCACGATGGTCATGCCGCGACGGGACAGACGTTTTTCCATCAGCTGCAGGAATTCCACTTCATCATCAACAAAGAGTGCGTGCATGGCATGCTCCTAAGCGTCTTCGCTGGTTTCAAGGGGTTGGCTCGGCGGTTCCGCGGGCAGGCTGATGCAGAATGTCGTCCCCTGCCCCACAACGCTGTTGACCTCTATACGGCCACCAAGCTTTTCCAGAATCGTAAAGCAGATGGCCAGGCCAAGCCCTGTACCCTCGCCCACTGCCTTTGTGGTGAAGAAAGGATCGAAGATGCGCCGCATGGTCTCTTTGTCCATGCCCGGCCCCGTATCCTTGAAGTAGATGCGTGCGCCATTTTCCCAGGGTTCGGTGCGCACGGTGATGGAGCCATTCTTGCCGATGGCGTCGATGGCATTGTCGATGATGTTGATGAACACCTGCTCCAGCTGGGCCGAATCGGAAAGGATGACCGGCACATCGGCGGAGAACTCCTTCTCGATGGCGATATTGCGGCCGCGGGCCTCGGTCTTGAGGAACTCCGTCGCCTGGTCCACCAGCACGTTGACCATGATCTCCGAACGGCCGGGATTCATGCGCCGGCCAAAGCCCAGCATGCGCTGCGTGATCCCCTTGGCCCGCTGCACGTGCTTTTCGATCTTGTCCGTGCTCTCCATGATCTCGTCGTAATTGACCATGTTCTTGGGATTCTCGTCCTGCAGCAGGTCGCGGATCCAGCCGGCGTTCTCCTGGATCAGCATGAGGGGGTTGTTGACCTCATGGGCCACGCCTGCGGCCATCTTGCCGAGAGCCGCCATCTTGCTGGATTGCAGCATGCGGGCATCGATATGGGCCTGCTTGCGGTCGGCGGCGGTCAGACAGGAGACGATGTAGCGCGTCCCCAGGAAGGCCCCCACCGTGACCAGCACGGCACCCAGCCCCACGAAAAGCAGGATATAGATGCGCAGACGGTGCAGCGGGGCCAGGCTTTCCCGCACATCGTCCACCACCACCAGCAACCAGGGCATGGCATCCAGATGCATCATGGCCGCCAAAGGCTCCTTGCTGCCGCTGTCGCCCGGCTGGGACGGCAGGGGCACAAGAGCTATGCCCTGGCGCAGCACATTGGGCAAGGTGACGTCGAAGTGCTCAAGGATGCGACCGTAGTCACGGGAATCGGTCTGCAGCACGCCCTGCTCGTTGATCAGGAAGGCATCACTGCGCTCCCCGGAGTACACGCGCTGCAACAGACCGTTGATGGCTTCCATGTCGATGGTGGCGCGCATGATGAAGCTCTCGCCCCCTTCATGACGCAAGACGGCGATGATGAAATGCGGCACATTGCGGAAGCCCATGAATACGTCGCTGACGAAAACGCCCTTGCGCAATACCTCCGTGAACCAGGGGGCATTGACGTAGTTGGCATCGCGCAGATCGAACGGCCCCACATAGGAGATGTGGCGGCCGTCCATGCCGATGATGCCAAGATCCACGAACGAGCGTCCGCTCTGCTGCATGACCGTGAAGATACGGCTCAGGCGGTCAGGATCCCGCAATTCGGCAAGGTCATGCGTGAAGGCCAGCGTTTTTATCTGGGAAACACGCTCATGCAAAAAGGTATCCAAAGCCCGGTGTTTACTGCTGCAAACGGCTTCGATACCGGCAGAGATCTTTTCATCATAGATGGAATTGATGCGGTCTATGCTGAAGATCCCCAATGCCACCAGCGGCAAAAGGGCAAGCCCCAGATGCGTGACGAACAGACGGCGGAAGATGCGTCTGTATTCCCGTGTGGAAGGCATCTACTCCTCCTTGGCTGAAATCTGGGAAAGGTCTCCACCAGTCAGCAAGATACGGCAATGGTTCAGCATGGTCTTGCGGGTCGCCGCCACCTTGGCGCTGTCCTGCATGATCATGTCCAGCTGGCGGGTATGGATGGTCAGATAGCCTGCCACAGCCAGCAGGCACTGTCCTTCTTCCATGTCCATGCCCTCAAGGCGCGCGGTCACGGCGTCATTGCGGACCACCGGCGTCAGGCCGAATTCCCACAACAGATCGGCCACGAAGCGCACTCGCAGGATGCGGCGTTCGATATTGGCCGCCCCGCCGCGCAGCTGGAAGGCCACATAATTCTCCGGTGTACGGTCCCCCAGACGGGCTTCGACAGAGACGAAATGGAAGCCGAAGCGCGAATGCAGGCTGCAATAGTCGCGCGAGACCATGAAATAGTTCTTTTCCGTAAAATAGGCCGTCTGCGCCGCCGGATCCAGATTGGGATTGGCCGTGGCCTCGAACAGCACGGAAAGGAAGCCTTTGCCGTCCACCGGCGGGGGGCCCTGCCAGGGGTAGGCGTTCATGCCGCGCCAGACAGCCTGCATGGGGATGGAGGTGATGTCCTCCACGTCGATGACCGGCCCGGGCTGGACCTTGCCGAAACCGTCATTGAGGTTCACGACCCAGAACTGCTTGAGGACCTTGTCCCGCAGCTGTTTGATGCGCTGGGCCGCGTACTGCTTGTCGGACCCCAGGGTAAACATGGCGCTGATGGCCTTTTCGTGGCAGTAGCGGGCGATATCGTGATAGGTCTGGCAGTTGGCCGCCTTGAAGTCCACGCTGTCCACGTCGATGGTCAGGGGCAGGATATGCTCCGCCGCATGCTGCAGCACCCGGTACACAGGGCTGCCTGGCAGATAGTCACGGGGCGGACGGGCCTGCGCCAGCAGCTCGTCCAGCTGGCCGGTAAAGACACAGCCCATCTCCGTGCAGACCGTCACCTTGTCGCCCGGAGTCAGTTTTTCCATGGCTCCGGCCAGGCCGAACATGGCCGGGATGCCGAATTCGCGGGCCAGGGAGAACAAACGCGAACCCAGCAGGCCGTCCTCGGCGATGATGGCCCCGGCACGGTCCACCAGCGAGGCCCACTGGTACAGGTCGCGCTGCACCACCAGGATGCCGCCGTCCGGAAAATCCAGGACATCGGACCAGGAACGGGCGATGACCACCGGGCCGCAGGCCCGGCCACGGCTGGTGGTGACGCCGCCGGTCAGCAGGGGCGCGGGCAGGTTGTCGTCCGCGCGGGACTCGGCCTCTTCCTCGCGCTCTTCCTGGGTCCGGGCCTTGATGACCATGGGACGGGCCATGAGCACCTGCGTCCGGCCTGAGGGCGTACGCAACCACACCATGGACTGGGGGCAGCCGGACATGTTTTCCAGCGCCATGGCCAGGGCCGCCACCTCAGCGGCCGCCTGATCGGAAAACGCGCTGCCGTCTTCGGCATCATGCATACATCGGGCGCTGACCTTGTACGGCGGTGTCCGGGAAACGTGCATCACGTTGACGGGCACCAGAGAGTATTCCATGTCCTGCGGCAGGCCGTTACAGAAATAGATGTGGACGTTGCCGCCCTTCAGGTCGATGGGGTTGGCCGTATGGGCCATACCGCCGAAACTGCCCTCCTCCACGGCAAGGCAGGTGATGCAGATGCGGGCATTGGCTTCCATCAGACCGCGGGCACGCCGGTAAACCAGAGCCTGGGCCTGCTGCTTGCGGGCCAGCGTCGTATGCAGGGAGGCCAGGATGTCCATGTCGGGCGCGTTCAGGGAGACCGTGGGACCCCAGACCAGAAGCCCGGGATCCGTGCCCGGCGTATCTTCGCCGTCATCCATGCAGGGCCACAAACGCCCCTTGAACAGCAGGCGCATCTCACCCGGGCATCTTTTGCGCAGTTCCGCCAGCGCGGCACAAAATTCTTCCACCAGCCTGTCCGGCAGGGGCGTGCTTTCCGTCAGTTCGCTCAGGCTTTCCGAAAGATCCTGCAAGGTCTCGGGAAGATAGCCTCCTGCGGCCTGGATGCGCCGGTTCATCTCTTCCAGCATCCCGGTGCCGGCAAAAAGGCTCATGCAACCTGCGGCCGTCACCACAAAACCGTCAGGCACCACGTCGGGGCTATGACGACGCAACTCGCCCAGGCGGGCCGTGGATTTGTCGGCCAGATGGACTTCCGCCGCCCGGCCCGCCTCCTCCAGCGGGATGATGTAGGGCCCTTCCAGCAGCTGCACGCGCGGGTAGACCTCACTGGCGACCGCTGTTTGCAGATGGTCGAAGCGTTCGTACAGGGCCTTGCACTGGGAAGGGTTGAGCCGTTCGAGGTGCTGGATGCACTGGTATACCTGCGTGGCGACACTGGTGCACAGGGCCCGCACCCGGTGCAGGCCGAAGGGATGGTCACAGCACAGGGTGTACTCCAGGGAGGTCATGTTCTCCTGGAATTTGTTCCAGGCCGTCAGAAACAGTTTGAAACGATGATGGCGGACAGCAAACGTATGTTCAGGGCTGCTGTCCGCAGAAGACTCGTTTTTTTTATCGCTGGTAAACCGTTTGAAAAATTTGCTTAAAAACATTCTCTTCCTCGTCCGGAAAAACAAGGGGCGGCAAAGCTCCGCCGCTTTACAGGAGGCCGGGAAAACGATTTGCAGGATATTGTGCATAATATCCCAAGCAGGACGCAGATTCAAGCCCGGTCAGGGATTTCGGCAAATTTCCCACCCGGCTCCTGTGCCGTGATACCGCTCAGGACGGCGGCCTGTTGCAGATCCTGCGGCGTATTGACATTGAAGAATGCACGGGCATCTTCCGTGCGATAATGTTCGAAGCATTGCAGCTCCAGGGGCACGGCTTCCCGCATCTTGAAGTGCCCTTGCGCCACCGCAGCCTCCAGAAAAGAGACGGCCTCCACCCGGTAGATGGCGGCCAGGGATTCCGTCCAGCCATTGGGCGCCATGAAGGCCGTCATCAAAGACTGACGGGGAGAAGCGGCAAAAGCCGCGATCAAACGTCGCAGCATGCCGGCGTGCATGAGCGGCATGTCACACGAAAGTGCCAGCACGGCAGGGATGCCTACCTCACGGGCACGGACCAGGGCCGCATGGACACCGCAGATGGGGCCGGAAGCCGACAAGATGTCCGGCACGCAGCATTGCCCGGCATAGGTCTGCCCTGCCCGGCACGATACCCAGACCTGCTCACACAGTGGCCCCAACAAAGCGACGCTCCGTTCCAGCAGGGTCGGGGCAGCCTCCCCTCCCAGGCGCAACAGGCTCTTGTCCCGGCCCATGCGCCGAGAACGCCCCCCCGCCAAAACGACACCGGCGATCCGTACCACGTTCCCTCCTGCCACTGGCGGCCACAAAAGGCCTTGCCAAGACGTCTTCCTGCCAGCATAATGCCCGCCGGAGAGGCTGGCAAGTCTGTGGTTGACAGACAGCCGACCTCTCTACTAAGTTTTTTGAAAATCATTTTCGGATTTACCCTATGCTCGCAATCGCACTCCGGTACAGCTCTCGAACGGCTGCAAGCCTTCTGATCCTGGCCCTTTTCTCGCTGCTGGCCCTGCCCGTACAGGCGGCCTCCCGGCCCCTCCATGTCCTGGCCACCACGTACCCTGTCTGGCAGCTGGCCCGTCCTCTGGTGGCTGGTCTGGAAAATGTCCGGCTCGACCTGCTGATCCCTGCCGCCACCGGCTGCCCGCATGATTATGCGCCGACCCCGGCCGACCTGACCAAGGTAGCCGGCGCGGACGTGATCCTGATGAATGGCCTAGGACTGGAGGCGCCTTTTGCCCCGGCACTGGCCCAGGCGGAAGCCCACAAGGCCGACTGCAGCCAGGGCATCGCCCTGCTCGCCGGCAGCTCCGACCATGAGGAAGAAGGGCACGAGCATCATTATGATGACAACCCGCATGTCTTCACCTCTCCCGCTGCTGCGTCCCAGATGGCCGGGACCATGGCCGAAGCCCTGATCCGTGCCTGCCCGGAACAGGCTGAAACCATCCGGAACAATGCTGCGGCCCTGCAAAACAGCCTGCAGGATCTGGAAAAACGCCTTGCCGCCCTGGGGGCTGCCCATCCCGGTGCCAGCGTGCTGCTGCAACATGACTCCCTGGCGTACATGATGCGTTCCGCAGGCCTGAAAGTCATGGACGTTTTGCAGGAAAACGAGGAACAGGCCCCCTCTGCTGCCCGGCTGCTGGAATGCATCGAGCACATCAAGAAAGAACGGCCCGTCCTGCTCATAGGCGAGCCCCAGTTCTCGCCCCGTCCGCTGGAGACCCTGGCCGCAGAAACGGGAATCCCCGTCATCCAGCTGGATTCTTTGGCTTCAGGGCCGGAAGGCACTCCTGCGAACCATTTTGAACAGCAGATGCGCAACAACTGTCAGATCCTTGAAAATGCCCTCTCTCACTAATCAGCCTGCAGCCATCGACATCGCCCATGTGGATGTCCGTCGCGGAGACCTCCACATCCTGCAGGACATCTCGGCCGCCGTCCCCCAGGGGAGCAGCACGGTCCTCGTCGGCCCCAATGGCGCAGGGAAAAGCACCCTGCTGCACTGCATCATCAACGAGATCGCCTATACCGGCGAGATCCGCATGCAGGGGAGCCGCGGCCGGAGACCCCGCCTGGCCTATGTGCCGCAGAACCTGCAGATGGACAGCGCCCTGCCCCTGACCGTGGCCGAATTCCTCTCCCTGGGGCATCAGCGCCGTCCCCTCTGGCTCGGCATCAAGGGCAGTGCCTCCCGGCGTGCCCGCGCGGCCCTGGCGCCCGTGCATGCGGAGCATCTCATCCGGCGGCGCATGAGCGACCTTTCCGGCGGGGAACTGCGCCGTGTCCTGCTGGCTGCGGCCCTGGCCCGTGAGCCCGAGATCCTGCTGCTGGACGAACCGGCGGCAGGGGTCGATTTTCAGGGGGAACGCCTTTTCTGGGAGGTCCTCGACACTGCCCGGCGCCAGCAGGGATTCACCCAGCTCATGGTGACCCATAACCTGCCTCTGGCGGCCCATTACGCCGACCATGTCATCGGACTGAACAAAAAAGTCGTCGCCCAGGGGCCGCCCCAGCAGACGCTGCTCGCCCCCACTCTGATGAAACTTTTCGGCGTGCCCATCCATCTGTATCCCAACCAGTGCGAACACCCTGAAGCCGCCTGCAACAAATGCGGCGCCCTGTGCCACGCCCTGCGCATGGCGCCTGCGGGCAAGGAAGACAAGGGGCAGCATCATGCCTGATATCTCCGCCATCTGCCATATGTTTTCCCTGCTGCCGCTGGACTGCCTCAAGCTGAACTTCATGCAGCAAGCCCTGCTGGCCGTCCTGTTGCTCACCCCCATGACAGCCGCCCTGGGAGTGGAGGTCATCTCCTTCCGCATGGCCTTTTTTTCCGATGCCATCGGGCACTCGGCCTTTGCCGGTGTGGCCCTTGGCCTGCTGCTGTCTGTGGATCCGCACTGGTCCATGCCCGCCTTCGGCGTGCTGGTGGGCCTGGCCGTCATGGCCGTGCGCCGGGGCAGCGCCCTTTCCTCGGATACGGTCATCGGCATCGTCTTTTCCGCCGTCGTGGCGTTCGGTCTGGCCGTGGTCAGCCGCCAGCCGGGCATGGCCCGCACCATGCAGCAGTTCCTTTATGGGGACGTGCTGACCGTGAGCCAGGGCGAGATCCTGTGCCTGGCCATCCTCTTCGTCGCCTTGCTGATCTTTCAGATCATCGGCTACAACCGCCTGCTCTATATCGCCCTCAATCCTGTCATGGCGCGTGTCCACGGCATCAATGTCTGCCTGTGGCAGTATGTTTTTTCCGGCCTGCTGGCTCTGGTCGTCATGTTCTGTGTCTGGACCGTGGGCGTGCTGCTGGTCACGGCCATGCTCATCGTCCCGGCGGCGGCAGGCCGCAACTTTGCCCAGACGGCGGGCGGCATGTTCTGGTGGGCCCAGGTCGTGGCCATCACGTCCGGGGTAGCCGGTCTGCTGCTCTCGGCGCAGGAATGGATGTCCACGGCCAGCGGTGCCACCATGATCCTTGTGGCCTGCGTCTGGTTCGCCCTCAGCAGCGTGTGGGCCCGGTTGCGCCGCCCCCACCGGCTTTCGTGACGAGGAGGCCTGGTCCATGAACACGCGCGTCCTGGTCTTTGCCGGCAGCCGCTCCCAGCTGCTGCAACACATCCCCGTAGAACGTACGGTACGGAGCTTTCGCGCCTGGGAGCCCCGCCTTGTCCTTTCTTCCGAAAAGGGCGATCACGCCCTCTGGGCCCCCCTGCTCGAAGATTATGACATCACGCCGTGCCATCGCCTTGGCCCGGCCCCGGCCTCCCTTTCCGATGCAAGCCTGCTGGCCCACATCATGGGCAGTGCCAGCCTGCTGATGCACAGGGAAGCCCCTGCCGCGGTGCTGGTCTACGGCCATTCCGTCACGACGATGGCGGCAGCGCTGGCCGCGACGGAGCTTGGGGTCCCGGTCATCCATGTGGGCGCCGGACAACGCCCGGGAGATATGGGCAGCCCGGAAGGACGGCATGCCGAGCTTACGGATCGCCTGGCCACGCTGCTTTGCTGTCTCGACCCTGCCGATGAAGAGGACCTGCATACCCGGCAGATGGAACGGGGGACCTGTGTCACAGGGGATACCCTCTATGATCTGTTCGAAGAGGACCGGCCCCGCCTGCAGCCCTTCGAGGAAGCGGAACGCCACGGGGCAGCCTTCGGGGAGTTCATCCTCTGCTATCTCTCCCGACCGGAGCCCCTCCGCACTCCTGAGGGGATGCGCTCCCTGCTGGAAGGCTTGCGGGCCTTGCATGTCCGGCAGCACCGTCCCATCCTGCTGGTGCAGCATCCGTCCGTCCTTTCCTGTTTCCGGGAACAGCAGATCCCGGAGGGGATCCGCCTTCTGCCGCCCCTGCCGCACACCACCTTTCTTTCGCTCGTCTGTGCTGGCGCCTTTGTCGTGACCGACTCCCCTTCCCTGCAGCGGGAAGCCCTGTATGCCGGCAAGCGCGCCCTGCTGCTCCCTCCGCTGCTGTCCGGATCGGCCGCTGTGCAGGATGGCTGGCATATCCCCTGCGCCTCTGCCGCAGACCTGGCCGCCGCCGGAGACACCGTACTCCAGCCCTGTCCGCATCCGGGTCTGCCGGGGACCAGTGGTCAGGCTTCCCGCCGGGTGGCCGCCGCCGTGATGGCCATCCTGGCCGACATCGCCGACGGCATCCCTCAGGGGAACGCCGACTCCTGTCCGCAGGGGGATTGATGCTCTATCCCCCACAACCTGTTGACAATCAGGGAAAAACGCGAAACAAGGATTGCTTGGTGTTTTCACCGGGCAATCTTTTTTTTGCCCTGTACAAAAGAGCACAATCCCCGGGAGGAACCATGGATGCGCTTATGCTGAGTCAACCGGAAACCGTGGCCTTTGGGATAGCCATGGGAGAGAAAAAGGCCAACGCCGGCTGGGTGCGTCAGCTCGTGCTTGCCTTCTGGGCCGGGGCCTTCATCGCCTTTGCCGCGGAAGGTTCCAACATGGCCGCCTTCAACCTGCTTGCCCGGCCGGAGACCTACGGCCTGGGCAAATGCTTGGCAGGCACCATCTTCCCGGTGGGTCTGATGCTGGTCATGCTGACGGGGGCGGAACTGTTCACCGGCAACACGCTCATGTGCATGGCCCTTGCGGAAAAACGCATCTCCCTGACGGCCATGCTGCGCAACTGGCTGTTCGTCTATATCGGCAACTTCCTGGGCAGCATCTTCCTTGCTCACATGATCGTTACGTCCGGCCAGCTTGCCAGCGGCGCCGGGATGCTCGGCGGCGTGACCCTGCGCATCGCTGCCGGCAAGGTCGCCCTGGACTTCCTGCCCGCGTTCTATCTGGGTCTGATGTGCAACTGGCTCGTCTGTCTGGCGGTCTGGTTCTGCTGGAGCGCCCGCAGCCAGACCGGCAAGATGTTGGGCATTTTCTTCCCCATCTGGCTGTTCATCACCTCCGGCTTCGAGCACAGCGTCGCCAACATGTACTATATCCCTGCGGGCATCATGGCTGCGGGCAACGAACTTTTCGCCAAGGCTTCGGGCCTGTCCGCCGAGGCGCTGGCCAGCCTGACCTGGAGCAACTTTGCCATCAACAACCTCATCCCCGTCACCCTAGGCAATATCGCCGGTGGGGCACTGTTCGTCGGCATGATCCACTGGTGGACGCACCGCGGGGCCCTGTCTGCTAAACAAAACCACTAAAACGGCAACCAGCCTGCGAGGGAGCCTGGTCCCTGCGGAATCGGACGGCAACGCCCTGTCCTTCCGTTTCGTCCCGTCAGGCTCTTCTCGACTGCGAACGACGCAAAAAGGCGGACATCTCTTCAAAAAGGGATGTCCGCCTTTTCCCATGCTGCCGGATGGACGTCAGCCGCCATTACGCATCTGCCGCCCCATGCCTGAAAGATATGAGCGGGAGCCCCCCGGCGTGACCGGAATCTTGCGTTAACCGCCCTCCTCACAGCCTGTGACACTGCGCTCTCGCACTCAGTGCCACGCTATACTGTCGATCAGGCTTTCCAGGGCGGCATGTTCCCCCATGATGGTGATCACACGCAGATCCGCGTCGGCAGCATGTACGACGGCCACGCCATTTTCCCCGAACGCGAAACTGTAGACGCCATCTTCCTCCACAAGCTCACTGCCGCCCAGCCCCTGGGCCATCTCCGCAGCAAAAGCCGCCGGATCGACATCCCGGGATGAAGCCACCGTCACGGTCACGATGGCCTCCCTGCCGGGCGAGACGAAGCCAACCATGGCATCCTTTTCCTCGATGACTTCCCATCCCGGGGGCACATCGGCACTGAATCCGTTGAAATCCCTGGCCATACCGACTGCAGGCAGGAACAGGAGCAGGGCAAAGAAAACAAACAGCTTTTTCTGCATCGATATCTCCTTGAAGGAAGAGGGCCCCGTTGCGGTACCGGTACGGAGCCTGCGTACCCGCGAAGGCCACCGCATTTTCCGGGATGACCGTATGCGCGGCCCGCACGAGCAACCTATCCTGCGCCCCCGTTCCAGACAATCTTCCAAGCAGTCAGATAGGCTTTGACAAGACAAAGACCTGCGCCTAGCATGACAGGGGCATCGGAATCAGAAATGACATGTATTGCCTTCATGTCGTCGATGCCAGAATCCGGATCGCGTTTTTATGGACAGGTTGCTCCTTTCCCTTTGCCTCATTTTTCTCAGTCTTGCCGCGGGTCATGCCGCGCAGCATCTGCTGCGCATGCCCCGTCCCCGGCTGGAAAGCGTCCGGAAACGTCTGCAATCCTTCGCTGTCTTCTGCCTCATCCCCTGCTCGGCCATGCTTTCCCTGTGGGGCCTGCCCTCACCGGATTTCCGCTTGCTGGCCCTCCCCTTCCTGGGCATCGCCTCCTTGATCTGGGGCGGCCTTCTTTCCCTGCGCGTCGCCCGGGCCCTGCATCTGGATGCGCCGCGTACCGGCAGCTTTTACTGTTGCGGGACCTTCTCCAATCTGGGAGCGGTGGGGGCGCTGGTCTCCGTCCTGTTTTTTGGGGAAAAGGCCATTGCCATCGTGGCATTGTTCCGGATCTGCGAAGAGATGTTCTACTTCGGCATCTCTTTCCCTGTGGCACGCCGTCTCGGGGGCGGCGAAGGGGCGTTCCGTCTGCGCTCCTTCCGGCCTGATCCCGTACTGCTGCTCATCCTGACCGCACTGGGACTGGGGCTTGCCCTCAACATGCTGGGCGTCCCCCGTCCCGCGCCGCTGGGTTCTCTGGCTGCGGCCGCCATGCTCTTTGCCACGGTGCTCTTCCTTTTTGCCATCGGGCTGGGGCTGCGTCTTTCCCGCGTATCCTGCTACGCGCGCGAGGCCGCGGCCCTGGCTGTCGTCAAATTCATCGGCGTCCCCCTGCTGCTGGTGCCCCTGGCCGCCCTGGCCGGGCTCGGTACCATCGACGGGGGGCTGCCGCTCCGGGTCGTGACGGTCCTTTCCTGCATGCCCGTTGCCATGACGGCTCTGGTGCCCCCGGCCCTGTTCGGGCTCGACGTGGACATGGCCAATGCGCTGTGGATCTTTTCCACCCTGGCCCTGGTCGTCATTTTGCCTGTGCTGTATTTCGTTCTGCCGCTGTTGTGAGATGCTGCCGCGTGTCGTGGGGACCTGTGGCCACGGCAGGACGTTCTATCCTGAGGAGGATGTTTCATGAAAGGTTTCTACCGCTGGGCGGTCATGGCCGTGTGTGCCTGTCTGCTGGCCCTGCCGGCAACGGCAGCTCCGTACAAAAGCGAGTACAAACTGAGCGTCGTGCCCGGCGCCACCTCCGGCTGGGGCATGACCGGCACGTTCTTCGCCGACCTGGTGCGCGAGCGCAGCCAGGGCCGCATCAACATCAAGGTCTATCACTCCAGCCAGCTGCTGGCCGGCAAGCAGACTTCGGAATTTTTGCTGCTGCGCAACGGCGCCATCGACTTTGCCCTGGCCTCCACCATCAACTGGTCTCCCCAGATCAAGGAACTGAACCTGCCCGCCCTGCCCTTTTTCCTGGCCGTGCAGCCTGACCGCTACAAGGCCATGGACGCCATCCTGAGCGGCAAGTCCGGCAAGATGATGACCCAGGCTGTGGAAAAGAAGGGCGTCAAGATCATCGGCTGGACCGAGAACGGCTTCCGCGAGCTGACCACCTCCAAGGGCCCCATCACCAAGCCTGAGGACCTGCGCGGCCTGAAGATCCGTGTGGTGGGCAGTCCCATCTTCATCGAAACCTTCCGTGCCCTGGGCGCTAACCCTGTGAACATGAACTGGAGCGAAGCCACCACCGGCTTCCAGCAGGGCGTGGTGGACGGTCAGGAAAACCCCACCAACGGCATCAACATCCCGCTCAAAATCTGGGATTACCACAAGTTCCACTGCGACTGGCACTACATCATCGACCCCCTGATGCTGGGCGTCAATCCCCGCGTCTGGAAGTCCTTCAGCCCTGAAGACCAGAAGCTGCTGCTGGAATGCGCCGCCGAAACGGAAAAGTACGGCAAGGCCCTTTCCCGTCTGGGCATGGACGACGGTTCCGCCCTGGCCTACCTCAAGAGCATCAACAAGCTGCCCGAGACCACGGACTGCTATGCGGTCATGGAAGCCAACGGCATGACGGTGTCCCGCCTGAGCAACGAACAGATCGCCGCCCTGGCCAAGGCCACGGAAGGCGTCCGCAAGGACTGGACCGCCAAGATCGGTGCTGACCTTGTCAAGGCCGCCGAGGAGGATATGGCCTCCGTCCGTTAGGGAGCGATCCCCGTACGGCAGGCTTTGCTGATCTTTGTTTTTCGTTTTGCGGGGAGGGCCCGGCCCTCCCCTTTCAACCACCGGATGGATTCGATGCTGCGTTTTCTGGATACGCGCCTGGAAGAGATGCTGGGCGCGCTGCTGCTGGCGGTGATGGTGACCATCGCCTTTGTCAATGTGGTCGTGCGCTATTGCACACCGTTTTCTTTTGCCTGGACGGAGGAGCTGACCATCAACTTCTTCGTCTGGATCGTCCTGCTCGGTTCGGCCCGCTCTTTCCGTGACGGCAGCCACCTGGGCATGAGCATCCTGTATGATGCCCTGCCCAAGTCGCTACGCTTTTGCTGCTATCTGCTCTCCATGGCGCTCTGCCTCGGCTTTTTCGGGGCCCTGGCCTGGACGGGCTGGCTGGAAGTACGGGATGAATACGAACTGGAAGTCATTTCCGAAGCGCTGGCCGTCCCTGTCTGGTGGTATACCATCGCCACCCCGCTTTTTTCTGTGCTGACCATTTTTCGCATGTTGCAACGAGCCTGCGCCGACCTGCGCAGCGGCAGCTATTAGGAGGCCCGTGTGGAAACCACATCCTTGCTGCACGATCCGGCTTTCTGGCTGCTGGTCCTGTTCGCCATCCCGCTGATCCTGCGTGTGCCCATTGCGCTGGCCCTGGGCTTTTCCGCCCTGGTCGTCGTCTGGCAGTGGGACCTGGGCTTCAGCATGCTTTCCTACAACTTTTTTGCTGGCATAGCCAAATTCCCCCTGCTGGCCATCCCCTTCTTCATCCTGGCTGGCTATATCATGGAGCGTTCCGGCATCGCCGCGCGCATCGTGGCCCTGATGGAAGCCCTGGTAGGCTCCATGACCGGCGGCCTGGCGCTGGCCACCGTGGCGGTGGCCACCTTTTGGGGCGCCGTCAGCGGATCGGGCCCTGCCACCGTGGCGGCCCTGGGCCTGATCCTGATTCCCGGCATGGCTAAAGCAGGCTATGACAAGGCCTTTGCCGCGGCCACCGTCTCCGTAACTTCCGGCCTTGCCATCGTCATCCCGCCCAGCATCGCCTTCATCGTGTACGGCAGCGTGGCCGATGTCTCCGTGCCTGCCCTGTTCGCTGCCGGTTTCGTGCCGGGCATCGTGGTGGCTCTGTTCATCATGGCGGCCGTGCTCATCATCTCCCGCAAACGGGGCTACAGGGGACAGGCCAGCGGCAAGAGCGTGGGCACCGCCCTGAAGGAAGCCTTCTGGGGGGTCATGACGCCTGTGGTCATCCTGGGCGGCATCTACGGCGGCGTGTTCACTCCCACGGAAGCTGCCGCCGTGGCCGTGTTTTACGGTCTGTTCGTGGGGGTGTTCATCTACCGCACCATCAACAGCATCAGTATCCTGGTCGAGATCTTCGCGGCCAGCATCCGGGCCACAGCCGTGGTCATGCTGGTGGTGACCTGTGCGGGCCTCTTCTCCTGGGTGGCCTCCACTGTGGGCCTGGTGGAAAAAGGCTCCGCCGTGCTCCTGGCTGTTTCGGACAACCAGTGGATCGTCCTGCTGATGATCAACATCATCCTGCTGCTGGCGGGCATGCTGCTGGACGCCATTTCCATCTATTATGTTTTCCTGCCCTTCATGTTGCCCATCATGGCCCACTTCAACTGGGATCCCGTCTGGTTCGGCATCATGATGACGGTCAACCTGGCTGTGGGACAGGTGACGCCGCCCGTAGCCGTGAACCTGTATGTAGGCGCCAACATCAGCGGCATCAGCATGGAACGCATCAGCAAGGCGGCCCTGCCGCTGATCTTTGCCTCCCTGCTGGCCCTGGTGGTCATCATCATCTTCCCCGATCTTTCGACCTTTGTGCCGCGCATGCTGGGACAGATGTAAACCGGCAGGCAGCCCTTGCGGCTGCCTCCTGAAGGAGATCAAGAACATGAAATTTGCCATCATCTATTACAGCAAGACCGGCCATACCCGTGAGATGGCCGAAGTCATCGCCCGCGGTCTGGCCGCCGCAGGTGGCGAGACCCGCTTCTTCTCCGTGGAAGAAGCCATGGATGCCGACTATATCGACCAGTGCGCCGGTGTCATTTTCGGGACGCCCACCTACCTGGCCAATACCTGCTGGCAGATGAAGCAGTGGTTCGATGAAGGTTCCCGCGGCATCAAGCTAGCCGGCAAGCTGGGCGGGGTCTTCGCCACCGCCCACTACGCCCAGGGCGGAGCCGATGTGGCCATCATGACCCTGCTGCCTCACATGCTGGTCAAGGGCATGCTGGTCTATTCCGGCGGCGCTGCCCACGGCAAGCCCTACATCCATCTGGGGCCTGTGGCTCTGGATGCCGTGGGCAACCATTATGAAGAATGCAAGGCCGATTTCGAGATCTTCGGCCGCCGCTTCGCGGAAAAGGCCCGGGAGCTGTTCCCCAATAAATAAGCCTGTACCGGAGCGCGACACAGGCGCCGGGAATAAAAGAGCTCTCTGCCCTTCATCCCGTTCCCTGTGCCGCAAATAGCAACAAAAGCGGTCTGTCCTTCTGGGGCAGGCCGCTTTTGTTATTTAGCTGGCCGTTGGTTAGCTCCGGCAGGCGATGGTACTGGACCTGCACCGGTAACGGCACTGGCAAATCTTTCACCGGACTTTCACTGCCCGGGAATACTTTACCTAGTTCTGGACAAAAAGGTGGGGATGGAACGGATATGCCCTAGCAACGCTTCCCTGTGAATCTTTTCCGCAGTTTTCTCTATGGCCTGGCATCGCCCCTATACCGGCCCTGACTTTGGAAAGGCTTCTCCGCTTCAAAGCTGGCGTCGTCGTGCTGCCCTGTCGTGCGGCAACAAATCCATGCTTTACCAAATCAGGATGTCCATCTTGGCCCAGTGGCGATAGTCCCGGCAGCCCGCACCTCAAGGCGGTGTATGCTTTCAAGCGATACCGGCACCCTGCAGGGAACATCCTTGTCCGGCATTTTAACGCCCTCTCGAACTGGCCCTGCGGTTCTGGACACATGGGACGGCGTTTTCCCAAATAAAAAGGGCCGCCCCCGAAGGAGCGGCCCCATATCAGCTTTGAGCAAAAACCTTATTTGAAGGCCTTTTCAAAGTTGGGCACGACCTGCTTTTTGCGGCTCATCACGCCGGGCAGCCACACGCTGTCGCCGTCGGGCTTCACGCCGAAGGCCTTTTCGACCACGGCGGGATCATCGGAGACGATCAGCATTTCAGAGCCTTCCTTCATGATGTCGGTCAGCAGCAGGAACACGCTGTGGCGGCCTTCGCCCTTGACCTTGGCGATTTCAGCTTTCAGGCCGTCTTTCACCTTGTCGAGGATGGACAGGTCGACGACTTCCAGCTGGCCGATACCGACCTTGTTGCCGTTCATGTCGAAGTCCTTGTAGTCACGGAAGACCAGGTCGGACATGGAGGCGCCGTCAACAGCGCTCTTCACGGTGAACATTTCCATACCGAGGGCCATGACGTCTTCCACGCCGGCGACCTTGGCCAGGGCTTCCACGGCCTTTTTGTCAGCTTCGGTACAGGTGGGGGACTTGAACATCACGGTGTCGGACAGGATGGCGCACAGCAGGCCACCGGCGATGGCTTTGGGCAGTTCCACGCCGTAGAAGTCGTACATGTTTTTCAGCACGGTGCCGGTGCAGCCCACGGGCCAGATCCAGGCTTCCAGCGGGCTGGAGGTGGTCACATCGCCCAGCTTGTGGTGGTCAACGATACCCAGCACGGTGGCGGAGTCCATGCCCTTGGGGGCCTGGGCCAGGTCAGAGTAGTCGACCAGGTACAGGTCCTTACCGGCCACATCTTCCACAACCTGAGGAGCGGTCAGGCCGAACTTCTTCAGCACGAATTCGGTCTCAGGGGTAGGAGCACCCTGGGCGGCGGGGGTGACTTCAAAGCCACGCTTGCTGTACAGGTCAGCAGCGGCGATGGCGGAAATGATGCTGTCGGTATCGGGGTTCATGTGACCAAGAACGAGTGCAGCCATGGTATATCTCCTCTTTGGGAATTTCGTTGCACAGTTACGTGTGTAAGTTGCCTTACGCTTGTTACCTTTAGCACAAGACCTAGGGCTTGCCAAGCCCCCCATAAAAAAAAACCTGACTCGTTTTACCGCAAAACAAATTTTATCTCATTGATTTTTATTTATTTTTTATTTTTATGACGAACTTGTGATTTTTTTATTTTTTCTGTGCCCTCGGATGCGCTTCATCATACAGATGCATCAGCCGCTCCAGACTGACCCGCGTATAGCGCTGTGTGGTGGTCAGGCGCTGGTGTCCCAGCAGCTCCTGTACGCTGCGCAGGTCGGCACCAGCATCCAGCAGATGGGTCGCGAACGAATGCCGCAGGGCGTGGGGCGAAACGGGCTCCACCCCTGCGTTACGGCACAGCCTTTCTATGCGGCGCATGGCTTCACGGCGATCGAGACGACCGCCCCGTGCCCCTACGAACAGGGCTTTCTCTCCTTCCGGTGCCAGCGTGCCCCGCTGCTCAAGCCAGGCCCGCAACGCTGTCACGGACGTGTCCGACAACGGCGACATGCGCTCGCGGGCCCCTTTGCCGAAGACACGGACGACGCTCTCGTCCAGCCGCAGATCCGTCACGTCGAGCCCCAGGGCTTCGGAGATGCGCAGGCCGGAGCCGTACAACAGTTCCGCCAGGGCGTGGTCCCGGGCCGCCAGGGCATCACCGGTGGCGGGAGGGATATGGGGAGAACCTGTCCCGGCCAGGGCATCAGGGGTATCCAGCACGGCAAAAGCCTGATCCACATTAAGGACGCGGGGATGGCGCTGCTCCTGCTTGGGATTGCGTACCTGGGCAGCCACATTGTTTTCCGTGCGCCCCATGCGCTGCTGATAGCGGAAGAACGTCCGCGCCGCCGCGAGCTTGCGGGCCATGGAGCTTTTGGCTTCTCCCAGCGCGTACAGACGGGCCAGCCAGGCCTGGATATGCTTTTTGCTCACCTCGGCAGGACGGGCAAGACTGGCACCACGCTGCGCAAGGAAAAGGGCCAGCTGGCGCAGGTCCGTCCCGTAGGCGATCTGCGTCGTGGGCGAAAGGCCCCGCTGCACGTCCAGCCAGGCCAGGAAAGATTCTATCTCCAGGGTGGTGCGGGGATCGAGCTTCTCTTCCATCGTGTCTTTTTCGATATGTCGTCCCATTTATACGGCCTCGTAACGCGCGCCCGGCAAGCGCCGGATGCGGCCCATTATCTCCAGTCCCAGCAGCACCGGCGCCAGCTCGGCAGGGCTGCGTCCCAGAGCGGCCCCCAGGGCATCCACGTGCAAAGGGCCCTGCTCCCGTAACAACGGGACGATATTGTCCTGTGCCGGGGCAGCGGTGTCCGTCTCCCCGTCCGTCCCTTGTGCCGGAGCCCCTTCCCCGTCACCGGGATCGACCTTTCGTGCTGGCGCGTCCGTTTCCGGCGGCATACAGGCAAAAAGCGTGCGGGACAGGCCCGTGCCTTCGGCTTCGGCCCGGCGACGGCGCTCCGCGGCTTCCCGCGTCAGATGTTCGGCCTGCACGCCAAAATCGCGCAATGGCCCGGCAAGGTCTTCCAGCACGTCCTCCGGCGCGAACACCGGCTTGGCTCCCTGCCGGACAAGTTCCTGGCAGCCCAGGCTCTGGCCGGACAGGGCCGCTCCCGGTACGGCATAGACTTCCCGCCCCTGCTCCAGCGCCAGACGCGAAGTGATGAGGGTCCCGGAGCGGCTGGCGGCCTCCACCACGATCACCCCCAGGGAAAGACCGCTGATGATGCGGTTGCGGATGGGGAAATTCTCCCGCAGGGCCGGTGTGCCGGGAGCAAATTCGGAGACCAGCAGTCCCTTTGCCGCCATCCTGTCATACAGCCGGGTGTTGGCCCGGGGGTACGGGACATCTATGCCCGTCCCCAGCACGGCGATGCTGCTGCCTGTCCTGTCCAGCGCGGCTTCATGCGCCGCCTTGTCGATGCCCCAAGCCATGCCCGAGACCACCGTGATGCCCCAGGAAGCAAAGGCCCCCGCCATATGCCCGGCCAGGGCCTGTCCCCGGGGCGTCGCCTTGCGCGAGCCGATGACGGCCACGGCCGGATTGGCCAGCAAGGAAAGATCCCCCATGCAGTACAGCAGGACCGGGGCGTCTGGCAGTGTACGCAGCAGGGCCGGATAAGCTGCCTCATGCCACTGGACGATGACAGCGTCCAGATCACGGACGGCATCCCACTCCGTCCGGGCCGTGACCCGCCACGACCCCGTGGAGATCTCGGCGGCCTTGCCCCGGTCCACTCCGGCATCGGCCCATCTTTCCCGGCCTTCCAGCGCGGCGAAGGCCGAGCCGAAATGGCGGAGCAGGCGGCAGCACGAGCGGGCCCCCAGACCGCGGCAATGGCGCAGGGCAAGACCGGCCCAGTATTCGCGACGGGTACGGTCATCCATATCGCCCCAGCGGACGGACAGGGGCGCTTCGGTATCTGTCATGGCTGCACGAGTCCTTTTTTGCGGATGATACCGGCCGCTGCGGACGCGGGGAAGCGTTGCACCACCTGCCGGAACGCCTTGCCGGCGCCTGCCGCATCTCCCTGCTGCCTCAACATCATCCCGGTACGCAGCAGGGCATCGGCATTCTTATGATGCTTGGGATAGCGGGCCTCCACATTACGGAAGTGTTTCAAGGCCTCTTCGTTCCGGCCCTGGCTGGACAGGGCCTCACCCAGCCAATATTCGGCATTGGCCGCATACGCTCCGGAAGGATGCTGATCCAGCAAGGCCTGCATCCGGGCCATGCCCTCATCCAGACGACCCGACAATATAAGATCCAGCCCCGCCTGATAGGCGGCTTTTTCATCGGTGACGGGCACAGAGGTGTCCGCTGTCGCGCCATCGGACGGACTGTTTGCGCCGGGAGCAGGAGCTGCACCTTGGGCCGCCCCGTCAAGCTGTTGCGCCGAGGAAGGGCCGGACGCCTTATTGGCCGCCGGTCTGGAAGCGGCGGCGGACTGTTTCTTTTTGGGATCCCCGGAGGGTGCCTGTGCGGAAGGAGCCTCCTGTGACGGGGCCGTCATGCCCTTCCCGGCAGCAGGACTGGCGATCGCGGCGGTGGAGGACGGACGTTTTTCCCGGGACGGGATCTCTTGCTCCGAATGTATCTCCTGCCCTTTTGCGACAGGCAGATCCGCCTTTTCCCCAGCCTTGCCCTGCGCCACAGGGGCATCCTGTCGCGCGGGCGCCGCAGGCTCCACCTCGGGCGACAGGCCTTCGGACGGACCGCTGGCCGGGGCGCCTCCTTCATGGGCAGGCAGGGGGCATTGCCCCTGGTCACACTGCAGGTACTCCTCCCGCACGGGGCCGCGGTAGGCGTGCACGGGCCCGTCGCCATCAGACCACGGCAGCTGCCAGCTTTCCTGCGATCGCTGCGCGTCTGCGGCCGGAATGGCCACGGGATGCGACAGGGCAGGCAGGACCGCAAGCAACAAGGACAGACTGAGGGCATGTGCTTTCATGGGAGACTCCTGTCTTTTTTCTGCCCGATGCGCTCCGGCAATGCAAGCGCTGCTTGCAGCACGGCCATTTTTGAGGCACAACCAACACGAACTCGGCGTCTCCCTGCCGGAGAACCGGGATCCGGTGAATCTTTGGAGGAACAATGGGGAACTTTTTAGAGAGCGTACGCGCCTTCATCGCTGACAATCCGCTGCTGCAGACAGGGCTGGACATGGGGAGCATTATCGTACCCTTTGCCCTGCTCTATGCCTATTTCGGCCTTACCTGCATCGCCATCTGCGGTGAGATCGTAGCCCTGCGGCGCAAGCGTTCCGCTTACAACAAGTGTGCGCGGCAACTGGCCTGCCTGAGCATGATGCTGGGCTGGCTCATGCTGCTGGGGGGCCGCCTGTGGCTCATCCTGGCGCTGGACGGCTTCGATTCCTACAGCATCATCGTCCTGCTCAGTGAAGCCACCTGGATGATGTTCGGTTTTTCGGTCATCGTTTCCTGCTGCTATTTCATGCTCTGGAAATTCCTGACCAATTATCCTGTGCTGCACATCATCCTGGGCGTCATCGCTTTCCTGCAGGGCCTGATGACCTGTGTGGGCGTCATGGCCGTCACCCGCCTGTACAATGCCCTTTCCCTGCCCGAGGCCAGCAGCATCACCATCCCGCAGCTGTTCACGCCCCAGTTCGGTCAGGCCTACCTGAGCGCCCTGTGCTACACCCTGCCCCTGATCTTTGCCCTTGCCGGTGCCTTTGGCGCCGTGTGGCTGCTCCTGCGCCGCAAGGCCGATGATTTTGGCCGGGACTACTACAATACCATGGTCCCCTGGTGCACGCGCTGGGCCCGCAACGCCTGGGTCCTGCTCTGGCTGCTGCTGGTGGCCTCCAGCGGACTGGAGATCTGGCAGACCTGGCAGACCACCGGCGTGTTCATGCAGCAGGATGCCATTTTCCAGAGCCTGCGCGTGCTGCTCTGGCTTTTGCCTGCCCTGCTCTGGACCCTGGTCGCGCGCAGTGCCACGCCGCTGCGCCAGAAGCCTGCCCTTGTGATCGGGCTGCTGCTGTCCATGGGCTTCACTCTGCCCTATTTTATGGAACTGATCCGGCTCTAGCCGATGCGACAGCCAGTGTGCCGCCTTTTTGAGGGAGGCATGCTGGCTGTCGTGCGTCCGGGCCGCTACCGGGAAGTTGCCCATGCCTCACGAATCCCCTGAAAAAAATTTCTATCCCCTTTTTCTGGACCTGAGCGGCATGCACTGTCTCGTGGCCGGGCTGGGAGGTGTCGGCAGCCGCAAACTGCAAGGGCTGCTGCATTGTGCACCGGCTTCCATCCTGGCCCTGGACATGGAAGCCCCTGCCGCAGACCTGCTTCCGCTGCTGGAACAGCCCTGCGTCCGTTTTGAGCAGCGGCCCTTCCGTGACGAGGACCTGGACGGTCGCCAGCTGGTCTTTGCCGCCACGGGCAACGCCGCGGTCAACAGGCATATCGCCCTTCTTTGCCGCGAACGTCATATCCTGTGCAATTGCATCGATGCCCCTGCGGAAGGCTCGTTCATCGTGCCCGCCGTGGCCCGATCCGGCAGTATGGCGCTGGCCCTTTCCACCGGCGGCGCCAGCCCGGCCCTTTCCCGGCGCTGGAAGGGCGAACTGACGACCTGGCTGGACGCCCGCCAGAAAATGGTCCGTCTGATGGGACGGTTGCGTCCCATGGTCCTTGCCTTGCACGACGAGACAGGGCACAATACGGCCCTGTTCCGCGCTCTGGCCCAGTCGCCCCTGCAGGACCATCTGCAACAGGGCGACCGGCAGGCGTGCCTGCGCTGTTTGCAGGCCCTGCTGCCGCCAAAGCTGCACGACCGCATCCCGGAGTTGCTTGATGTTATCGCCTGAGACCTCCACCCTACTGACCCTGTGTTGTTACGGCGCTGCCACTGTGGCCGGTCTGGCCGGCATGCTGCTGCGCAATGCCTTCTGGCGGCGGCTGGGCTGCTGGCTGGCGGGACTGGGATTCGTCTGCCAGACGTTCTCCCTCCTGCTCGGCTTCCACAAGACCATGCCCACGGGCCTGAGCCTTGGCGGCTATCTGCAGATGCTGGCCTGGTTCGTCCTGCTGTGCGGGCTTGTCAGCCGCCTGCGGTACAAGCAGGAAGCCCTGCTTCTGCTGGCCACGCCGCTGGCCCTCATCCTGTTTGCCGTTTCCGCCCCGTATCTCTCCGCCGTGGTGCAGGTGCCTCCCCAGCTCAAGGGGTCTTTCTACGCCCTGCACGTGGGAGCGCTGTTCCTCAGCATGGGCCTCATGACGCTGGCTTTTGCCGCCAGCTCCCTGTTCCTGTTCCTGGAACGGCGCATCAAGAGCAAGCAGCGCATGGAAGGCTTCTGGCAGGACATGCCGGCCCTTTCCCTGCTGGACAAGATCAATGCCTTCGGCGTGGCGGCTTCGTTCCCGCTGTACACGCTGGGTGTCGTCTCCGGCCTGTTCTGGGCCAAGCCCGTCTACGGTGCCACCTTCACCGGTGACCCCAAGGAAGTGGTCAGCATCATCGTCTGGCTGCTCATGGCCTATGTGTTCCATGGCCGTCTGGCCACCGGCTGGCGCGGCCGCAAGCCTGCCCGCCTGATGGTGCTGGTCTTCGGCCTGAGCCTTTTCTCCATCGTGGTCGTCAATACCCTGATGGAAACGCATCATTCCTTCATCAAACCTTAATCCACCGACGTTGATATGGATTGTGATATCGTACTTGTTGGCCTGAACCATCGCACCGCCGGTGTGGACGTGCGCGAACGTTTCGCCCTTGTGGATTTTTGCAGCCGGGAAAACTGGGCCCTGCCGTGTGACGACGTCATCGGTGAAGCCATGATCCTTTCCACCTGCAACCGTGTGGAACTGCTTGCCACCGGTCATGGCGATGTGGCGGGCCGTATCCTGGAACGCTGGGCCACCGCACGCGGTACCGACCCCGAAGAGCTCCGGCCCTATGTCTACATCTACAAGAACATGGATGCCGTGCGGCACCTGTTCTCCGTGGCTTCCAGTCTGGACTCCATGATCCTAGGCGAGCCCCAGATCCTGGGACAGCTCAAGAGCGCCTACCGCAAGGCGGCCGCCTGCCATGCCACCGGCGTGATCCTCAACCGCCTGCTGCACAAGGCGTTTTCCGTGGCCAAGCGCGTGCGTACCGAGACCGCCGTGGCCTCCAGCGCCGTTTCCATCAGTTATGCCGCCGTGGAACTGGCCAAGCGCATCTTCGGCGAGATGCAGCACCACAAGGCCATGCTGGTGGGCGCCGGCGAAATGGCCGAACTGGCCGCCACCCACCTGCTCCAGGCCGGTGTGGACGAGATTCTGGTGGCCAACCGCACGTTCTCGCGCGGTGAAGAGCTGGCGCGCCAGTTCAATGGCCGAGCCCTGCCCTTCGAGTCCCTGGCGTCCCATCTGACGGAAGTGGACATCATCATCACGTCCACCGGTTCGCCGGATCCCGTCATCCGCGCCCGTGACATCCGCGGTGTGCTCAAGGCGCGCAAGAACCGGCCCATGTTCTTCATCGACATCGCCGTCCCCCGTGACATCGACCCCGACGTCAACGGCCTGGACAACGTCTATCTTTACGATATCGACGACCTCAAGGAAGTGGTGGAAGAGAACCTGGCCACCCGTCGCGACGAGGCCCAGAAAGCCGCCGAGATCGTGGACGAGGAAGTGGACATCTTCCGGCAGTGGCTGTGCAGTCTGGACGTGCAGCCCACCATCGTGGATCTCATCCAGCATGGCGAGAACGCCGCCCATGAAGAAGTGGCCCGTACTCTGAAGCGCCTGGGCCATGTGGACGAGGCCACACGCGAAGCCATCGAGGTCATGGCGCTGGCTCTGGTCCGCAAGCTGAACCACGACCCCATCATGTTCCTCAAGCGCGGTACCATGTCGCAGGAAGGCAGTGCGCCGCGCATCAGCCTCATGCGCCGCATCTTCAACCTTGACCAGGGCTGTACCTGTAGTGCCCGGAACAACGGAGAGCACGAATAATGCGCTATTTCCTCATCGATGACCTGCGTGCCGAAGAGACCAAGCGTCTGTGCGAACATCTGGATGCCATGGATCTGGGCGCCGGACTGGACGGCATCTATTGGCTGCCCATCCCCGCCCATATGCTCAGCGCCGTGCAGAAGGAACACGAAAGCCAGTGCGGCCCCTACGTCATGGCACTGGAATGCGAAGAGACCTGCCTGCGCCTGGAACTGCTGGTGCGGGCCCGGGGCCGCATCCGCTGTGAATGCGTGGCCTATGCCTCGCCCGAGCTGCAGCGCCACATGATGGACTACATCACGGATACGCTGAAAGAACTCAATATCCCCAACTAAGCGGAATGCCCTGCGGCATGATCCCCGTCCCTGAACTGCAAACGCTCCCGTCCCGGCTGGCTCGTCTGTGCCTGGATGTGGAGCGTTTTTGTCGTGACGGCCTGCATATGGCTGACGGAAAAAGCTGGCTGCTGGCGGTTTCCGGCGGTGCGGATTCGACAGCCCTTTTGTGCATCATGGCCCTGCTGGCCCCCCGGCATGACTGGCAGCTGCATGTGGCAACAGTGGACCATCAGTTGCGCCCGGAATCCGCCGAAGATGCCGCCTTCGTGGCCCGGCTCTGCCAGGACTGGCGCATCCCCTGCCGCATCCTGACGGCAGATGTGGCCCGCCTGGCACGGCAAGACGGTCTGGGAACGGAGGAGGCAGCCAGGCTGGCGCGTTATGCCCTGCTGGAGCAGGCCAGACTGGCATGTGACGCCGCAGCCATCCTGCTGGGGCATCACCGGAGCGATGTGGCCGAAGACCAGCTGCTCCGCTTCCTGCGCGGTACCGGCTGGCCGGCACTGGGCGGCATGCGGGCCGAAGATGCGGAACGGCATCTGCTGCGTCCCCTGCTCCGTACGGATAACCGTGCTCTGAAAGATCTTCTGCACCACTGCGGCATCCTCTGGCGGGAAGACAGCAGCAACGCGGATACCCGCTATACCCGCAATCGCCTGCGGCATACCGTCCTTCCCCTCCTGCGGCAGGAGAACTCCCGTCTTGAGGAAGCCTGCCTGCATCTCTGGGAACTGGCCGGTATCGACGGGGACTACTGGCAGCAGGAGCTGGAACGCCATCTTGCCCGTACGCCCTGGCAGGAGGCCTCCGGCAGCATCACCCTGCCCCGCGCCCTGTTGCGGGGGGCACATGCGGCCCTGAGGCTGCGTCTTTATCACCGGGCCGTTGCCCGGCTGGCCCGCCTTTCCGGCGGTCAGGCCCGTTCCGCCACGCTGCTGGCCCTTGACCAAGCCTGGCAGGATGGCCGGGGCGGCACCACCTTCCAGCTGCCCGGCAATATCATGGTCCATCTCAAAGGGGGCAGCATCCGCTTTTATGTCGAAAACCGGCAAGACGCTCAGAAAAACTGAGGCACTGCGCCGGCGGCAACAGCAGCGGATTCCCGGCCCTTGCGCCCTCCGAATAGAAGGCCCGTTCCCTGCGCGCATATCTTCGCCAACGTCTGCCTGTTACCTTCCATCCTCCTGCCGGAACGCTATCCCTCTGGGATTCCCCATCCCAGCATCTTGCTCCGCCCATCGTTTCCCCAGCATGCATAAAAAAGGAGCGTACCGGCAGGTACGCTCCCTTCGTTCCCGTTGATGCAAAAAATGATCAGTCCTTCAGGACCAGTTCCCGCACGGCCCGGATGATGTCCGGTGCCCGCAGGCCCACCAGTTCGCGCAACTGGGCCTGAGTCCCGTGCTCCACGAAGGCATCGCCGATACCCAGTCGGCGGATACGCTGGCCGCGCAACAGGCCGTCATCGGCCCACCGTTCCAGCACGGCCGAGGCAAAACCACCTGCCAGGCAACCTTCTTCCACAAAGACGACGTTGTCGAATGTGCGGGCGATCTCGGCCAGCTGCACCGCAGGCAGCGGCTTGAGCCAGATGGGGTCGAAAACCAGCGGCCGGAAGCCGAATTCCTTTTCGATGGCTGCCGCGGCTTCCAGAGCCGGGCGTACGCGATTGCCTACGGCCACGATGGCCACCCGCTCCCCGTCCTGCACGATCTCGCCCTGGGCAGAAGGCAGCAGACGCAGCTCGGCATCCAGCGGGACCCCCATACCGGCACCGCGCGGATAGCGCACGGCGCAGGGGCCACCGGACGTGGTGGCCGTCAGCAGGCAATGGCGCAGCATGTTCTCGTCACGGGGGGCCAGCAGGGTCATCTCGGGGATATGGCGCAGATAGGCGATATCGAAGACACCGTGGTGCGTGGCCCCGTCCTCGCCCACCAGACCTGCCCGGTCCACACAGAAGGTCACGGGCAATTTCTGCAGGCAGACGTCATGGACGATCTGGTCATAGGCACGCTGCAGGAACGTGGAATAGATGGCCACCACGGGATGGAAGCCGCTGGCCGCCAGACCGGCGGCAAAGGTGACGGCGTGCTGTTCGCAGATGCCCACGTCCACGAAACGCTCCGGGAAGCGCTCTTCAAAAAGGTTCGTCCCCGTGCCCTCGGGCATGGCTGCCGTGATGGCCAGCAGGCGGTCATCTTTTTCCGCCAGCTCGACCAGCGTCTTGCCGAAGATGCCGGTAAAGGAAGGCGTCTTGTTGCTGCTGGGGATGAGCAGGCCCGTTTCCGGCTCAAAGTGGCCCACCCCATGGAAATGCGTGGGGTCTTTCTCCGCCGGGGCATAGCCCTTGCCCTTGCAGGTGCGCACATGCAGCAGCACCGGCCCGTCTTCCACGGCTGCCGCCATCTGCAAATGACGGCACAGGGCGGGCAGGTCGTGCCCGTCCACAGGCCCGATATAGGTGAAGCGGAAGGCTTCGAACAGCATGCCGGGCGTGAAAAAGGATTTGAAGCTCCATTCGCCGCGCATGGCGTACAGGGCCAGCTTCTGGCCGATACGGGGGATGGAGCGTAAAAGCTGGAGCACATCCTTGCGCGTCTGCCGTACCCAGCGCCGGGACAGCGTACGGCTCAGGAACAGGGACAGGGCGCCCACATTGGGCGAGATGGAGATCTCGTTGTCGTTGAGCACCACGATGAGCCGACGTCCCATATGTCCGGCCAGGTTCAGGCCTTCGAAGGCCTCGCCCGCGGTCAGGGAGCCGTCACCGATGACGGCCAGCACATGCTCCTTGCCGCCGGCCAGGTCACGGGCCATGGCCATGCCAAGGGCCGCGGAGATGGATGTGGAGGAATGCCCCACCCCAAAGCGGTCATACGGGCTCTCACTGCGGCGCGGAAAGCCCGCAAGGCCTCCCAGGGTACGCAGGGTGTGGAACTGGGAGGCGCGTCCGGTCAGCAGCTTGTAGGCGTAGGCCTGATGCCCCACGTCCCAGACGATCTTGTCCTGCTCCATATTGAAGGTATGCAGCAGGGCCAGGGTCAATTCCACGACCCCCAGCGAGGGGGCCAGATGCCCGCCGTTCTTGGACACCACATCGATGATGCGCTTGCGCAGCTCCGCAGCCAGCACCGGGAGCTGTTCGTCAGAAAGATCCATCACCTGCTTCGGTGAGGTCAGGCTGTCCAGCAGGGACTGTGCAGTATTCTCCGTCATCTTTTAGGCCGCTCTCGTGATGGTGTACTCGGCAAGGGCACGCAGGAATTCGGCTTCGGGGCCGTTGAAACCGGCCAGCGCGGCACAGGCGGCATCCGCCTGCTCGCGGGCCAGACGACGGCTTTCGTCAAGGCCCACCAGCGCCGGATAGGTGTTCTTGCCCTGTTCGGCATCGCTGCCGGCAGGCTTGCCCAGAGTGGCCGTATCCGAAACGACATCCAGGATGTCGTCCGCGATCTGGAAAGCCACCCCCAGCGCGGCACCGTAACGGCCGATGCGCTCGCACACATCGTCCGCGGCACCGGCCAGCAGCGCACCGCACACGCAGGAGGCCCGCAACAGGGCACCGGTCTTCATGGCGTGCATGCGGCGCAGCTCCGCCATGCTCACGGGCGGCAGGCCGGTGTAGAGCATGTCCCATTCCTGTCCGCCCACCATGCCGGACGAACCGGCGGCACGGGCAAATTCCGCCACGGCCCGCAGCACCTGACCGGCGGGCAGTTCCACCCGGCACATATGGGCAAAGGCATCCGTCAGCAGGGCATCTCCGGCCAGGATGGCCGTCGCCTCGTCGAAGGCCTTGTGATTGGACGGCTTGCCGCGGCGCAGGTCGTCGTCATCCATGGCGGGCAGGTCGTCGTGGATCAGGGAATAGGTATGGACCATCTCGATGGCGGAGGCGAAGGGCAGCACGTCCTCCGCTTTCAGGCCGCACAGGGCGGCACAGCTCAGGCACAGGACGGGACGCAAACGTTTGCCGCCCGCCTGCAGGCTGTACAGCATGGATTCCCGCAACCGGGGCGGCATCTCCTGCCCGTCAAGACAGGTCGCCAGATAGCTTTCCACCAGCTTCCCGCGTTCTTTCAGCAGGGACTTCATGGCTTCTGTAGACATCATCATCGTTGCTCCACACTCTGTTGCAGGGAATCTTCCATATTTTCTTCCGGCCGGAACGCCTGGACCTGTCCTTCCTGCCAGACCGTCAGCTGCTGCCGGGCCTGTTCCAGCTGGCGTCGGCATTGCAGGGAACATTCCATGCCCTCCTGATACAGGGCCATCCCCTCTTCCAGCGACGGCTGCCCGTTCTCCAGGGCTTCCACTATCTCCTGCAGGCGCGCCATGCGTTCTTCAAAAGTCAGGTTCTTCTTGGTCGTTCTGGCTTTCATGCTTCATCATCTCCGGGCAGCGGGACGTGCTTCCAACAAGGGTTCCGGGTCCACCGCCTGCCCCAGGACGATCAGGGAAAGGTGCAGATGCGGCCCCGTGACCCGCCCCGTGGATCCCACTTTGCCGATGATCTGGCCACGCCGGACCACATCGCCCGGCCGGACAAGGATACGGGACATGTGCAGGTAAGAAGTGAACACTCCCTGCCCGTGGTCAATATATACGGCATTGCCGGAAAAATACAAATCGTCGGCCAGCACGACCCGGCCGTCGGCACAGGCCAGGATGGGCGTCCCTTCCGCACCGCGCAGGTCGAGCCCGCGATGCACGCCACGCGGCTGGTCATTGAAGACCCGCTTGAGCCCGAACTTGCTGGATACGCCCCCCGGCACGGGCCGTGCAAAAGGGGCCCTCCACAAACGTTCCGGGCTGTAGTTGTCCAAAGCCTTGCCGGCCTTTTCCCGGTCCTTGCGGATGCGTTCCTGCACTGCCGCCGGCGGGTCCACATATTTTTTGTCCACCCGCAGGGCCTGCACGGGACGCTTTTTGTCGAACAGGATCACTCGGGCCTCCGCCTGCTGGCCGTCTTGCGTCCGTACTTTCAGGACAAGGCTTTGGGCGCCGCTGTCCAGCGGCACGGGCAGCAGGAACTCCGCCTGCCAGCCGCTCCCCGACGGCTGTGCCGCCATGACATGCTCACGCTCCAGCCAGAAGACGGTCACAGGCCGGGCCGGGCCGTCACAGGAGGCCTGCACACGGATGGCATCGCCGCGGGCTGCCCGTGCGGGAACGTCCAGATGCATGGCCGCCATGGCCGGAAAGGCCCACAGCAGGAGCAGGGCCACTGCCCCCAGGATGCCGCCGACCGGCCGTTGGAAAAATGAAAACTGCTCAGGCATGATCCCCTCCCTGCCCATCATGAGGATGTACTGCGGTGACCCTGGCTTCCAGCTCCCCGTCCTGCAACAGGATGCGCACGTCCTGCCCGGCACGGCCCTGCCCGGCCGAAGCAAGCACGCGCCCTTCGGCCGTACGTACCACGGCATAGCCGCGTCCCAGCGGAGCCAGCGGATTGCAGGCCGCAAGGCGCAGCTCCAGACATTCCAGCTCGTGCCCGCGACGCGAGGCAGCCTCCTGCCCCAGACGCGCCAGATCACGCGTATAGTCCCGCACGACCTGCTCACGGCCGCGCACCAGCAGATGTGCGGCATTGCCAACCTTCTGTTCCAGCAGGGCAAGGCGCTGCTGCAGATGCGCCAGCCGCCCCGGCCCCGTGAGGGCCCGCAAACGCTCCTGACCGTGCTGCAGGCGCTGTTCGCGATCCCGCAACAAACGTTCCCCGGCCTGGAGCAGACGTTGCTGCCACTGCCGCAATTGCAGCTCCGCCCCTTCAAGGCGGCGTGCAGGCGAACACAGGCGCAGGCCACGCTCGCAACGCTGGAGCCGGTCTTCCTGCCGTTGCAGCCATCCCTGCCGTGCGCGTTCCAGCGCCAGCGAAAGCTCGTCCAGCCGCTGCCAGTATTCGCGCCGCAAGGGCCAGAGCAGCTGGGCCGCGTGGGACGGAGTGGCCGCACGCACGTCGGCCGTCATGTCGGCCAGGGTAACATCCACTTCATGGCCGATACCGGCCAGCACCGGGATCTTTGAGGAAAAGATGGCCGTCGCCACTTCTTCCTCGTTGAAGCACCAAAGATCTTCCAGTGAACCGCCGCCCCGGATGATCACCGCGACCTGAGCCCAGCCCTGACGGTTGATCTCGTCCAGGGCCCGGCAGATCTGTCCGGCAGCGCCTTCGCCCTGCACCCGCACCGGGAACAGGCGCACTTCGGCCCCCAGGCCCCGTACGGAGGCCAGTTCCATAAAGTCATGGATGGCGGCCCCGGCAGGCGACGTCACCAGTGCCACGCGGCTGGGGCTGGCAGGCAGCGGACGCTTGCGCTCCGCGGCGAAAAAACCGCGGGCAGCCAGCGCCTGCTTGCGCTCCTCAAAGGCCTGGGCCAGCAGGCCCTGCCCTCCGGCCTGTACCAGTTCCACGATCAGCTGGTATCTGCCGCGCGGCCCGTAGACGCTGATCTGTCCGGCACAGAAAAGTTCGGAGCCCTGCCGCAGCAGGCGCACGGGGTCCGGCCGGGGCTCGGCAAAGATCTCGCCGGTCAGGGGGTCGAAATTCCGGCCGCGCATCTGGCGGTCCCGGAACCAGACGCATTGCAGCTGGGCACCGGCATCCTTGAGGGTAAAATAGATATGCCCGGATCCGGGGAAAGACAGTTCTCCTATCTCGCCCCGGACCCAGACGAAGGGGAAGGTCCCCTCCAGAGTACGACGCATCCTGTCCGTCAGCTCAGTAACGGACAGGATGCGCTCTTGTTCACACGCAGCGGGCATGCAGGGGCTCCGCTGTCAGCCGTCCTAGGCGCGGCGCTCGGCCCAGGCCTTGCGCACGCCTTCCATCCACTGGGGCAGCGCGGTCTCCAGGGCGTCCACGGGCAGCTCGCCCTTTTCGCCCGTACGGCGGTCCTTGCATTCCAGCACGCCGCGGGACAGGCCCTTGCCGCCCAGCACCAGCTGCATGGGCGCACCGATGAGGTCGGCATCCTTGAACTTGACGCCGGGACGTTCTTCGCGGTCATCCAGCAGCACGGTCACGCCGGCCTTGCACAGCATGGCGTAGATCTCTTCGGCCTTGGCGCGGACTTCTTCCTTGCCGGGGTCGAGGTTGAGCAGGATGCATTCCACAGGAGCCACGGTGGGCGGGAAGATGATGCCGTGCTCGTCGTGGTTCTGCTCGATGGCAGAGGCCACCACACGGGAGATGCCGATGCCGTAGCAGCCCATGATCATGACGTTTTCCTTGCCGTTCTCGTCCAGATACACGGCATGCATGGCGTCGCTGTACTTGGTGCCCAGCTTGAAGATGTGGCCCACTTCGATGCCCTTGGGCAGCTCGATGGCACCGCCGCAGCGCGGGCAGGGATCGCTCAGGGTGATGCAGCGCAGGTCGGCGTAGGACGTGACCTTCACGTCGCGGCGCAGGTCCACGTGCACCAGATGCGCGTCAGCGGCATTGGCGCCCACCACGTAGTCGGTGGCACCCTGCAGCTCGAGGTCGGCATAGATGGGCACATCCAGGCCCACGGGACCGGCAAAGCCCAGAGGCGCGGCCGTCACCTTTTCCACCACGGCGGCCGGAGCCAGTTCCACGGTGGTGGCGTTGAGCAGGTTCTTGAGCTTGATGTCGTTGACTTCGCGGTCGCCGCGCACCAGCACGGCCACGGTCTTGCCGTAACCCATCGGAGCCTCAATGACGGTCAGGGGTGAGGAAAGAATGCCCGTAAGCGCGGCCAGCAGACGCGGGCTGAAGTAACGGACATCCGAGATGCCGGTGCAAACATTGTGTTCCATAGGAACCGCCTGAGGAGGATTTTCCCTGACGGTATCCCGTTTGGTGCTCCCTTGGCAAAGCGTATTCGGTGGCATCCGAAGTGGACGGCGTTCGCTCCTCACTCCTCATCCGGCGTATCCGGTTTGAGAGTGAAGCCTGAAGGAGGTTCCGTTTCATTCCGCACAGCCTTTTCTACATCCCTCGTCTCACTGTTCAGGGTGGAATATTCCTGTTTTTGACCTGTCCATTTTTTCAGTAAGGAGAGCGGTGTACC
>OLFY01000967.1_pt1 | contig 39545 bp, 60 predicted proteins | sample 1605611 | NCBI WGS metagenome assembly OLFY01 (sample SAMEA3888923, study PRJEB22519) | human gut metagenome | biome: human gut; feature: human-associated habitat; material: faeces | place: Denmark | collected 2011 | reverse complement strand
TGTGGGCACTCCCCCTATATTTTGTTGCGCAAAACACAGGGGGAGAGGGTGGGATGTATATCCTTTTCGCCTCTGCTCCGATGCTATTCAAAATACCCCGCCATGCTTGCAGGGTACGGTAGGGGGAGAGGGTTAAAAAGCACTTTTAATATTTTAAACTTCTCCATTACTGTGTCCCGTAGCGTTACGGCGAACTGTGTTAGCAATAGGGGAATATACACGAACAATCCCCGTTAATTATCTACTGAGCCACAATCCTTACTGATTATCTACTGAACTCAAATATTGTGTATATTTAAAATGCTAAAAGCGTAATGCTTTATTATACAAAGTACTACGCTTTTTGCTTGCGGAAAGAGAGGGAGTTGAACGTAAAAAGCGTTTTAACATTCATTTTGCTTTATGTCCCGATAAATACGGGATTTTGGCGGTTATATTTAGGTTCGTTGTATGTTTAATGATGTGATTTAACACATATTTTGAGTTTAATTTGTGCTTTATTTGTGCAAATAATTACTTACTTTGCACAAAACAAAATGCAATGGAATTATGGCAACCGTTAAAGCATACGTTCGTTCCAGCAAAAAAAATAACATAGTAAATGTACGTTTCCGACTATCTACTCCGGGGGCAAAATTATTATATTATGTAAGCGATTTACAGATAAACGTAGATCTTTTCGACAACAAGAGAGAAGAAATAAAATCGAGGGCGTTGTACCCGGATAAAGAGAGACGAATTTTCAACGAAAAAGTGAATGAATTAAAGTCTCTTATACTTCGGACATGGGAGGAAAGAGGAGACGACTACCAGCCAACGAGCAAATGGCTGCGTAATGCCATGCAGCGTAGAGTGAATGGTGAAACACCTGTTAATGATGATTTCTTCGATATATTTGACAAATTCCTAATCTATAAACAATACGATGAGAAGCGAGAGGAACATTATGATGTTTTAAAGCGGATAATGATCCGGTATGAAAATTACGAAATTTTTAATGGAGGAAAATTCAGGTGGAGCCTCGAAATATCTGCATTTGATTTGTCTAATTTCGAAGATTATCTAAAAAACGAGTATAGATTAGCAGAATTATACCCGTCGTTGTATGAGGGTGTCAAGAAGTTATCGCCGAGAGGTAGAAATACTATTGCTAACATGATGACGAAGTTAAGGGTGTTCTATCTTTGGGCTGTGAGAATGGGGGAGACAACGATCAACCCTTTTGCAAATTATTCCATAAAGGAGCAAATATATGGGAGACCTTATTTCCTTACCTTAGAAGAACGTGACAGGGTGTACAATTTTCCAATGCCGAACAATCCTTTTCTTGCTATACAGCGTGATATATTTGTCTTTCAATGTATGATTGGTTGTAGAGTAAGCGATTTGTATAGGTTAACTCGTGAAAACATCAATGACGGGGCTATTGAATATGTCCCGACAAAAACGAAAGGGGATAATCAGGAATATGCTCGTGTACCTTTGACGAAAAAAGCGATTGAAATATTGGAAAAGTACAAGGAATATGGAGGACGTACCCTTTTCCCCTTTATCTCTGAGCAAAAATACAATGATTCCATCAAGAAGATTTTAAGAATGGCGGGCATCGACAGAAAAGTCACCGTCATAAATCCGGTAACGCAGAAAGAGGAGCAAAAGCCTATATATGAGATTGCCAGCTCGCACCTCGCACGTCGTACATTTATCGGGAATATTTATAAAAAAGTAAAAGACCCGAATATTATCGGGTCTATGAGCGGTCATGTAGAGGGCAGCAAGGCATTTGCCCGTTATCGTGACATAGATGATGAAATCAAGTTAGATGTGTTGAAAGAGATAGAGTGAGTATTATAGCGAATAAATCCTATTTTATGTATTTAAAAGCATAGCAACTAAAAAGCATACCTATTTCTTTTCCGTCACTATTTCTCAACTATCTTCTTCATGACTTATCTAAATTTGGACACAACTATTCAACCTTTTTAGTATCTGTTATTTCCGTAATTTCCTTGTTAAAATAATAACGTGTCTTTGATATAACCTTTTGACCTAATTTGTTATTTCCTCTACAAGTGAAATTAGTCCACCAGCCATTATGTTCTGGGACAAATGATGATTGAATTTCGTCCATTCTTTTGTTTACTGATTCCATCTCTGCAATTACCTGTTTCGCACTATCTGTCCACATGTCCATGTTTCGGTAATCGGAACTAACATTTGAAATAAAGTAATTTGATTTTGCGTCTAAAACTTTTAACTTCAATCCAAGATTATAATATTCTTCGTTGTCTGATAGTACGCTGAAAGAGCTATCGAGGGGTGTCATCTCTACAAATTCGTAGCTGCTCCAATCATTCATTGTTTTTTTAAGTTGATCTTCTATTAAACTGCGAGCTTTGTCTTCATTTGTCTGTGTGCAAGAGGTAAAAGCTAATAGTAAGATGTTGAATAAGAGTAATGTAAGATTTTTCATAACTTGATAATTTTAATAAATTAATTATTCTCTTAAAGCCATTTTCAAGGATTCAATTAGTTTATCTTCATAGTTGAAGATGTCATCTATCGTTTCTATTTCGAACATTTCTTTTGATTTGTAATTGTCCGTAGGAAAACATATTTGCTTTTTTCGACTACCGAAATAGAATCTGCATATCCACCAATAGCCGTTATCTATGTTTACAACAAAGTATGTCTTGTTGTCTTTATAAGTTATTCTTTGCGCATCTATACTTTTTCTCAATATGCTTCTTATAATATTATAAGCATCTATCTCCTCTTGTGTAGTAACAATTCCTGAATCTCTGTCACTGAACACAACACCATCAGGAAGTTCTTCTTTTGCATTTTGTGTACTATCTTCTTCCTGTTTTGTTTTGTCGTCATTCGTCTTAATGGCGACATTCAGCCTGTCTGAAATTGTGTCATTTATAATACTTTGAACAGATCGTTTTATAATAGGTGTGAATTGCTCTATTATTTTCTGTGTAATTTGCCCGTCGTATGCCTGTTTGGCAAGCAATCGAACAAAATCGGGTGACGGTTGCTTAAACTCATTGTTTAATATAGACTTTATAGAAATAGCATATTTTAATTCGTTGGCGGTACTTAAAATTTCCTCCTCATTATAATATGATTTACTGAATTTCTTTAATTGTTCCACATCGGCATCCGTAAGCGCCAACATATTTACAACTAAGAAAGGTTTCTCGTCCATAATATTTGGCTTGTCAAGATCTGTATAGAATCTATATTCTATACCGTTTGTAAGTACTCCGAATCTGGCTTTTGAAGCCACGAAATATTTCTGTAATTGTGTATCGTGTAAGTTGAGGTCTTGTTTACAATGCTTGCATTCTATAAGGAGTATAGGATTTTCTTCTTTCATTATGGCATAGTCTATCTTTTCTCCTTTTTTCTTGATGAGGTCGCAGTCTAATTCTGGAACGACTTCAAATGGATTAAATATGTCATATCCGAGTGCTGCAATCATCGGCATAATGAATGCATTTTTTGTTCCCTCTTCCGTTACAATAGCATCTTGTTGTTTGGCTATTCTTTCAGATAGTTGTTGTATTGAATCTTTAAAGTCCATAGGATTTGATATTTTAAGGTATGAATCTGCTTATAAATTATGTTGTAAAACTAAGTTTTTAGTATAAAGAATCATTGTTATATTCGCTATATTTAGAAGCAATAAAACTGTAACCTAAAAATCATTTCTTATCTAATGCGCTCCTCAATATACATATTAAATCGTCTTTTGACTTTATTGTAGCTTCATGTCCGCTGATAATTCTTTCAAGGTCTTGTATCCTCTGGTTAAGTCGATTTATTTCGTTCAGGTAATCATGAGCGCCTGAACTGGTATTCTCTATTGTGACCCTTCCGTCTGGATCAATAATTTTTTGCTGGCCTCTTTCCGGCAAAGATATAGAAATATTACCATTATTGATATTTCCATGACTATTTTGTATAATTCCTCTATTGTTATTGTTGCTATCAATAATGCTTGAATTATTTCTTTCATTAATCATATTTCCCTCTCCTGTGAGAAGCCACACTCTATTTAATTCAGGGAATACAGATAAAATCTTGTTTGCCATTGTGGTTGAAATTTCTTTTGTTTTCCCATTTTGAACATCGTATATTCCTTGCGGCCTACCATATCCACATTTCTCAGATAATGACTTAGCATTTATACCATAGTAATTCAGAATGGCTTCTAATCTTTGTGCGGCGTTCATGTGTTAAATATATATAATATCCAAATATTTTCTGTTTTATCCATTTCTCTTATATTCGACTACAAATATATGAACAATTATTATTTTTCTCCATAATGGCCTTTTGCTGAAATGATAAATACGGTTATAATTTCTTCGTCAATGGTGTAAACCATTCGGTTAAACTTGTCTATTCGTCTACTCCAAAATCCCGAAAGGTTATCTTTTAAAGCTTCTACTTGCCCTGTTCCTGTGGTGGGGTGTTCTCTTAATTCTAAAAGTAACCTTTCAATTTTGGCTATTGTAGCTTTATTACCCGATTTTTTCAACTCGGCAATATCATTCACCGCTTTCAGCTCAACAACATCTGTCACACGGCAAGGTTGTTATCTATATGTTTTTTGCTCAATAACCTGTTGCCCATAAAGGTCTTTTTGCTGCACATTTACAGAGGTTTGCGGTAAAGTCTTTTGCCTTAATACCAATAGTAGGCAGGAAGTCTGCCAAAGGGCGGCTGCTCGGAACGCCCAGTTTGCGTTTCAGTAAAGTGGTATCAAGACAAAATAATGCCTTATCGCCCTTTGACCGAATAACGGCAAACCCTTTGTTGTCCACACCATACAGTACACTCGAAAGGACTTTCTCGGTTTCGGCAAGTTTTATTCTTGCCTGTACACGTTCGTAATCGAGGATGCGCTTTTGCACTAGCTCCGCACGTCTGGTCTGTACGGCAAAGTAATTCTGCGCAAAGGATATTTCTGGCTTTCTAGGATCTCCGTTCTGAGCTATCAAGTAACAGGCGTAGCGTGTCAGCATATAGTCATCAACCTCACGTTGCGCATTTGAACCAAGCGTAACCATTTTCCCCACGTGGAGAAAATGGTCTTCGGAGTTTTCTCCCGCATTCAGACAGGCATCCTTTGCCTTGTTTATTACATTGCTAAATTTATCCCATTTTGCATATCCTAATAAGGTTGAAAGTTCCCTTGCGCTCCAATATTCCGCACCCTCGTATTCTTTAGCTATGGCCTCGAAGCTGCGGAACAGCTCTTGTATTTCCTCTACTTTCATACTATATTTGAGATTTAATGTAATATTCAGAATAGCAATAAAGGCAGTAAATATCGTTGATTCTCTCATAGTAGCGTTGAATAAAATATATTTCATTTCTCAAATCTTGCTACCTGAAAGGAGTGTTAGCGATATTACTGTATCTGTATCAAATTTGCTTCTCAACGGAGAATACGGGGAAGCATTAAAACTGGTAAATATAGTAGATTAAAGAAGTTTAGTCTTAAAAGTATATGAAATTCATGCACTTTTACTGTATATTTGCGAAAAGCGTATGAAGATGTACGTCACCCCATGTAAGGACGGCAGATAGGGGTATCGTTTAAGGCTATACCCCTATCTTTTTTGAAAAATAAAGCCAAATAAGGCGATTTAAGAGCGTTTCTTTCTTGGTCGGTATAATTTATCCTTTTCAAGAAGAAATCCCAGCAAATCGAAAAGAGATAAGCGAGAGAAATGTTTATGATGTAATTAAATAGTGTTTGTTATGATGAAACGTGTAAAATACGGACATGTCAGAGTTGAGGACATCGGAACAGTTATCCGTCTCCATGCCGGGAATGTCTACCGTGATTTAAGCGTGTCATACACTCGTATATTGACTGGAATAATTAAGAATGCAGCCGATAGACTGGAAGAAAAGCAGAAAGGAGAGGAGCATGGCAAAGAGGATTGACCCGGCCGGATATGTCGTAAAATGTAACGAGATAATCAAGAGTCTTACTATTAGGGCTTTATCAGAACTCGGTGAAGAATGCGTGAATAGAGTGCGAGACCGTTCCGGCGATGAGAGTTGGTACGACCATACCGGAAACTTGCGTAGCTCGGTAGGCTATATTGTGTTATATGAAGGAAAAGAAGCCCAAAGAGGAGGTTTTATGCCAACGTCCGCACCGGAAGGGAACGGAAGCAAAGGAAAACAAGAAGGACAAAATTATTTAGAAGAAACTGCAAAGACCGTTGCCGAAAGTTCCGATTTTTCGCTCGTTGTAGTCGCCGGAATGAATTATGCGGGGGTTTTAGAAGCGATGGATAATAAGGACGTACTTGCATCAGCGGAGTTATGGGCAAGGGGAAAATGGCCGGAGATAGAACGGAAATTAAAAATGAAGATTGAAGAAGAAATAGATAAACTTGAAATATTTTAAGCGTATGGAAAAGATTTCACAAAAAATTAGTGATGTACTGGGCGATGTGCCGGTACGGTTTGAAGTAGACGGCAAAGAATATTGCATCTATCCCCCAACTTTGGGGCGGGAGCTTATTTTAGGTAGCTTGAAAAAACAGTTGAATATAGACCCGGAACGCGCAAAAAACGAACCGTTCGAGGAGGTTATAAAATTATGTGAGGGAAATAAGCACGTAGTATTGCGAATATTGGCATACAGTACAATACGAAGCAAAAGGGATATGTTTAATGAGGATTTACTAAAAGAACGGGAATCCGTTCTTAATAATGTTGATATAAAGGATTTGGCAACGCTCCTTTTTACGGTTATCACTAATACGGATTTGCAAGATTTTATTAAACATTTTGGCTTAGACAGGGAAATCGAAAATCGGAGAAAAATAGCCAAAGTTAGAAATAAGGATCATGTAGTAACATTTGGGGGAAATAGCATATTTGGGGGATTGATCGATTTTGCTTGTGCTCGATATGGCTGGACTATGGACTATGTTGTATGGGGTATAAATCTTACTTCATTGCAAATGTTATTCTACGACCACACAGATAGCGTTTGTTTAACCAAAGAAGAATGGAAGGCGGCACATTTAAAGGAAGGAGGAGCCGTAATAAATGCCGATGACCCGGCAAACATGAAACTAATCAAAAGTATTTTCAAGGATTGACGACATTATGAACCAATAAGATAATAAGAAAGTATGTCAGGAATAAATTTTAAATTTACAGGAACGAATGACGATGTATTAAAGAAAATACATCAAATTCAAAATGAACTTTCAAAGGTATATAATAAGACTAACAACACTAAAATAGACCTCGGTAAAGACATCGATTTTTCGTTATTGGGAGAGAATTTTAAACGGCTGGACCAACAAAGCAGGGACGCATTTAACAAAATGTCTAAGGAAGCGCAACAATACACGAAAGACATACAGAGCAATATACTCGCTTTGCAGCAGGTAGAAAAGATGCAATCTGGATTAAATACACTCTACGAAGAGGGCAATATGGATTTGGATTCATATATTCAGTCACAAGCCCGATTAACTGTACTCCACGACGAACTCGCAAAAGCTATACAAGAGAATGAAGCTAATTTGAGAGCTGAAAGTGTAGCCGGAAAGATAGCAGAAGATTCTATTGCCGGGCTACATGCGAAAGTGCTACTACTTACTACCGACTACATGAACCTATCCAGAGCTCAAAGGGAGAGCTTAGAAGGGGCTGCACTACTGAAAAATTTGCAGGAGACCCAAACACAGCTAGACAATGCATCCTTGTCAATGAACAAATATGCGGCAGGAGCAAAAACCAGATTCGATGCTTTGGGATTCAGTGTCACACAAATTGCACGAGAACTTCCGGCACTGGCATTCGGTCCACAAATGTTTTTTTTAGCGATAAGTAATAACATAGGTCCATTTCAAGATGCCCTCTCGTCGGCTCGAAAAGAATACCGAATGCTAATGGAAGCCGGGAAAAGTGCCATACCTGTGTGGAAGCAGCTATTAAAATCTGTATTCAGTTTACAAACGGGGCTTTCTGTCGCAACTACTTTGCTTGTCGTGTATGGAGACAAGATTACGGAGTGGATCAGTACATTATTCCGAGCTTCTGCCGCTGTGGATAAAACAGCGACTAATGTACGGAATTTAAGCCGGGTTATGGACGAAGCCGCAAAACAATCGGCGGCGGAGCGTGTGGAGTTGGATATTTTATATAAAGCTACACAAGACCAAACCAGATCCTTAAAGGAGCGAAACGCAGCAGCAGACGAATTACAAAGGAAATATCCCGAATCTTTCAGTAATTTGACAAACGAGGCTATTCTAGCAGGGGATGCGGCTAATGCTTACCAAAATTTGACCGAAAACATATTGAAGGTTGCGCAGGCAAGAGCAGCAATGAAAATTGTAGAGGAGAATTACGGTAAGATGTATCAATTACAAAAGGCGATAAATGCGGATACTAATTGGACTAATAGAAATAAGGAAAGTACAAAAGAGGGAAAAGCTAGTACAACGACAGTTGTAGGTGGCTCTATAACTGGATATGTACAAACAGGAGAAACCCTAACGGCAGAAGCAAAAGAATACAATCGGAGAACTAAGGCTTTGAAAGATAATAAAAAAGCAGTTGACGATTTGGTAAAAGCAAATGAAGCGTTAATAAAATCTATTGATGTAGGTGCTTTTGCTCTTTCTAATGCAACCACCAGATTGACTGACATAAACGCCTATACAGACCAGCTGAACAGGATTAAAGAACTCCGTAAAAAAAATGCAAGTGAGCGAATACGACTTGATACGGATTTGGAGAACCAAGTAGAACAGGCTCGGATAAATGCGATGGAGGACGGCATAGACAAAGAAATGGCGCAACGTGAACTGAACAACAAAATAGAATTACAAGACATCGAAAGACAGAAGCAGGAATATATCCGAAAGGTTACGGAGGCGCAAAGACAAATATTTGAAGCAGAGGAGAACGCCAAAGCCGCCAAAGATAAGAACTACAAGAAAAAGGCGTTTGACCCTTCCTCTGTCTCTGTTGATACATCGATGTTTGACATCATGTCAGAATACACCAAACAGAAGCAGGCCAACGAAACGTCAAATTATTATAACAATATTCTCGCCAAATACCAAGACTATACAGCAAAGCGTTTAAGCGTTGAAAAGAAATACCAGAATGATTTAGCAAATCTGGAAAAAGCGGGAGGTACGGAGGCGCAAAAGGCTGAATTGCTCTATCAGCGAGAGGAAGCATTAAACGCTATTGATAAAGAATTTGCCATGCGTGAAGTTTCTTTTCAGACGTGGGCAAATAGTATAACAAATATGAGTTTGGACGAACTGGAACGGTTGCTTACCGAAGCGGAACAGGAATTAGCACGCATGGAAAATGAAGGAGGGACAAACGGAAACGAACTTGCAGTGCAGCGTGCAAAGGTAACGGCAACGAAAGACCGAATCGCCAATATAAAAAGTAAAGAAAGCACATCGCCGGATAAACGAAGTATTAAAGAGTGGCAGGAGTTGTATAAAACTTTATCTAAGGTAGAAAGAGAGTTTGAAGAACTTGGAGATACAATAGGGGGCACGGTCGGTGAAATTATATCCGCAGCCGGAAGTATCTCCTCTTCTACGTTACAAATGATTGATGGTATTGTAACACTTGCAAATAGTTCTTCTACTGCCATGTCAGGAACGGCCGAAGCTGCATCTACGGCAATTCAGAATGTAGAAAAAGCCTCCGTAATACTTTCGATTGTAGGTGCAGCCTTGCAAGTAGCAACAAAAATAGCAGGGCTATTTAAACAAGAGTCGTCGTATGAGAAGTATGAAGAAGCAAAGGAGGTGTACGAGTCATATATAGATATATTGGATCAGATAATCGAGAAGCAATTGGAATTGGCCGATTCGCTGGCGGGAGAAAACGCACAGGCTGCCTATGACAAAGCGATAGAATTATACAAGAAACAGGCAGATTCGGCACGGATATTTGGAGCACAATATTACAAATCTAGGGAATCCGGGGAAAAATCGAAAGGGTATCAAGATTTTTACGATATGTCCGCCGCCGGTTGGCAGCAAGCCGCATCCGCACTAGGTATATCTGCGCAAGAATTGGCGATGATGATGTCAAAAAACATGACTAACTTATTTAACCTTACCGTTGAGCAATTAGAAAAACTAATGTTGGAAGCTCCTTTATTTATAGCACAGCTGGATAGTGAAGCGCAAGAATACATAAAGCAGATTATCGAAGCGGAGAATAATATTAAATCGACGACAGAGCGAGAGATGGAGAACGCCACAGGCATATCTTTTGAATCTTTCTCCGATGACATATTAGAGTCCTTGTATGATGTGGAGAAAGGAGCGGAGGACATTGCGGACGACATCGCAGACTATATGAGAAAAGCTCTCATTAAAGCCATGTATGTAAAGCAATATGAACCGGAAATGCGCAAATGGTATGAGATGTGGGCGGAGGCGACAAAAGACGGAGAAATCGACCCGGAAGAACAGACCGCACTGGATAACCTAAAAAATTCAATCATTCAAGGAGCCGAAGCGGGAGCCGCCGCTATCAATGCACAATTTGGAACAGGTTCTACCACCGAACAAAAGTCTACAGCCGGAGGTTTTGAAACCATGTCACAAGATACAGCAACGGAATTAAACGGCCGGTTTACTGCGTTGCAGATAGCGGGAGAAGAGAGCAAGGAACAACTTGTTTTGTTGAATATGGTCACAAATTCACTACTTCAAATCAATCAAGCAGGATTTAATAATACGCTTATCCAAATGGTGCAAATAAACAGCTATTTGGAGGATATATATACCCTTCAAAGAAAGATGTTCGGACAACTCTCTGAAAAATTAAGTAGTATAGATAGAAATACTAAAAATTTATAGCTTGTATGTAAATCCTCTGAAAAATGAGGTATTTAAAAAAGCCCGCTTGTACATGGATTGTACAAGCGGGCTCAGTTGATTTTCAGCAATGCCATATAGATTAAAGAAAATCCCTTAGAATTTCTTCGTCACTTAATTCATTAAAGCTCTTGTGATGATAGTCTAAGGAATAGCATAGTAAATCCACAAACTCATCATGGGGCTTTGCCGGGAAACCGCACACTTCATCAATAAACGTGTCATTCCAATCCCCTCCAACAAGATATACCCTTCCGCTTTCCACATAAGGGGAGGCCGCATTGAGTCTTGTTTCTTTGCTTTCCTTTGGAGAGGGAGTAGATACTACATTTAGATCAGTACTCTCATACAATTGGTCAATTACTGAAATCCCGTTTGCTTTGGGCTCAATGCGAACAGAACTTCCTTCCCCGTAGCCATTATCTCGTACATAAGAGGGAAGGAAACGACATAATTCGGGGAATTTCATATTAACTTTTTTGGCACATACAATGTATATGTTGTTACCAATCATACAAGAACCTAATATCCCAGTAGGATCATTTGTAGTTTTTTCTGTATATGCGGTATCAACAAAGAATGTGACAGATTCATTACGTCGTTTCTTTTTAAACTCAAATAAAGAAATATGATTAAACCACGCTTCCTTGATAATATTACCTCCTTCAACGGAGGGGTGCTGCTGGTATAACGCAGAAAAGAATCGTGGCGAACGTCTTTGTGCGTCAAGAAGCCTTTCTAACGAATGCCGTTTTGGCCACAATGCCTCGCCTACCTTACGAGAATCAAAATTATTCCCATCATCAAGAGTCTCGCGTATAGCCGGTATTGAGAGCACCTTCCATTTATCGGCTTCCCTCTTCAATATGCGCCCAGCTAGGTCATCATCATGCCATCTCGTCATAATAAAAAGCTGCTTACTATCATTATGAAGCCTAGTAAGAAGTACGGACGTATACCAATCCCAAACCCTCTCCCTATAAATAGGAGAATACGCCTCCAGTGCATCTTTTACAGGGTCATCTATTATTGCTATGTCTACTGGTGTACCAGTTAATGAACCGCCCACCCCCACTGCCTTATAAAATCCTTTGTTTCCTACCATCTCGAAGGCATCTACATTACGAATATACCCCCTAACATCTGTTCTAACATTTGAGCCGTTCAGATAGGTATTTGGGAAAATAGCCTGATACTCTTTACTGTCTATAATACGTTGTATTGAACGGGAGAACTGCTCTGCAAGATTAGCACTATACGATGTACCTACAATTTTCAAATTAGGATTGCGCCCCAATGCATAAGCCGGAAAATTGCGAGATATAATTTCGCTGTTATGGGTAGGTCTTAGTTCTTTACCTGCGAGGTAATATCCGCCCTCTACTTGTATGCAGTTCACCATACGTTCACCGCATGGCATTATTGATTGAATGAAATGCTTTCGTTTATCCTGCCTATCTTTTGTCTCTTTATTCTTTAAGCGTTTAGCCATAGACTTACATATCTGCTTATGCCTTGATGCTCCATCGCCAAGCCATAAGCCAAGTAAATAGGGTGGTATAGGCAATTCTCTTGCCTCCCCGATAAGAAGACTTGAACTTTCAAGATAAGGGCTTCTTCCTCTCATCTTTGCGGTTATCTCTTGCGTTTCAATTTTGGGGTAATATACAGGCTTATGACTCGCATTAGGAATATAGCAACCCCATTCATGTTGATTGGCTGCAATGATAGGCTGTCCGTCTGCAAACCTTATCTCGCTACATTCGCAAAGATAATGGCATGTGACTGCTTCTACTTTCACTCTTTTGCCATTCGGAGCAAAGACATAATCGTCAGCGCATAATGAACCATGCTCAACCCAGCCACGATTGGCGGTGAGTATCGGTGTCTGTATTTCCAAAGCTTTTCCATGCTGTGGTGGCATAAACACCATTAAATTTTTAATTTTACCATCAAGAAGCATTTGACAATGGTCGGCAATAGCTTTGTGAAACCACATGCTGGTATATGACACATTGATGTACGGAATAAATTTATAAAACATGTTGGGAGCATCTATTTTTAGCAACAGACGTTCCAATTCCAGTTTTCTTTTTACCTGCGCATCAGTCAATCTCATTATTCCTCACGCAATTTTTCCAAACGTTCTAGCTCATCTAGCATATCTTCACGGGACATTTCCTCTTCGGTCCTATTTATGTTCATTTCGGTCGGTGAATCAAACCCAAGCATCTTACAGATACGTTCAATAGCTTTTATTTTATCGTATAGCTCTATCTTCACATATTCAACGTCCACTATCTCCGGCTCATCGCTTGTTCCGATATTCTTCTTAAAAATCTTTGTGGAGATACTTTTTATTGCCGATTTTTCTTTCCGAGAAAGTTTTTCAAATTCTTTTCGCTCAATCCAAGTATTGTGCATATCAGCGATAGAAGAAAATGCTATACCGGACAATTCTTGCAAAACTCGTTCTTTGGTTATATCTGACTTTTCTTTTTGTTCCTCTTGCAATACCTTAACCCTTGCCGTAATCATGCCGTTGTTCAGTAGTTCTATAGCTTTTCTATTGACCGTCTCGTCTTTCATTTTCTCACAAGAATATGCACGACGATAAGCATCGGAAGCATTACCGCTTTCAATGTAATAATTGCAAAAGTTCTCTTGTTTGATTGTAAGTCCTTTCATGTTTTTTAGTTATGATAGGTTGTATATAACTTCATATACATTTTGTGTTAAGTTTGCCGGGAATGCGCTCGGCAAACTTAAACACAAATTCAATCATTCTTCAAGCTACTTACAAGAACACTTATTCAATTTTTCGGCTTCTTTCAGTTGTGCCAGATAGCAATTTCTATCACCCCGTAAACTGCACAAGCTTTAATGTTCTTGCTTTTGCTTATCGCTACTATAAGGTTTGAGGTGGCAGCAGGACTCGAACTTGCAATATAGGTTTAGCGACTGAACTGTTATTAGCTTCCTCAGCGTCCTATTCAGTACTATCTACCGCAATGTAGCATTTACCAATTCCGCCATACCACCAAATTTGAGTGCCCTTCCGAGCTGTCAGATTGACCGCTACCAGCGTAACGCATGGAATTGAACCACGCACATTTACCATAATCTCAATCACCGAGCCGACTTGAACGGCATTCGATCGGAAATAGGGAATCAAACCCCATTTTTTGGCTGGAATGTAAAAATCTTTATTTTTTGTTCTTTTTATGGTGTAAATATATAAAAAAGTATATGAAAAACATACACTTTTGATGATAAAATTTTCTAAACTACCACGTTTTTATTATTTCTATGACTTTCTCATATTCTCCAGCGTGTAACAATGACGCTTCGGTATGGGAATTTATATCACTTAATCGATATTCTATAAACAAACAGGTATATTCACCACTTATTCTCCCCATAATTTTACTGCAAGATCATAATTCTTTTGAGCTTCATTTACTGCTTTTTTTGCATAAGTGAGAGTGTAGGAGTGTTCACGTGGATATTTGCCTGACTTTACACCTTCATGATATTCTTTGGCTTCTTCCAGCTTGTGCGCATAAAAGTCAATACTTTCCGGCATAGATAGGTTGATGGTTGTAGCACGCTTGTCCCAGTATTCGGCTTCTCTTTCATGTTCTGTTGCTTTGTCGCTAAATTCAACGCTTTTACCCATGTTTCTCCAAGCATCCGCTATTGCTTTTCTGTGTCGTCTTTCGCTACACCAAATAAAATTATGTATCTTTGTACCTATTAAATTCAAACAATATCTTGAATGAATAGGATAAGGGAAGTATTGGATATGAAAGGCATCAGTCAAACCGAACTGGCAAACAAGCTAGGAAAGACATTCAACATGGTCAATTTGTACGCTACAAACAAAGTACAGCCACCAATCCCTGTCCTTTACCGGATTGCGGACATTTTGGACGTGGATGTGCGGGAACTGCTCGTGCCCAACCGTATTAAAGAGAATTTGACCAATGGCGAAGAAAGAGATTAAGACAGACCTTTGGGTGTATGGGCTGCTCCAAGAAGCGGGCTTGGACTTGACACCGCAGGGGTGCGACATAAAGGAGGTTGCCGAAGCACTACAAACCGCTTCTAAATCCAAAACGGGGAATGCGGGCTATCCCGAATATTGCGGGATAGTAAAGGATTTCCTACTCGTAATCGAAGACAAGGCGGCACTCGAAAACCATCTTGCCAAAGACGAAAAAGGCTTGATTATGCAGGATGTCAAGAGCGTAAGGGAGTTTGCCGTCAATGGCGCATTGTTCTACGGGTTGCATTTGGCGGCTAATACCTCATACCACAAAGTGTTGGCTTTCGGCGTGTCGGGAGGTGAGAAACGCCATCGGATAACCCCCATATTCATAAACGAGCGGGGAGATTATCAGGAACTGCCCGATGTGGAAACATTCATTTCTTTCAGCGAAAACAACATCGATGAGTTTTACCTCAAAGAAATCTTGAATGAAGAAACCGATGTGGAGAAAACCACCGCCGAAATACTCAAAGATGCGGAGAAACTGCACAACGATTTGAGGAACTATGGCAACCTGACGACAGAACAGAAACCGCTGATTGTGTCGGGCATCATGCTGGCATTGAGGGAAATCGAATACAAGACCTTTTCCATTGATTCCCTTTCGGGCGACACGGTAAAGACGGACGGGCAGAAGATTTACGAGGCCATACAGAGCAACTTGCAGCGGGTAAACGTGACACCTGACACAAAGCGGGACAAGTTGCTCAGCCAATTCTCCGTAATCAAGGACACCCCGAAAATCAACGAGAAAGACGAGACTTTGGGAAAAACACCTCTAAGGCACTACACGGAATTTCTTTACAACAGCATCTACAAGAACATCCGTTACCAAAACTCGGCGGAAGACTACTTGGGACGCTTCTACGGGGAATTCATGTCATACTCCGGCGGCGACGGGCAGACGTTGGGGATAGTCCTTACTCCGAAGCATATCACAGAATTGTTTTGTGAGTTGGCAGACTTGAAAGCGGACGACAAGGTGTTTGACCCTTGTTGCGGAACGGCAGGCTTTCTTATCGCAGCCATGCACAAGATGATAAAGCTGACAGATGATGCAGCCCAAAGAAGACATATCAAGCGCGATCAGCTGTTCGGCATCGAATTGCAGCCCTATATGTTCACCATTGCCACGACCAACATGATACTTCGCGGCGATGGGAAGAGCAACTTGCAGCCTTGGGACTTCTTAAAGCAGAACCCCAACCAACTGCAACTGAACGGTTGTACGGTGGGCATGATGAATCCTCCTTATTCGCAAGGCTCAAAGAGTAACCCCGACCTGTATGAAATCAGCTTTACGGAACACCTGCTCGATTCGTTGGTAGAGGGGGCAAGGGCTGTTGTCATCATTCCGCAATCATCCGTGACGGGTAAGAGCAAGGAGGAGCAGCACATCAAGAACAACATCTTGAAACATCATACGCTGGAGGGAGTAATCACGCTCAACAAGAACACGTTCTACGGCGTGGGGACGAACCCGTGCATTATTGTGTTCACGGCAGGCATCCCCCACGACAAAGGCCACAAATGCAAATTCATCAATTTTGAGGATGACGGCTTTGTGGTGAGCAAGCACATCGGGCTGGAAGAAACGGCAAGTGCCAAAGACAAACGGCAGCACTTGCTCGATGTGTGGTTTGGACGCATTGAGGCGGAAACCAAGTTCTGCGTGGAAACCACTATCGAGCCGGAGGACGAGTGGCTGCACGCTTTCTACTACTTCAACGATGAGATACCCACTGAGAAAGATTTCGAGAACACAATGGCTGATTACCTGACATTCGAGTTCAACATGATTACGCACGGCAGGGGGTATCTGTTTGAGGACGGAAGAAAGGAGGGAGATGTCAAATGAGTAGTAATATCAGCTTGGATGGGAGATGCTGGAAAGGTTTTTTCCTTGAAGATGTAACAACCATCAACAATGGAAAAAGACTAACGAAAACCGATATGGAGCAAGGTAACACTCCGTTCATAGGTGCATCGGAAGCAAACAATGGGATTACGATGTTCACCTCTTCAAGAAACGACAGTTTAGACAGCAATGTATTAGGCGTAAATTACAACGGTAGCGTTGGATTTTCTTTCTATCATCCATATGAAGCATTATTCTCCGATGACGTGAAACGTGTGAAATGGATCGATGCTGTGCACAACAATCGCTATACGTTGTTATTTCTTGCCGTTGTAATCAAACAGCAGAAAGACAAGTATGCCTATGGTTACAAGTTCAATTCTCAACGAATGAAGCGGCAAAAAGTTTTGCTGCCTGTAACAAATGAAAATGAGTTAGACTGGCAATTCATGGAAGACTACATGAAAGCCAAAGAACAACAAATTCTGAAACCAACAATAGAAAGATTATGCAAAAGGTTGATATACAACGAAATAATAGGGGGGGGGTAAACTCTCTCATTCTCAATGGAAAGCCTTCTACTTCACCGAGATATTCACTGAGATACAACGAGGGAAACGGCTCAAGAAAGCCGACCATTCAGATGGGCAAACGCCATATATTTCCGCTACTGCACTCAACAACGGAGTGGACGGATTTGTGGGCAATGAAAGCGGCGTGAGAAAGTTCTCCGACTGCTTGACCGTAGCCAATAGCGGCAGTGTAGGAAGTGCCTTTTTTCACCAATATGAGTTTGTGGCGAGCGACCATGTTACCCGACTGAAACGGGAAGGACTGGACAAGTACGCCTATCTTTTTATGATACCACTCATCAACCGCTTGTCCGAGAAATACAGTTTCAACAGGGAGATAAACGACAATAGGATAAAAAGAGAAAAATTGCTTCTCCCAGCAACTGAGGCTGGCGAAATAGACTTTGCCTTTATGTCCTCCTTTATGAGAGAGGTTGAGCAAGACATCCTTAAAGCCACGTTGAAAGCCTTTAAGGACAGGATAAATGTTAGTAAAACCAAACAGGGGGGTAAAATGGAAGAACTTTGAATTTACAGAAGTTTTCATCATCAGAAATGGTTTCTACAATAAGAAGCCGCCTTGTTATGAAAAGGGGGATATTCCGTTCATAGGTGCATCGGATTCCAATAACGGTTTCACAGGATTTACCACGAAAGAAACGATAGAGAAAAATTCAAAGACTGGCTATGGCAATAACGGGCCTATGGAGAAAAAGATATTCCCAGGCAATGCTATCTGTGTTACCAACAATGGCTCTGTCGGATATGCTTATTATCAACAACACGAGTTCACTTGCACACACGATGTCAATCCGCTATACTTGAAAAACAGGGTTCTCAATAAACATATTGCTTTGTTTCTCATTCGCTGCATTGAACAACAAAGGGTTTGTTTTGCCTATGCACGGAAGTGGCGTCCTAAAAGAATGGTTAAATCGAGGTTGTTACTACCTGTTAATGAAACAGGCAATCCCGATTGGGCGTACATGGAGAACTATATGCGAAGTATCGAAAGCGAACAAATACTTGGCTATTTCAAACATAGGTTAAACAATAAACTTTTTTTATATGGAAACAACCGAATTAAAGCAAGATGAGCAGACAGTAGAAGTAATCGAACATCGTAGCGTCGATACCATGCGTAACACAGTCATCAGTGGACAGACAAGGGAGTTATTAATCATGTTGGCAGGATTGCGGGATATAGAGAACTCTTTTTGCAACTGGAAGAACAAGTACGGAATTGTATCAGATAATGATACAGATCACTTTATACAACTAACAACCCAATGCGGAACCTTGATACAGGAAAGTATCATTAAGTCTATAAATGACAATTTAGTCCGATTAGATTTTAAGGCAATATGAAACGTAATATTTTAAGCATTAATATAAAGATACCGACGTTTATAATATATCGGGTCCCAATTTCCTGAACATCTCCTCTCAGAGCTTTCAGTCCGGGTGGAGTATCTAGACGAATAGAAAGCCGAGAGAGAAATTTTTCTAAAATAGATATGATTGTTTGCTAATTTGGAAACAAATTATTATCTTTGTAAATATAACAAGAAACGATATGGACGGGCATACGATAACCATAATACTAAGCGATGAGGCGAACAGTTTTGTAAGGCAGCAGCCATTCAAGGCACAGCAGAAGATAGCGTATAATATTCGTAGAGTGCAGAGTGGTCTAATAGAAAAGGACGTTTTCAAGAAATTGGAAAACTCTGATATATGGGAGTTACGGACGCTTTTCAACGGAATTTGTTACCGTCTGTTTGCTTTCTGGGACACCAAGAAAGGGGCTTTGGTAGTGGTTACTCACGGGATAGTGAAAAAGACGCAGAAAACCCCTAAAAAGGAGATAGAAAAGGCAGAGAGAATAAGGAAAGAATATTTTAATGATAAAAAGTAACAGATATGGCAAAGATGAATTTCACACCAGCAGACAAATTGATAGATGATGTATGGGGAAAGGTGGGCACTCCCGAAAGGGAAGCTATGGAAGCTCAACTCAAAGATGATTTGCAGGCTTATTACATTGGAGAGGCTATCAAGGCAGAAAGGCTCAAACAGAACCTCACACAGGAGGAATTAGGCAAAAAAGTAGGCGTGAAACGCTCTCAAATTTGTAAGTTGGAGAGCGGTAAGTGTATAATAACACTTCCTACTATGAGCAAAGTTTTTAAGGCTTTGGGAATTACAACGGCCACCCTTGATTTGGGAATAGGCGGAAAGGTTGCTTTGTGGTAAGAATATAAAGCAGTATCCATAACGAGGAGGACGCAAAACGCCCTCCTTTTTTTTGTCTCCTTATACTTATAACACTATCGATAATTTAGGGTACTCCCTGTAACCTTACTAATTAACCCCCACTCGGTCAAAACGTCCAACTTGTACTCTAATTTACCCTAAATTTGCCTCTTATTGATGATGATATATATATTTTGATTTTTAAAGCCCCGAACCACAAGGAACGGGGCTGGAATAGTTAGTTTTGAATATTAGTTAGTTTTCCATTTTCAAAGTATAGATAATACTCATTACCATATACCCATTGTTCATGTGTTCCATAGCTTCCAATTGTTGTATTTATATCATCAGGTTCTCCCCATGATTCTAAGCACATTTGCTTTGTCATTCCTATTCTAACTTTTCCTTGTATGATTAGATTGGCAATAGCTGTACCGTATTTACGAATTAGATTTGCTTTTCGTTTATTTTTAGCCAATCTTTCTGCCAATATTAATTGTTCGTAATCGGATTTTAATTGTTCGTAATCGGATTTTAGATGAAATCTACCACAAATATAGGATAAAGACTTATTAAGTAAGGTTTGGTATGGAGTTCCTTGATCACTCTCTAAATAACAATAATGTTTTCCATAATTAGGATTGTCAAAAATTAGAATAATTGGACTTCTTTTGTCTAAATTCATGCCATCGCCTTTTTTTCTAGGCTTAACTTGGACATCTATACATTTCCAAACCGATTCCTTTGGAATATTTTTTGATACTGTGTCGGATTCTAAATTTATAAGTCCATCTGCTTTTTCCCCATAACGATCAATAAAAACATCATCAGTACCTACATATATAAATTCTTTATTAAGGTATAATTCTTTCATCTTCTCATAATGGCCTAATACTACCCACTTAAAATTATATTCATCTGTAAAAATACCGCCTTCTTCTCCTGTTTCTCCTGTTTTTATATTTGTTAAAGATAATCTATGATACAATCCCTTATCTGTATTATCTGGCAAAATACCATCAACACGATAATAATCGCCAATTTTAAAATAGTTTTTTCGTCTATATAAAGAATAAGGATCACCACAATACATTATTGTTTGACCAATTAAATGATGGTATGTATATTTCCCTTCATATTTTTCAAGAACCATATTCCTCAAACTATCATAAACAAAATTATCAGATTGGAGCTTTTTTGCTTCGGTATTCATTATTGTTATCTGACAGTAAGCATTATTAGCCAATGATAGAATAATAAAAAAGATGATTTTTTTCATGGCTTAATCTTTTGACTCGGTTACCTTTAATTTGGTTCCACATTTAGGGCAAACTATTGTATTACTTAGCTCGTCCGCAAAAAAATCCCCGACACTGCATCCTATTACATCGGCAATCCTTTGTAGCGTGTCGATAGTTGGATTATTGTTAATAGATTGAGATAATGTCCCTTTACTAATAGGGCGGGGCTTGATTTCATTTGCAACTCGTTCAAGTGTGTAACCACGTTCTTTAATTACTCTTTTAATATCCATAATCAGTGTTTTATTATATCCAAACACAAAGATATATAAATAAAAATAAATATACTGCTATAATAGAACAAATTTAATGTTATTGTATATTTTAACCAAACTATCTATATCGGTTAAAGTTTTGTTAAAACAAAACTTTTTCTTTGTTTGTTCGGTTTTAATCTATACTTTTGTCACATCAAACAAAAACAAACAAAGATATGAAAACGAAAATCGACAAATCGCAACTTTTCAAAATGGCATGGGTAATGTATAAACGCTCTATCTCGGTTCTCGGCCGAGAGTTCTGCCAGTCGTTCAGTGCTTGTTTGAGGAACGCATGGTTTAAGATGAAAGCGGAAGCCCGCAAAGCCGACAAAGAAGCTCGCCGGTTAATGAAAAAGTCGGAACCCGCACAAAAGCCCGAATCGGTTGTATTTGACGCAACAATGGAAAGAGGGATAACGGAGTATTACAGAAGCCAAAGCGGGCGTTATTGCGGAGATTGATACACCAAATACACGTGCTCTTACAAAACAACAAGAGACGGTGGACCGGTCACGGGGCAAACAAAAACCGGTCCACTTTAATAAAGACCAACAAAATAAATAAAGGTATGAGTACACGGAACAGAACACAATTAAGCGAGATTATGAGCCTTGCATGGCAGTTTGTAAAACACAACGGATATACGATGTCGGAGGCTCTCAAAACGGCATGGGCAAATATGAAGTTGAGAGCGCAAATGAAACATTGGATCGTGCGGTTTTATTCCCGCAATGTAGACGGGATTAGAGTGGCAAACGAGACTCGAACTCGTAACCCTCAACTGAGAGGCTAATTTCAATATATATGATTCCAAGATAAAAACAAAGGATAACGTACCATCAAAAGACAAGTTTTAGAATATTTATTTAAACATAGACCCCTCTCCGAATATTATCCATTCCAATGAAACCCCATAATCATAAACAAGATAATATATCCATTCGGGCTTCAATACACTACGGTCTGGATTTTTTCTCACATTTGCTATATTGGTACGAGTTATATTGTGCTTCCTCGTGAATGTTTTAAGCCCACGAATACGTCTCTGTGCTTTGAGCATATCAACCGCTTCAAAAAAACGTTTAGTTATAGCGATTCCTTCCTTAGAAATTTTCATGGCTCAAGTTTTAGTAACTGTTCTATTTCTTGTTTTATATCTTCTGGAGTTTTAATATAAGTAGCTATTTTATTGAATAGCTCATCGTTGTCTTTACTACTCTGTTTAAGAAACACCATTGATTCCCCTCCGTTATACATGACAAATAGAGTATCTTTATTTATCTTGTATTTTATTGTATCAGCCCAATATTCTGAGTGTATGCTTATTTGGTTCTCATTTATATGTTCCCAATTTATTAAATCAACCGTACCAATACTTGATGTAGAATCTTCCGGGAAAACTGACCACATGATTCCAGAACCTCCTTTTTTAAAAATAGCGTGGTTAATTGTCAAAATTTCTCCATTATATAAATGAATCGAATTTTTATCTTGCTCCCAATGTCCCACCAGTTGTTCATTTGCACAACTAAATAATGTCAATAATTGTAGTGCTATAATTACGTAGAAAAGGATTTTCATAAGTCACAATTTAGAATGCTTGTTTCTGCGTTTATTGCTTTTTCTAATTATTATGTCTTTCTGCTTATTTATACGTTCAGAAATCTGTTGAATTTAGTCTTTGGAATTCATGGCTATTTTAGTTTTAAGCATACATATCTTCCACTTTGTTTTTCAATACAATTAGTATTTTTCTTTTCAGCACCTTGTTTTCAGAATCTACAATGGAGGAAATACAACTGTCTAAAAGTTTGAATATCTTGATTGTTTCGTTGTCTTTTGCTTTTTCAGTCTTCAATGTGCCGAATTTTGCTTCATAAGTATCGAATGCATCACAAGCTATCCTTATGATATTCTCGTTCTTATTGTCGTCCACTTTTTGCTTCGCAACATATGCGGATTCATGATTCAGCTTTATATCGTTTTCCATCATCCACTTCATATGTTCGCATACAGTCTCGTATCTGCTGTTTAGCGTATCCAGATTCTTTGTCTTGTCAATGATTGATAGGCTTTCGTTTATGATTTTCAATCGGTTTCTTCCCTCTATCTCAACCGTTGCATAACGTACCGCAGATTCGTATGCCAAGCGTTTTTCTTGCTCACTCAGTATATGCTTCCTCGGTCTTAATCCTAATAGTTTGCCAAATAACCCCATTACACCATCTATTTCTTCTTGTCTTTTCTCTTAATGGTATGTTTCAGTTTCAGCACGGCGAAGTTTAGTTCTATTTCGGTCTCCGTCTCGTTCGTCTGCATATCCTCCCCGAACAGGTCTGCCATGATCTCTCCGCTTTTCTGCATGAGCGATTTTTGGGTGAACTGGTCGGGATTCGCCGATAGCTCTCCTATGGTTCTCGACAACTCCCTCAATTTGGCGAATGCCTCTATAATGGCAATCGTGGTCTCTGTCGCTTGGGGGCTTTTTAGGATAGTCGCCAGCATATAAAGTCCTTTCTCTGTGAATGCTTTCGGTATTGCCCGGCTTTTAGGGCTGTTTGCAATCAAATTTTTTGACTGCAACTCTTTAAGTTCCTGTTTACCAAGTTCAAACACATACCCTTCTGGGAATTTGCTTGGGTTGTTCTTTACAGCTTGGTTTATCTCTCTCGTCTCCACTCCGTAGAGCTCTGCCACAGCGAAGTCAAAAATGACATCTTGTTCCTGCAAGTGGACAATTTTGTCTTTAACCGATTGATATGTTAGTAATTTCATGATTCTTGTAAATTTTAATAGCTGTTTCACTTCAAAGACATGCTTAGCAGGACTCTATATAATCCGCAAACATCTTGTAGCGACACCTCAAAAGGCGGATATTCCGGTGACATTGAGAGTCTTCTGAACTGTTATGGAGAACTCCGCCACTCCTATCTTTTGTGCTCATTGTGTTTATTATTGTTCAAATAATAAAATATATATTTTGATGGCTCTCACTAAGTATTTTCTTAATTAATTCTTTCATGGCTTTACTATTATATTAGTTTTTCTTATATTAAGAAATTATTTAGTATATTGCGATTGTTAACCATCTAATCTTGTTTATCTAATGAGCCCCTCAAAATACATATTAAATCATCTTTGGATTTTATTGTTGTTTCAAGAGACTTTATTGTAGCCTCATGTCCACTAACGATTCTTTCGAGGTATTGTATCCTTTGATTAAGCATGTCTATTTCGTTCAGGTTATTTTGGACGCCTGAACTAGTATTCTCTATTGTGACTGTTCCGTCAGGGTCAATAATTTTTTGAGTACCTTTTTCCGGCAATGATATAGAGATGTTATTATTAACATCTCCTTGACGTATATTACCTTTATTTCCGCCAGATATATTCAGGTTATCCCTCGTCGATATAGTCGAAGGCCTTAACATCTCGCCTTCGCCTGTTAAAAGCCATTCTGGGGAAATGTCGGTATATATACCGCATATTCTGATTAAAATTTCATAGGAGGGATTCTTGGCTTTATTCCAATAGCCTTTGGATAATCCTAGATCTTTTTCAAACCTATAATCACTTATACCTTTATATTTAAGATATTGTGATATTCTTTCTTTGATACTCATATTTTAAAAGTTAATGATTGTTATTTAGTTGAATATTTTCAATCATTTATTTTGTTGGTTGAAAATAAACCACCATATTTGTACTCGTAATCATTGAAACGAACTTATTTCAAGATTGAAACAAAAACCATAATGTGCAAATATAAACGATTAAATGTAAAAAAGCAATGAGAAAAGTAAAATACATCAGTATCCCATCAAAGATTATTAAGGAGATAGCCGCCGAGGTAGGTTGTACAGACCGCACTGTCTACGGGGCGATAAACTTTCGCACGGACGGAGAGCAGCCAGAACGAATAAGGGAGCTTGCTCTCAAAAAGGGCGGAATCGTCTCACACAAGATGGTAGGATAAACCAGCCGAGAGAAAAACGAAAAAGATAAAAGCATGAATCGGACTGACGCAAAAATGATAGCCGAGGAGTTGTATAAACTCGTAAGAAAGGAACTGAGAACAGTAGCGGAGAATCTAGTTATCGAGGATACAGACGAGTTTCTCACTGTCGATGAAGCTGCCGACTTCATGAGATTATCGAAATCTACTCTATACAAGAAACGTAAAGTAATACCATGTGTAAAAATAAATGGATCATTGCGATACTCTAAAAATGCTCTTATCAAGTACATGAATAAAGTTTAACGAAAATAGGGGAGTAGCTCAACGGTAGAGCAACCGAATAAAAGAACCAATATGTTGGGTATCGGTTCTTCGGAGCAAGCAAGGGTTCGATTCCCGCCTCCCCACAAAAAAGCTCATTGACATGTTGGCGTACGTGAAGAACACCGAGAGTCGCAATAGCGGGAACGCCGAGACTTGCGACGGGTCGGGGGTGAAGTAACGAAGTCGTGACGTGTAAGTAATATCCGGTAATTCGGCAACCGGGCACGCTTCACCAAGTTCAATGAATAGAAACGAACGAAAAAATGGAGAGAGAAAGGGATTGCCTTTCTAGGCAAGAATAGTTCAGACAGCTTTCCATTACCCTATATTTCCCCTGCCCGTCGGATTCGGGTTGAAAAAACAGTCATCTGTTGCAGGGGAACGAAATTAAACAAACCTGTGAACATGAACACAACCTGTATTATCCCACGGTCAACAATCGAGAAACGATACGACAAGGCAAGGGAATATTTCAACGACCAATACGACAACTCCCCTTACAAATTGAAATGTAAGGAATTTTATCTAGGAGGCGGGGTAGAAAACTACGAGGTCGCCAGCCAGATACTATCGATGAACGAGGAAGAAATAGCCAAATCCTACCTCGAAGATTGCGACCCGAAAGACTGGCAGAGCATGCGTCGATACCGGGAAGACCTCATGTGCGATGCCACGGACATCTACAAAACGGCTATTGATATGGTAAAAGCTGATATTCAGAAACTAAAAAACATACAGGACGAGGTAGAAAATTTTCTTGACGACCATATAGGAGAAAACATGGACGGTCACTATCTCGACGGAGATATAAACTATGAAGTAGATTTAATCGACAAAAACGTCGATGTCAGCATTCATTACGACGCATACAATCACAAGGAATGGGACAACGGCGACTATTTAACGCCATCTTCTGGTAGTGGCTACATCGATACAGAATACACGGTAACCGTATTCGACGAATGCGGAAATGAAGAATTTGAGTTTAACGGTAATTTCCAAATATAACAGTCATGATATTCTACAAGTTGTTTACCCTGCTCGCCATACTGCTTATGCTTTCCTCGATATTCGGGGTAGTCGCTTCGCTCATCAATGCCAACCTTTGGCAACTGGTAATAAGTATATCCCTGTTAGCGCTGTCATCGATGGCTCTTGCCGGGCAACAACAAACCGATAAGAAACTATAACAAAATCACTAACACAATGGAAAAACGATTAAAAGATTAATGGATATGGGAATAGAAGATACAATTATCAAGGTAGTGAGAGATGAAAACAATATACTGCTCGGAAAATTGGAAGATGTAATTAACCATGCAATATCCGGTATAAAGAAAGGCTATGGAGATGTGTTCTTGCCTGATTATGTACCGGTTAGAAAGGCAACAGAATTATTAGGGTGTTCTCATAGAGAATTGTTGAAGCGTTTGAATGCAATTAACGCCAAGCCTGAAAAAGTCGGCACACGTAACTGTATTACCAGAGATGAACTTTTAAAAATCATGAATTAAATAAGTAGCTATAGTTCCATATAAATCAAGCATATTCACCGCCCGTCCGGGAGGATATGCGGTGTATAAAAAGAAAGAAACGAGATGGAAACAAAGAACATATTCCAAAAGATACAATCCGTAGCTAACGAAATAAAAAATATAGAAAAAAAATTGGTTGTCGGAGAAGGGAAAAACGCCTACAATGCGGTAGGAGACCAAGACGTTACACTAGCTGTTAAAGAAGCAGAATCCAAACATGGTATCGTGAGCATTCCTTTCAAACAAGAACTCGTCAAAAGTGAGATACTACGGGTTGCAAATAAAGGTATAGAAACGATAAAATATGTCGATATAGTCAAGATGACTACCCGAATCTACAATATAGACAACCCTTCTGAATATATCGACATAGAGACATTCGGAAGGGGACTTGATTCTGGCGATAAAGGCTTTGGCAAAGCTTCCACCTATGCAAGGAAATACGCCTTGTTGAACGCCTACAAGATAGCCACCGGCGAAGATCCCGATACCGAGAAATCGAAGGAAGAAAAGAGTGAAACGCCACTTTCCGAAAAGAGAGCTATAATATACAATCTTCTTTATAAAAACAGCACCTACTACCAAGCTGCATTGAAAATGTTCGGAAGGGAATCGATAGACGAGCTTACAGACTCCGAAATAGACACCTTGTACGCCAGTGCGAAAAAGAAAGGAACGATATGATAACAGACACGATGTATATCGGAAGCGGTGACATCACGGCGTTATTGTCGGACATACACTCGTCCACCTATGCCAAACTGTTACAGCGTTTCGTAAGCGGTGAAAAGCCCCACTACAACGCATTGGCAAGTCCCATAGATGCGTTGCGCACCGGTGCTATTCTCGAAGACGTGTACGGCAAGACACTTCCGTTTTGCTATGTCAGCCAATACAAGGTACAGAGTATTGAGATGGACGTTTTCAAAGCCTCTCTTGATTTTGCCGAGATAGACGATGGGAAGTTAAAGACATTCATTGAGTTGAAGACGGTCTCGTTCGATGAATATTTCGATAAAATCGTCCCGTTGGAAAGCGACTCCGAAAAACTCGACTATGTCAGGAAATACAAGAAACATTATTACAACCAAGTGCAAGAACAACTCTATTGTTCAGGCCTCGACCAAGCCACCCTCGCATTCCTATGTGTTTTCGAATACAACGACGAAAAAAATTGGAACCGTGAAATCAAAGACAATGAAATCACACGGGTAACTATTCCCAGAGACGACACGGTTATAGATCAAATTAAGAGTCGTGGAGAAATATTCCAGCGAATAAAAGACTATCACATAAAATAATAAGAATATGAATTACTACGGAAGCATTTGCCTCTCCGACATACCCAAAGAGGTAATCAAGGAAGGTAAGAACGGAAAGAAGTATTTGAACATAACGGTATGGGAGCGAAAGTTAGCATCTGAATGGGGCCATACTCACACGATAAGCTGTGCACCCAAGCCGGAAGAACGGAAAGACGGTACGAATTATCTTATCGGCGATTTAAAACCTATCAAGCCAAAACCGCAGGAAGACAATTCCCGGAATCAAGAAGTAGATGATTTACCCTTCTAACCATGACTCCCCAAGAGCTAACATCTATCACCAGCTTACTATCGAGAGCGGCAAAATCGTTGGAAAAGTCCGACGACTACCGGCATAAAGAGCTGGCAAGATTGATGAGAAATAAGGTCAAACAATTAAATAAGAAATACAATGGACAAAAATGAGATCTTAAATAGCGGCTGTGATGTCCGCGTTAGCGTGGCAAGAAACCCCAACACTCCCGTCGATGTGCTCATGGAGTTGGCAAAGGATAGCGACATTGTTGTACGCCGTAGAGTGGCATGTAATTCCAACACCCCCGTCGATGTGCTCATTGAACTGGAAAAGGACAGCGACTGGGTTGTCCGCCGTTATGCAGCATGTAATCCCAATATGCCCGTCGATGTGCTCGCAGAATTAGCAAAGGATAGCCACTGGGTTGTCCGTCGTTATGCGGCATGTAATCTCAACACACCCTTAGAAGTATTGATTGAATTGGCAAAGGATAGTCACTGGGCTGTCCGCGTTAGCGTGGCATGTAATCCCAACACGCCCGTCGAGGTACTCACTAAGCTGACAAAGGATAGTGACTTTGATGTCCGCCGTTATGCGGCAGGGAATCCCAAGTTAAAAGAAGTTTTAACCTATAAAAAATAAAAGCGATGTTTTACGAAATCAAACTGAAAGTAGAAAAAGAGAACAGCAAAGGAGAGATGAAAGAAGTCATCGAACACTTCATCACCGATGTAGGATTATTTGCCGAGGCCGAAGCCAACGGACTGGAACAATACAACGGAAATTGCGATGTAATCTCTATCACCCGCTCTAATGTCGTCGAGATAGTCAATGAGAAGGAAGAAGGCAAGCCCTTCTACAAAGCCACGTTGATAGACATATTCATCGATGACAACGGCAATGAAAAGGAAACGAAGTACTACAACCTCGTTTGCGCCAAAGACATCACCGAAGCCAACCGCCTCATGCAAGAACACATGAGACAAGGCCTTAAAGACATGAGGTTGGACGGAATTGTGAAAACCAAAATCATAGACCTGATATAGGAGAATAATGTGAGACATTCCCCGCAAGCCGTCCGGGTACGTGGTCGAGCACCATACGGAGGAAGGAACTGCGGGGAGAAATTAGCCATAAGTGTTTTAGGTGGTATCGGCAGTGGTTCACGGGAGAGCGGTATAAGTCGAGTATAAGGAGCGAATATACAGTTGCGGGTTCGAGTCCCGCCTGCCGAACAAAAAGAGAAAGATATGCAATTAAAAGTCTTTACAGCATTCAGCGGATATGACAGCCAGTGCATGGCACTCGACCGGCTCGGAGTCGATTACGATCTGGTCGGCTGGTCGGAAATCGACAAGTACGCCATACAAGCCCATAATGCCGTATATCCTCAATACCGAGACAGGAACTTCGGGGATATATGCCATATAGACTGGGCAAAAGTTCCCGACTTCGACCTGTTCACATATTCTTTCCCCTGCACGGACATTTCAACGGCCGGAAAGCAGGCGGGATTGAAGAAAGGCAGCGGGACACGCAGCAGCCTGTTATGGGAATGCGAGAAAGCGATAGAGACCAAGATGCCGAAATACCTGCTCATGGAAAATGTAAAGTCCCTTACCGGAAGGAAATACAAGTGTTTTTTATCGGCATGGGAACAATACCTTTCCCAATTAGGGTACACGAACCATACGAAGGTTCTGAATGCGAAAGACTACGGCATTCCCCATAACAGGGAAAGAGTATTCATGATTTCGATACGAGACTCGGAATCGTATTATTTTCCGGAACCCTTACACCTTGAAAAGAGATTGAAGGACATTCTCGAATGCGACGTGGACGAAAAGTATTTTTTGAGCGAGAAGATGATAAAAGGTTTCATAAGACACAACATCGCTCACGTAAAAAAAGGAACGGGCTTTTTATGGTTGCCTAAAACAGGCGATGGCACAGCCAATTGTCTGAGAGCTAATGGAGCATTAAGTCCGACCGACAATTCGATAATCGTGAGGGAATATTCGGAACCCGAGATAATACAACGCAGCAGAGGATTTAACAAAGGAGGGACATACACGATATGCCCTGCGATAACAAGCAACTCGTGGCAGGAAAATAACTTTCTGTGTCTGGAAAAGATAAGAAGGCTGACACCGAGAGAATGTTTCCGGTTAATGGGTGTCAGCGAATCGGATATAAACAAGATTCAAAATGCGGGAATAAGCGACAGCCGGCAATATGTGATGGCAGGTAACAGTATCGTCGTAGATGTCCTTTTCCACATATTCCGAAAACTGTTCACGGACAAATCATGCGAATCGATACAAAAGAAACTTTTCTGATAAAAAGACAAAATATAATGGAAGAACAGGCCACATACAACCGAAAACACAAATACGATGTATTGATAGGGATAGACCCCGACGTTGAGCGCAGCGGCTACTCCGTATTGGACACAAGGAAAATGAAAATGGAGATGAGTGTTTGCCCATTCCCCTTGTTGGTAGAGGGCATAAAAAAACTTCATGAGCACTGCAAGAAAAACGATGAACGAGTGGCGGTATATGTCGAGGCAGGTTGGAAGAACAAATCCAACTGGCATTTGTCACCGAAAGACACACGGGCGAGCGCAGCCAAGAAAGGCGAGCATGTAGGTCGTAACCAAGAGACCGGTCGCAAGATAGTCGAAATGCTGAGGCATTACGGAATACAAGTCATGGAGCAATCCCCGTTGCGCAAGTGCTGGCAAGGGAAAGACGGCAAGATCACCCATGAAGAATTGAAGCGGTTGTGCCAGATGAGCGGGATAGAGTTTAACAGACCCCGCAGCAACCAAGAAGAAAGGGACTCTGCCCTGCTCGCTATCACCTGCTCCGGATTGCCCATTAAATACAAAGTCGTTGAATCTGAAATAAACAAATGATATGACAACCATGAACAATCTTGTATTCAAAGGTCAGAACAACCAAGCACTGACAAACAGTTTGTTGGTCGCTGAAAAGTTTGGGAAAGAACATAGCGATGTATTAAAGGCTATTGACGCATTATGCTGTAAAATGGCTGAAAATCAATGTAAAGGATATTTTGCGGACACATCAATAAAAATTCCACAACCGAATGGAGGTGTACGGCATTCTCGTATTGTTGTAATGACACGTGACGGCTTCACCTTGCTGGCTATGGGCTTCACCGGCGAAAAGGCTCTCAAATTCAAACTCGACTACATCAACGCTTTTAACCAGATGGAAGAGACGATAAAAAGTGGAGGACACCACGTCCCCGGCTCTTTCCGTGAAGCCCTCCTGTTGGCCGCCGAACAACAAGCCCGAATAGAAGAACAGCAGAAGATGATAGAAGCCAACCGCCCCAAAGTCCTGTTTGCCGAGGCGGTGGAGACATCGCAACGCTCCTGCCTCATTGGAGAGCTGGCAAAAATCCTCAATCAAAACGGAATCAAGATAGGGCAAAACAGATTGTTCCAATTATTGAGAGATGAGGGCTACCTCTGTAAGACCGGCGAGCATTACAACCTACCTACCCAACGGGCTATGGAGATGAATCTCTTCGAGATAAAGAAAACGATCATCAACAAGCCCGACGGCACAATACTGGTAACGACCACTACGAAGGTAACCGGTAAAGGTCAAATCTACTTCATCAACAAATTCTTGCGTGAAAAACAACAGAAACAAGCCGTATGATAGACATCAAGAACATCATCGCCTCGATAGTCGAGGAAAAGAAAAAGAATAACAAGGAGCCCTCCATAGCGAGCTTTACCGAAATACAGTCGGTGGTTATCCGGTCACTCAAATCCGAGATAAACGAGCTATGCAAAACCGGTGAGATTGACAAGCACAAGACCCTGAACGGGTGGGCATTTTCAATTACTGAAACTTAATATGGAATCGGAAGACAAATTAAACAGAGAAAAATTAGTTATATCTGATTTATGTTTGGAATACCTTTTTATAAAGTCTATTATCAACTATGATCAATATGTAGATATTCATAATAGAATAAAGAAATTCCAAGAAGATAATCATGTTATTGTTAATTTCAATCAATTATCGTCAGCTCGTTTTTATTATAATGACGATCCCGATAAATCAAAAACATTAAAGGTGAAATTAATAACATCGAGCATGAATACCTTTAAACGAGGAGACATCTATCTAAGAAGTTTAGAAGATTCATTGTTTGAGTCAAGATTGCCAGTTATAAGGGAAATGATAGATACCAATACCCTTAATCTCTATACAGAGATAGAAACCATAGAAGATTTGGATATATTGGTTCATGAGTTTGGCTGTCATATCGTTTACGGAGATAAAACAGAAGAAGGAATTATGATAATTGAAAAGTATGATACGAAAAGAGAATAACTATCAATATTAGGAATAAATGAAAGACAGCTTTTTGATTTATAAATCATTTTATAAACCCATATCGAGATTATCGGACAAACAACTGGGCAGGCTGTTTCGAGCAATATTCAAATATCAACTTGGCGAGGAGGTTACGGTAGAGGAGGACATTGAAATGGCATTTGAGTTTTTCAAGAATCAATTCGAGATAGATGAACTCAAATATCAGGGCATTGTCGAGAGAAACCGGAACAACGGGCGTAAAGGAGGTAATGACAAAAACTCTGAAACGGTTAAAACTAAACCCAGTGGGAGCCAAACGAGCCACTCGACCCCAAATAACCCAGTGGGAGCCAAACGAGCCAGTGGGGGCTTAAATGAAAATGATAATGAAAATGATTTAAAAGAAACTTCTCTATCGAGAAGCAAAGAAAAAGAAGAAGATTTTGGCAAAGACGTTGACAAGCCACTGACAGAACTGCGTGAAGAACTACTCTCAAATCAAACGTGGATAGAAACGCTATCGATGAACAACCACATCGACGAGAACGAATCGAGGTTATATATCGAGGCATATATCCGTAAACTTCAAAACGAGGGCATTGCAAGAAAAAGCGTCAGCGATGCACAACAACACTTTGCCCGCTGGTTAATAATCGAACTAAAACGAGCACGAGATGAGCAATCCGGAATCCATCAAAAACCTAATTCCAAGACCAAACAGGAGCGATATGCAGAGTTTGCAAAAGCCATCGCCACCAAGCTGGCAACGGGAGATACTGGCAACTTACAAGACGGGGGAGAATCTGCTCTACCTTTTTAGCCCAGACAAGCAGACGGAATACTGCAAAAACGAGGAGCGTTGTTTCACCGGACATGCACCGAGTATTTCAAGAGTTGCCCGGACATTTGGAGATAGCGTAGCTGAATCATGGCTGTCCATACAGCTCTTTGAACTCGCAGAATTTTCAAAAGTTCGAAATGGCATGGAACCAGCAGATTTTATCGAACTGGCACGGACAATTATCTTAGGCTATGGCCGTTTTAAGCTTACCGAGTTCATGGTATTCTTCCAGCGATTCAAACAAGACAAATACGATCAATTTTTCGGCACTTTTACTCCGGGTACAGTGACAAGGTCATTGAAAAAATTTAATTCTGACAGGGAGAATCTATTGCGGTTCTATGAAGACAAAAAAAGGCAGGAGGAAAGGAACCGGGAATGGGAGCTGCGTGAAAAGGAGAAAGCGACACCCGGTCAGATTCAAGAAATTATCGACAAATACAGCAAAAAGGAAAGTTAAGTATGAAAGACATAGAGCTTTACAACGACTCATTCCAGAATTATAAAGTCTATGGGCTGCCAAAAGCGCAGCTGATTATAGCCGACGTGCCGTATAATTTGGCGAATAACGCCTACGCCAGCAACCCCGCATGGTATATCGACGGCGACAACAAGAACGGCGAGAGCGCATTGGCAGGCAAACAATTCTTCTCGTCCGACAGCGAGTTCCGTCCGTCCGAGTTCATGCACTTCTGTTCCAAAATGCTCGTGAAAGAACCGAAAGAAGCCGGTAAGTCCCCCTGCATGATACTGTTCTGCGAGTACGAACAGCAGTTCAAATTCATAGAGTTAGGCCGCAAATACGGGTTAAATCACTACATACCGCTGGTTTTCCGCAAGGACTTCTCGGCGCAAGTATTGAAAGCAAACATGAAGGTCGTCGGCAACTGCGAATACGGTCTTATCCTTTATCGGGACAAGTTGCCCAAATTCAACAACAACGGGAGAATGATTTTCAACTGCTTCGACTGGGTGAGGGACAACACCACGCCCAAATGCCACCCTTGCCAGAAACCTGTCCCGCTTCTCAAACGGTTGATAGAGATATTCACGGACAAGGGCGATGTTGTCATCGACCCGTGCGCAGGAAGCGGCACGACCCTGTATGCGGCAGCCTCATTGGGAAGAAAGGCATATGGTTTCGAGGTCAACAAACAGTTCTATAACGACGCAAATGAAAAGGTCTTGAAAAGAATACAAATCAGTTTATTTCAATAAATTATAAAAAGAATACGAATATGGGAGAAACCGAACTTATGAAAGGAGGAGAGCAATGAAAGCAAAAATTAAATCGACTGGCGAAGTCATAGAGGTATCACGGATAGAAGATATTATTACCAAAAGAGGAGTGGAGCGTCAATATGTTGATAACAAGCGTAGTTGGTGTACATACGTGCAATCAGAACTTGAATTTATTAAAGAAGAACCACACAAGAACATTGATTGGGAGCAACGTAGGTATGAGATAGCCAAAGATATGATGACTTCTGCTGAACAACATAACAATGACACAACAGGATTCGAAAATGCAAAGGCACAAGCGCAATATGCAATAGAATGTGCTAATGCTCTTATTGCGGAATTGAAGAAGGAATTTACTTAAATTAATAGGTAAAGTACATAATGTGCTGCACTTGGAATTTTTAGGACGAATAAAAGAATGAGAGCAATGATTGAACGATTAAAATGCTGTATCAACATTCTGTTTGCAAAGCAATATATCGTTTTTACGGCAGACAAGTACAAGATGGGTAAGTTCGGATCAGGATATATCCGTACAACTAATAAAGCATTCTTACAAGCGGCCATTGAGGTTATAGAAGAAATAGATAGTCATCTTGTTGAAGTTGATTTTAATAAAAATAGTACCCATGACAGCAAATGAAAAAGTGGAACTATTTAACTTAAACGTCGGAGACATTTTTCTACATAAAGGCATAATGTATGAGATTGTTTTAAAGGGAAAATGGTATTCATACTGTAAGTATATAAACGATACTTATCGAATAAGTTATTGTTCTGGAAAATATATGTATTGCTGTTTTAGTAACTATGTAAAAGTGGAAATATAAAATAGAGAAGCGATGAAAATAGAAGATATTGAAAAGGCTGCATATTCTTATGCCGAAGAAAATAGTTGGTATCCTGGGGAGACCTCTTACGAGTGTGACATTGTGGCAATGAAGGAGTCTTTTGCCGAGGCTTTCAATGACGGTGCAAACTGGCGGATAAATTCAGTGTGGCATGAGGTAAGTGAAGAACCCGAAAGGAATAGAATATATTTGGCTCAACTTGGAGACAGTGCCTTTGATACCTTTTATGATTCCAAAAATTGGGTAAATTTTTCACGTGGAATTAATATACAACGTTGGGCATATGTAGAAGACTTGTTACCAAATAAACAGGAGGAATTTATATGATACGGAAAGTAGAAATGTACCAAGCCTTGTGCGACAATTGTGGTAAAACTTGTATGAATAAAGAGGGTTTTGTATGGAGTGAAGAAAGACTAGCCATAGAAGATGCTCTTTATATGGGCTGGCAAATTATCGATGATAAGCTATACTGCCCGAACTGCTTTGAATACGATTACAAAATAGGCGGATATAAACCAAAAAAGAAAAGCGTATGACAGTACAAGAATTGATTGACGAACTTGAAAAAGTAGAAGATAAGTCAGCCGAAGTGTTTTATCTTTCAGATAGTGGCGATTTCTTTAATAATTTAAAAGTCTATTCTATGGGTAAGATATATGGAGACGACGAGGTTACAGAAGTTTATCTAATTAATGGCGATTGAAATATGAAGAAGATAGATTTAACAGGGAATAGGTATGGTCACCTTACTGTCCTGAAAGAAAATGGGAAACGAGGAAAGAATATTCTTTGGCTATGCCGTTGTGACTGTGGAAACGAAATAAATGTAATTCCGTATAATCTAAAAAACGGTCATACGCAATCATGTGGATGTATTAGGGGAAATAATCGTATAACGCACCATAAATCAAAAAGTAGGCTATATAGAATATGGAGGAGCATTAAAAGTAGATGTCTCAATGAAAATGTATCTCATTATAAATACTATGGTGGTAGAGGGATTTCATTATGCAAGAAATGGACGAACTCATTTGAAAAGTTTTATGAGTGGGCTAACGCAAATGGGTATCAAGATAATTTGAGCATTGACCGAATAGATGTAAACGGCAATTACGAGCCATCAAATTGCCGTTGGACTAACGCAAAGAAACAGGCAAATAACAAAACAAATAACCGATTGATTGAGTATAACGGAGAAACCCATACTTTATCAGAGTGGTCAGACATATTAGGTATTAACCACTTGACTATATCTAAAAGGATAGATGATTATGGTTGGGACATAAAGAGGGCATTTGAAACTCCTGTTCGAGATAGAATATCCGATGAAATGATTCAATGCGATTGTGGATGCGGAACAATTATTAGACGCTATTCTAAATATGGAAGAGAACGTAGATATGTTGTCGGACACAACAATAGAAAACGGTAATAGAACCCCTATGTATTTGTGTATGATTTCGAACTGGTAAAGTGAAATTATGGAAGTAGATAAAATAGAGGCATTTGATTACATGCTCCAACTTTTTGAAGAGTGGCGAGATAATCATGAAACGATTAAGGGCAAGCCGTTTCCTAAACTTACAGCCATGAAACTGCTGTTTTTGGCTGCTGCTCCTAAGAAAGATGGAGGCGATGACCTTTTAGACATATTCGATAATTTCTATGCTGTGCCTTATGGACCGGTAGAAATTGATGTGTATAATGCAATGTGCGAAGATAAACTTCCTTCGTTTTCGGTTAAATATCGTAGTATTGAACCAAGAGAAGGTGCGGAACCATATAACGCAAAAAGATATAATGACAAATTTTATCACAGAGTAAGAAATGCTGTAAATGACCTGAGAGAGAAAAACGAAAAATTGGTATTACTAAATGCTTTTGAACTAGTAGAGATTACTCATAGATGGTCTAGTTGGAATCGGGCGATGGATTTTGCTGAATTTATGAAGCAATTGAGTGCCAAGATGTCTATTGATTCTATTAGGGATTCAAGCAAGATATTCGATTTAAAATGAAATATGATTACGGACAAACAAGGTCTTTTCCTCTTCTTACGTGATGTAAATATAGTTCGCAGGGCATACATCAAAGATTTAATACCAAACATAATGAGATAATCAATATTATAACTAAAAAGGAGAATAAAAATGACACTGAATGAATATCAGAAAAAGGCACTTGAAACAGCTCAATACCGGAGAGAATATAACATAATTTACCCGACACTCGGACTGACTGGAGAAGCCGGCGAAGTATCGGATAAAGTAAAAAAGGTACTACGAGACCACAACGGAGATTTCTCAGAAAGCATAAAATGCGAATTGGCAAAGGAACTCGGCGATGTGCTTTGGTATATCGCTACCCTCTCACATGACTTAGGATATACGCTTGAAAAAATCGGAGAAATGAACTATACCAAATTAGCTTCCCGGAAACAAAGGGGTGTGATTGGCGGAAATGGAGATAACAGATAATATTATAAAGCAATCATTGAAAATGAATAAAAAGAAAATCTACATCTCCCTACCCATTACCGGCAGGGACTTCGATGAAGTGGAAAGTGAAATACTATACGTTTCGGGAGTCCTCGAAATGAAAGGATACCGTGTCGTCACACCGATAGACTTCGATGTAAACCCCGATTTGGACAAACCCTATCATGAACTTCTGGGAAACGATATAAAGGCACTAATGGAATGCGATGCGATATGCCTTTGCCCCTGTTGGGAAAAATCCAAAGGCTGCCAGTTAGAACATTTCGTGGCCCAACTATGGGATAAGGAGATAATAGAATTTGAACGATTAAAATACAGTAAGATATGGAAAGAAAAGTAGGAGAAATATTTGAGTACAACGGAGAATGGTATCAGTGTATTCATACAAAATCTCTTGGATGTGAGAATTGTGATTTAGCTACCAAGAGTGATATTCATTGTAGTGATGTATTTGAGATAAGAGGAGAATGTTTATCATGTTATAGAAAAGATGGTAAATCTGTAATCTTCAAGAAACTTGAAAAGGTAGGAGAACCTGAAATTATAAATGGAAAGAAAGTACAGTCAACACAAAAACCGACTATTGTGTCTTCAACCCTTACTTGGGAGAAGGTTACTACACTTGACCTTGGCTTGGATGCCCGTTTCTTCAATGACGCTTTGGGAGTAACGTTTGATTGGTATAACCGTACTACCAGTGATATTTTGACTACTGCCAACCTACCTGCCACATTGGGTGCTGACGCTCCATATGAAAATATGGGTACTATCCAGACCAAAGGATGGGAACTTGCCATTGACTATCGCCATACCTTCAAGAATGGTCTGCACTTTGGCGTGACGGCTTCTGTTGCCGATGACAAGACTGAAGTAACCAAGTGGACGTATAATACAAAGATTCCTTCTTATGGAGCTACCGGCTGGTGGGATAAGAGTGCTTATAAAGAAGGTATGGTTTTGGGAGATATCTGGGGCTTGCAGTTCGACCGTTTCTTGACGGAAGATGACTTTAATGCTGACGGTTCTTTGAAAGCCGGTTTGCCCGACCAGACTAAAGTATTCCCTGCCGGTTATCAATTTGCTCCCGGTGATGTGCTTTATAAAGACCTCGACAACAACGGTGAAATCGTAAAACAGACCAATACA